>Ga0307512_10002765_pt1 | contig 21439 bp, 16 predicted proteins | sample 14_EM_MG_FD_200267 | JGI IMG/M metagenome (GOLD analysis project Ga0307512, IMG submission 200267) | Populus trichocarpa ectomycorrhiza microbial communities from riparian zone in the Pacific Northwest, United States - 14_EM | ecosystem: Host-associated > Plants > Roots > Unclassified | place...
AGCTACTACTAGTAAGACAGGAGACGGACGGAACGAGCGATGGATTGTCAATAGCCACATAGATCTGGCGACTTGGAATGATGTGTATAATTAGTAAAGTGAAATGCATTTTGCGCGCAGGTAGATGGAACGCGAGGAGAGATATTCGCAGCGTCACCCATCGCATTACAATCCCGATGCAAGCACGTACCCCATGAACCCATTCCGACGTATTGTCACAGTTGGCCACAACGCCAGAGTGATCGTTTAAAATAGGAGACCGACAGAAAGCGAAGAGACAGTGAAACAGCGATCAGAGGGCGACATACAACGCGGCGCGTTGTATTGATGCCGGGCGCGGAGTAATCCGCCACCGGGGTGTCTCTGATGGCTCTGACGGAGCCCGTCCACTCTGACGGAGCCATCCCGCCCGAACGGAATATTTTTTTGCTGATGTTCAGTATCTAGTTTCTCATATTTCCAAAATCTCATAGTTCTATGTCCAAAGTCCAATGCAAGCTAAGAGTAGTGAAAATCATAATGACGATCTTCTTTGTTGAAATTTTCTTCAAAGCCTTTAGATGGGACATGCCCTATGGCAAGATATTAATTCAGGTTGTATTTAAAGTCTGTGACACCTGGATAGTACATTATTTCTCAGGTATTGGATTGCAGTACCATTTCTATGTATTACAGATATAGCAATGATTATTTGGCACCACTATTACTGAGTGCAGTGTTTGATGCTCTTGGTCAGAGTATGGAGTAATGAGGTATTGAATTTTTACAAGTTGGAGGAGTAGATATGATTGGTAATAGACTTTGTAATGATAGTTTAATTTGTTCTTTGCTACTGACATTCTGAGTGTTGATTGCTCCTGGAGATTGCATTTTGCGTGGGTGGAGATGTGTGATTCTTTCGTAGTTAAGCCCTGAAAATCAGACTTGGCCCAATATGGTCCCATCACATCAGGTAGTCCTAATGGCTATTGTATTGAGGTATTTTCAAGATTTCTGCACATTGGAGAACACACAACCATACTTCCCTGTTGTTATTATGGTTGTGCCCAACTGGTTGTAAATTGTCACTCTCTTACCCTGAAGGTATGATGTGCAAGGTATTGCCAATTCATCTGTTTGGAATTATAACTTCAACTTGAACACATTATGTTTCATCTGTTTAGTAGTTTGAATATCTACCTATAAGAAGCCTGATAGTCCTATATTGGAATTTTATTTTTGCCACATGTTAATTACGTTGATTGGCAATTGCTTTAAACAGATAGTTAGTAACCAACCATACTGTACCAATATAGAAATATGATGTCATGAGGCATACTACTTCAACTCAGTAAGCATTCTCACTTCAAGCCTCTTATCCTCAGTCATTAATACAATATTCTCAGCTACTATATCCCAACCTCTTAAATAATCAATAACTCAAATGTATCTAGACATTCATCTGCTTATGAAGTAGCAAATCTTACAGATGTCACATAGTTATATATCATATAATGTATTCTGTTAATATATTTCTACAAACTTGCAACTTTACTCATAACTATCCCACTCGTTTGTAATAGTTTGTATAGTTGACAATTTTCTGATCAACTTATATTTCTACACAAAACATTTCAGTAATGATATTATAGCTGCATTATCATATTTGAATGGACTAGTATACAATATAAACTCTCCTAATTCAATATTATGCAGATCAAGATTAACTTTGCCCAAGATATCTTTATCGCGAAAACAGTGACATGATAAATAGATGTTATACAGATAGATGCAAGTTCATATATGCATCTTATGTTCACAATGCACACCACTAGTACTGTTGCCACTACCCAAGGAGTACTGTTAATTTTTACATTATGTCTTTCTTTATTCTCAAATAGCATATGGTGATATATACTTCAAAATAGCTGGAATTCTGTAGGTATTTAACTGAAGCAATACAGGGTATTTTAAATTCAAAAGATATGGAATGAAACAATAACTTAATATAGATTATTACTATATCACAGAGAATTATGATCAGTGTAGTTGGGGGTTGATATTCATGTTATCTATGGAATTTCACTCTTGCAAGTGTTATACATCATTCCTTAAGTGTATATGTAATATATTTTACATATTATGCAATTTGAACTGTAATTTTGCTTTTGTCAAATGTATATCCGAGTGATATTGCTAGGTATTCCCTAAGTATTACCACTTGAAGTAGAGCTCTAACAGCTTTAGCTGAGTTATTTAAAGTCAGTGTAATTCAGATTGATTAATTGGTAAATTTTCAAAGTTGATATCTTCTCTATCCACTACCACTATCTTGATGGCTACCAAAGCTACCACTGATTCCAAATCCACTAGATCTACTACTGCTGTATCCAAATCAAACCTTCCATATTTACCATATCCACTACCACCATATGTAAATCAATTTCTATTACTAGCATATCAAGCACTGCCCAATTAAAGTTCGTTCCTGTTATGTTTCCACTCCAAGGTTGCCTACTCCAATTGTGATACCATATATCATAATGACAAAATCCAGTATAATGCTAAGGACTAAATTTGATGGATCTACTCACTGCAGCTTAGCACAGGATCCATAACTGCAGGATTAATAGATGTATAATAGACTGCTGGCAGCTGTTCAGACAAAGTGAAGCAAAATGTGCCGATTCAAATGTAATGGGTATTCATTACCAATCAATATTTCAAGGCTCGTCATTTCGAGGAGAAGGAGATTTGAATGTTCATTAGGGTGCCCGAACTTATAACTATGTATGATGATTGGTCATATTCAAAGAAAATTGCACTGTACAACATTTGCAAGAATAATGTACAAATGTCAGTAGCAATGATAGTTATGATGATTATGAAACATTGTATTCTGAACGAAAATGTGAGGAAGTCATATATTATGAAGCAATATATTAAAACAATGCTACTAGTTACCAAGTACCATATTATATTGACTAGTTGTTGCACCTACCAGTTGGCAACTGACAGATAGAAGCTAATATACTAGAGTGTGTAACCTATGAAATTGCAGATAGATTGTGATAATATCTCTTTTGTCAATTGATTGGTGATTTTGTACAGAATAAATATACATGCCAGCGCAAGTTACCTTGTTATTCAACAAGACCCCAAAATTTCTGGTGTAGCAACAATATAATAGCTCGTATATTGTGATTACTACTCCATCATATTTAACATTAGACTCAAGTAGTATAATATCAAGTATGAATAACTTATATTCGGTACTTGGATCTTAATCAATCAGGATATATTCCAAGCTATACATGCCTAGCAAATTTTGTAGAAATGTATCTAAAGTTGGTATTGGAAGGTTGCAAAGATATTTCTGGTCAATAATGTACAAACAGAATGGCATTGAGAATCGTGCCAAATTTAGGTCTGAATGGAGTGCCCCACTCCCCTGCTAGTTGTACCACGCATACTATTTACCACAAGGATCATGTGAATGATGATTTGAAATGCCGGTTATATTGCAATGTATACCATAGGTCTTGTGATTCCATTGAAAATTAAATTGACTTTCTGGCCTATATATTAAAGTTAATCTTCAATTAATAAATTTAGACTTTGGGATTTACTATACAATATACAGCAGCATTATTGAGATTGAAATATAGTAAGCAATCACCCTGATTGATCTAGACATTGACATGGTAGAAGTACACAATAATTGATATATAAACAAATTTGTGCTTTAAAATATTCCATACTAAGTGGGATTAGATTTGAATAATTCCCATATCAATTGGATCAAGTCGAACATAAAATAAATCTTTCTCTTAATACCAATAGCGCACACAACTATTGTGCTTACCACAGGGACAAATATGACAAAATGATTAGGTCTGGATTTGACAGGATGGAGTAAGTACGTGCAATTCAAATATATAATATCAACTGCATTACTCTATCACAAGCCCATTACATGAGATAACTATTACTGCTAGACAATTATCAAGAAATAATTTTATATTGCTTTCTACCTACACTTAAGTTGACCAAGCTGTACGTATGATATATTAGAATTACATCTTCTGTTGACATTTAGATCCTATTGTCAATGGATAACACTAGTATAAACTGTTTGGATGTGGTAATTGTACCAGTACATTACAAGTGAGATGGTTGAATGGTTGAAATACACTGTATACAAGTGATTAGGTAAGTTGACTCATATTTGTATTACCATGTGATTACCAATATGTAATTTTCAAAATGTAATTTCTATCATGTTGTTGCTGTCCTGCTATTGCTACAATTTTATTGCTGCTATGATGATAGCATACTATGATTTTCAATGTATCATTTCTTATATTTAGTGTAATACCAATCCAGTTTTCTGATCCATAATGCCAGAATTGTGGTGAGGGTATATTCATTGTAAGAATACAGAAGTGTTAAGAAGCCATCTTGCCAAATGAATATAGTCTACAACTGGCTGCTTGGGTTGGGTTAATACTGCCAAGAAAGTTGGAAAATATTGTTACAAGTACATGAACACTTGATCTGTATACCAAATAGAACTGATTGGAAATATGTCATATTGAGAAATGTATTGATAAGAGTAGTGATGAAGGAGAACAGGGAGAGGAAATACAGAGAGCAGGTGTAGTTGGATATGGGGTACAGAGGTGGGAAACAGTATACATATAGTATGCATTGAAATATCTTGGAAATGATATTCTCTGATACATAAGAGTCAGATTTCAACAACAAAGGCCCAGATATATCATAATATGAGTAGAATAAATAAATGGCAAATACCGGATAAAGAAGATATAGAAAGTGCAGAATATTCCATGGCATATGAGGAAGCTTCTGGGACACCTCCCATAAATGGGTTACTCATCTCACCATTTATTTAATTAGTTGTGTATCAGCTATTGCTCTGTCACTATTCTATATGAATAACACATTAATACAATTCATTACCCAATTTACAACTTGAAGCTTTAACTTCAAGCAAATGTATATTATTGTAATCAGAGTGGAAGAACTATGAAGTTGGTTGTTCTCAGCAAATAGCAATTGCTGGGGTATCTGCATGGATTAACCAAACTGTATCCAACAACCATGCGATGATGTGTCAGACCGAGTTGTTCCAGCGTACAATATCATGGGGCTTTTAGTTAGGGCAGCCAGCAACTCTAATCGCTATGTCTCATCATTAGCCTAGGCTTATTCAATCAATTACATCAAAAGTTTCATCACAAAAGGTTATGAGCTCAAGTGTTACCACAATCCAGACTCCATGGTTGAAACCCATCATGCAAAGATGACTGTGGAATTGGAAACACAAATACGAACAACACCATATGGTCCCAGATGCATTGCGAAAATGTGCGAAAGCAGGACACTGTCTTGACTCACAATGCAAGGTCAATGGTGAACACAATGCTTCCCCATAACTCAATCTCACACCCAAATGCATATTGAACACCCATTGTTGCCATGGCTGAAATGATGAGTGTTACAACCATTCATGATTATCCCAACCAAATGATATGTCAACAGGACACATTTGGGACCAGTATGGAGTACAGTATGACAAGAAACAGGTTAACATCAGAATGGATTTGAAGTGATTTCATATCAGGTCAACTGGTTGTCAGCCAAGAAAAGTGACAGCCACTATGGTAGTTCCATAGTCAATGAGAACTGGGCCGAAACTGGACAGGAGATCTTCTGCCATTTCAACAGACACATGTCACCCCTGGGGAGCCCTGTGGTTGGTCCGCTAGAGGAATGCATGGGGTATGTAATTTGCCACAACAGACTCAAGACACCCGCTGTGCCAATTATTGCCACAGGGCCATGAACATTGTATGCTCCTCTATTGTGGAAACCAGGAAGCTTGGTTAGGAGCTGGTTGGTGTTTACCTCTGACCCTAAACATTCAATGTCAATCACCTAATTCATCTACCCAGGAGGCAGTGTACAGGGATTCACAATCTATCAGAATGAGTTTCCTAGGGTTATTTGAGACCGAAATGTGATCAATGGAGATTAGTCATGAATCAACATACAGCCATGCAGAACCAACTCCAATTTTGACACTGACACGAATGCCAACACTGACAACTACACTGCCACCACCATGGACAGCATTATGGATGCTGACATTCACACCGACACTGATACTCTCCCCAGCCTGGGAACCAATCCTATCCGCCACACTGAATGGTAGAGTGACACCTACACTGTCCAGGACAGTGATATGCAAGCTGACACCTCCACTGACCCGGACACTGACACCAACCCTGACACCATCACAAACACTAACCCTGACACCATCACCGACACCAACCCTGACACCAACCCTGACACCCACAGTAACTGTGACACTGACACTGACACTGACTCCAACACTGACTCTGACACTGACCTCAACACTGAATCTGACACTGACTCCGACACTGACTGTTGCACTGACTCCAACACTGACTCCAATACTGACTGTGACCCAAACATCAGCAGTCCCTGCTTCTGACACTGATGCTGACACTGAGATCGTCACCGACACTTACATTGCCAATGCCACCGACACTGACTCTGACACTGACACTGTTCTACTCACTATGACTGACATCAACTCTGACACTGAAACTCACTCGGATAATGACACCTACATAGTGGCAGACAATGACAATGAGACATACTCTACTACACCAGCATCCACCACCAGACAACTGCTTATGACCATTGGTGGTTAAAAGAGACAGAGTGATCTTCTGCTTCATTTGTCAAGCAGCAGTCCATATTGCTATGAATAAGCCTCTGCAGTATTGACACTGATACAGCAAAGACACCAATAGCACAACTCATGATTGGGTCTGAGAGGCTGCATATGGAAATCAATAACTCTTTAACTGGTTGGAGTAGTACCGATGAAAGGTAAACATTTATTCTTCAATGCAATACTAGAAATGGCAACATAACATAAAAGGATTGTGTGTTATGTTCAGAAGAGTGGTTGATCTGGATTGAAGAGTGTTAAAGCCGACAGCACAATCAACTACCGAGTTTGGGAATTGGCCCATCTTTGATGCCTCCAATGGCATTAGCAGGGGAATGGTTGTTTGGGAGGAGATCAAGGCAAGACATGATTTGGCATCTGTATTCTGTGGTCTGTGTGTTTTTGGTCTGTGTCTTCTCTGGCTTAGTGTTTCATGGATGTGATAACACCTTGCAGCAGTGAGAGACTGAGTCTTTCTAGAGAATGTCATCATGTGGCTTTGGGTTAGAGCTAGCAGCAATGAGATAGTGTTTGTGTCATTGTTGACATTCACTTTACCAATCAATGGTCTTGACAGGTTTGTCACAACACTATAGATTCCAATACCAGCATTATTATACTCCTCCAGATTACAGAAACTATTCATAACTTCTGGACAGCTAATAAGCATAGTCACATATTTTCATCCTTGTTTCTAGAGCTCAGAATTTTCAAACATTGCAGTCTATCTCACTAGATACTGACTGATTACTAAACAATTGCTAAACCTGAATAGGATATCAGATATTCAAAGACAAGAGCTGAATTCCTATTGTGACACATTATTCCAAAATATTATAACTATCAAGAAGTATAGCCATAGATCAACAATGATAATCTACAATCTCAGTCATAGTAGGTGAGTCGAACTATTGAAAATCAACTGTCATGTTTCATATGCTAAACAATACAATATAGAAGGAGAATTCAATTGCTAGCAATATGCTTTATAACTGTTGGGAGGATAATCTAGACACCTTAATATTATTTAACTAATATATATCTAAAAACTTTCAGCAACAAAAGGCCGATTATTCCAGTCTCCTGGAAACTGTATACCTGATATAATATATTACACACAATGTATTACCATTTTTGAACAGACAACATTGAGTAAAGCAACTTTCCAATATCCATTTGTGCAATTGCTGTTGAGATTTAATACATGAAGCAGTAAATAGTATCCAGTATCTGATGCTACAATTTTGATTCTGATGGTAATAATGTTGAGCACAATGTCAGCCAATTCGGTATATGTACACTATAAAGTAATATTACCATCTTTAGTAACAGCATTAACAGTGTGAATAAAGGTGACTAGGATTGTCCTCTTCTATACAATGTACATAGTAACAGTGAAATTAATCATCCTCAAAATTGCACTGCGAAATCTAGCACAGAATGATATAATACTTTGGAACTCAATCAGTATTGGAAGTATTAGCTAGCAGAATATGTGATAGATAGATATGTCAGTTGATTTGAAAATTGATTTTACTCCAGTTTCCCATTAGATAGAATGCTTCTATGTTTTGAGCACTCAGTTCTCACTGTGTGTTGTCCAGAATTGGTATCCAGACCATATGGATCTATATTTTCCAGATTTGCTGAGGAGATGCTAGAAACCCTAAAATTGTCATTTTACCAGCTGTGGAATGAAAACCAGACCAATAGTATTGTATGGAGATCTAAGTAAAATTCATAGCTTCAACTGCACAACATATTCTGATGGAATCAACCAACCTCTACTATTTAAAGTAACAGAATGTTGCACTCAGTGGACTGTATAGAAAGAAACTAATTATCTGCCATCTTAATTATTATCAAGTATTCAAGCCATTCATGTAATTAGTTTCAATTACAAGTTGTTGCATTTACTGTACTAAAAACGCAGTGAAATATCTGGCCATTACCGCCAGCATCATTATCCTGATATGTGATATTATTACAACCAATATGAGCATCTGAATACTGAATTCTGTATAGCAGGAAAAGTTTCCAAAAATCCATGACACTACAGACTGGTCACCTGAATTCTTTCAGTATTCAATATTTGAGTGTAATCTACAACTTCCAATGATGCTACCAATTCATATTACTGGATGCAGAATGAAGTTTGAATATCATACTACACAATGTATTTGATATAATTACGTTTCATATTACAGTATAACATATATATTGGGTCTTGCAATACTCAGTCAATAATCTTTCCACTGATATTCAAATCTTTTGTTAGTATAAGATTACAGTATATGCAGCTTCATTTTGGCCTTTGAACTATTTTGTAGATTATTGCAATTTCATTTCATGGAAAGAAACATATAGTCTAGCTTGGATGATTGTTAGAAGCAGTTTGATTTATGTTAGCAGTTCTCCCATTACATTGATAATGGTCCAAGTGGCTTGCAGGGCAAATACAGTGAGATAATAAGAGCTTGTTACCTAGTGTAAAATACAAATTTGTGATATCGCTAATTGGCCAATCAAGTTATCTCTGGCTGGATTGACCTTGAACCACATTTTGAATGCTTAGCAGAGTGTAAATGGCATGCTGAGGAATTGAAAAGGTATTGTGCAGGTATCCTGTTGTTGCCCGAATACAGCATGGCCAAAATGATCACAAAACTATAAGCAATGCAGCAACTTATCAACAATATACAATATGCCAAACTAGCAGAACAATGCAAATTTGGGTTCCAAATTTACTCAATGAGCTGTATATTGGATATGATGTGATATTTGAATACAAGGAGTCTTGCAGCCTTGTTACTCTGGAACAGGATTATATCTAAATACCCCACAGTCATTGAATATTAGAAAACTATACATGGTCTATCTGACATACTATGGGCATCTGCTGGTGATGAGCGGTCTGAAGGATACCAAACTGTTCAGTTAAGCAAGTACACATGGCTTAAATTTTATCAATTGTGGTAATGTATGGTTGGTAATTCATAATATCTTTGAAACAAATACAGAGAAATATAATTTAAGATTAGCATTAGTATGATTGAAATGAAGCACTACCAAGCTACTTGGCAGCAGATGTTTTAACTACTAAACAAGTAGAAAGTAAGATATCGAAGTTGAAGTTATAATTTAACATGTCAGTATTGAGTCATATATTGTTGACTATCACCCCATAGTGGGAAAGTAATTCTTCAACACCAGTCATACGTAAAGATGCTAACTATAATAGATAGGTCACTATACGAAGAAGGAATATGCACAAACTGTGAAATCTGAGCCTAGTGAAGCAATTATAACATTTGCATGTGATAGAAGAAATATCTGCAGGAGTCTTATTCTCAGATCTGGATTATAAAGCAATCAAATTGTTTCAATGACAAGAACAACTAGCTCTAGCAGTGAGATGGTTAGAAACCTACCAGTGAGAAAACATTCTAAAATATTGTACTAAACAGTTACCTTATTATAAATTCATATCAAATAGTTTATATACTGGGTCTGTTAGTTCCCCTACTATATTTCAAATGCCAATTCCATGTAAATGCATTGCCAATTGGGGCATAACAGCATTTCAATATTAATAACGCTATCTAGGATACCGAATATTCTATTTGAAGCTTAGAGTATTTGGAAGATTCCCAGCAGGTCAGATCTGCACTCCATCCTACCAAATTGTATTACAAACATGGTATTATCTTAGCAATACCCTTGTCCATCCATGTATATGAAACATCTCATGAAGAGTGAATTGGATCAAATAGATACTCCTTTATTCAACAGTATCAATTTGACCATATCTTATAGCATTGGAGTAATTAGAGGCGAAGTAAAACACATTCGCAGTAACTGACAATGGAGATTTGTCTTATGTCAGACAGAGACTCTGTGTTCGTTGAGGTGAATGACAGAACATTAACAACCAAATACTTAGTGTAAGTTAAAGAAGTATCAATAATATACTGAGGGAAGATTTGGCTAAGTCAGATCAGTAATGGTCATTCAGCACATTATGTAATTTGCGCTATACATATCAAGCAACCATTTCCATATTAATCATCAACAATGTATAGTGAAGATTGGTAAATGTTCCTATGTAGATCATCAGCAACAACGCTACTTTCTGTCTGAAACACCCGGGTATTCCGGACGGCTCTGACGGCTCTGATGGAACCTCGTACCCTCTGACGGAGAATTTCATGCTACCGGTCGCCCAGGCGACCGGTCGCATTGCATACTAACCTCCATTACATTGCGCCTGGTATATGCACCATCAGAAAAACACGTGTGTTACACTCTTCGCAGGGGCTGCAGTTATGCTGTAGCAGTTTACACAATGCCTTGCGAGGTTTATGCCTTTCTTCGGCCGATAGCAACATTTTACCTCTCCACTATTGCTATAGCTATATATCGGATGCCGCACTCGCCCCATATATGTTTAGCTTTGAGATCTTGTAATATATTGCAATACAGTCTTCACTTCGGATACATCGCTTGCCGTTGCATTTGCTTCACCATTATTGTATTTTACAGGTCTGAAATATACAGTCTAATATTCACACTCTCTAGTACTATGCCCTTAGTACTCCACATTCTGCATTGATCCATCATCGGCTTGCGATGCATCGTCGCCATCCTCGCACTCATACCCGTCGACATCACTGGTTCCCAGGTCAAACCTACTATGCCCTCAGTCCTCCACATTCTGCGTTGATCCATCATCGGCTTGCGATGCTTCTTCCTCCTGATCCGCATATGCATCGTCGCCATCCTCGCCCTCATACCTGTCGGCATCACTGGTTCCCAGGTCGAACCTCTCGAGTCCAGTCACGGGCCGTCGTCGCCGGCTGGCGGTGGGGATGGCATCGTGCACATTGCATTCATCACCTTCATCTTCGTAATCCCCGCTGCCCCCTGGCATCCCGAGATGAATTTTGTCATCCGTGCAATTGTTGTCTATCGGGATATTTGGGTCAGTGCTTCGGATCTCAGGCTCCTCAAGCGCCACTTCGGAGGTCAAATGATTAAGAAGAATAGCATTGTCAACATGGGCTGCTTCCACGCTGATCACCACGGCAGGCGTTTGGTTCTCCGCCTGTTGGATCTGACGCTTGACTGTAGAAAGAGTGTTGTTATACACCCTCTGTTGGTAGCTCTCCGGTAGTGTGTTCCAGGTATTCATCAAGAATGCATATATCTCTGCAACGCCAGGCGAGGTTAACATCTTGCGACCCGTTGCAGCGCAGCAGGATGCGTTCTTACCACTGTCATTCTTGTAATTGAAGTAGTTCGAGCGATCAGGTCTGTCCGCTTTCAGCTTTCACTTGGAAACTTTTGGATGAACTCCTTTGTTCTTATGCCCCTCCAGGAGAGCATGGCGCAACGCGGTGCAGGTAAACATGATCAGTGGCGAGGGTATATGACCGTCCTTGTCGTCAATCATGGAATTATAAAATCCATCAGCATACTTACCGCTGTTATTCGCCCAATGATAAAATTTGATGTAGATAAACCGCGGGATTGCTTCCGCCAGGAAGTAAAGTGGATGCTGGCCATTTGTTAGCAGCTTTCGACATTCTCTGGGTTGGATTTGGACCGTGTACACCACCTTCCACACGCTCTGCTAAACGAAAAAGAAACTTATTGTCTGCCAGAAAGGAATCAATGAATTCCAAACGCTCTGCGTTCGATTCAAAGCGGTGGAGATCATATTGCTCTGCTATATGGTCCCTTGCTGATTGAATGAAATGGGATTTAACCTTATCGACTTGTGCACGAACATGATACCGGTTTGAGCGTGTAATATCCAACGTGGGCCGTTGATTCAGCATACCTCTTTCAAGATCCCCTTTGTGTGTGCCTAAAATGCTATGGACTAAATGTCCTTTCGCTGCATTGCGGTGTTCTAGTATGTCTCTATTATCTACCGGTGTGGGGCTTCAGCTGATGCTTTCGCAATGCGTCGCGTTGCATAACTTACCATCTCCAAGTCGCTTGCAGTCATCAACGGCTGTCTGTTCCACATGTAGAGTTCCAGGAGTCTGCCCGTTGCAAATACAAGACGAGTCATGTCTGAGTGACCAAATCGATGGATGCTGCGACTGCCGGAGACCACTGATCGAGGTGTAGACACTGCCTGAGTTTGCAAGTGCCACTGCCTCTGTCTCTGAATCCTTTCTGTAGCTCGCGTTCGCAGTGGATTTGTAATGATCGCGCGGGCTTCTAGATCAGGGATGAGAGTAGGCAGGTTTTCAAGACCACTGAGAGGAGTGGGCGTGCTAGCAATACCGGATGCAAGGCTGGATACAACGTGACGCGTTGATTCTGTCTGTAAGGTTCCGCTGGGTGCTGGTGTGTTACAACTGCTTGTACCTGGCTTGGCGGGTGAAGTAATTATTGACCATTGCTGCGTAGCGGACGGGGTGATATCTGCAACGTGAGAATTGTTCAGCGAAGATGAGAGGGTGGAGTTCTGACCTTGGATTGTAGAGGCTACGGAACTCCCTCCTTGAGAAGAATCCCTCTCGACAGCCGGTACGGAAATGCGTCTCTTAGAAGGGGGATGTTGAGAATTCCCCGAATGCCCACACTTTTGTTGATTTTGATGACTTCGAACATTTCGTACGACCTGAGACATGACAGGGTGAGGGCTTTGCAAAGGCATCATCCAATATGGATGTTCGACTTTAAGAAGGTAGGAATACTATCCTCTGCATGCATATGCAACAGCAGGCGAGGTAGACTCCTATCTGAGCGACCATGGATGGATTCGACAAAAAAGGGAGGTGCAGTGTAGACCGCGCTAGACTCTAAACCCTGACAATACTCGGGGACGAAATCCCTTCAAAAGCATTCAATTATGGGGTTAACTGCCATCAGATTAAACTCAGATTGAACTCAGCATTGATATTCACTGTTACAGCAACGTCTGAAGGTCTATGTGCCCCGCTTGAAGGGTGTTTATGCCTTCTTGGCACGATTATCATCGTATTGCACTGGTTCTTGGCACAATACTTCCAACCATCAGTTGTGTATATCTTCAGCTTCCCGGTGGAAATCCCTCTTTGACAGAGCTAAAAGCATCCCAGAGCGATCAATGACGTATTCTCTATCATATGACATCACGTGCATGTGCTTTATCCACTGCTAGGCATTGGTAGCCGTGTTGGATGGTTGCGCAGTTGGGACAACCTGAGAACTACTCAGTTTGCTGAGATGCACGAGATCTGAGCGGTAAGAATAATGTGTGATGCAAACGCAACGCCTGGCGTCGTAAACTGTCCTCTCCACGAGTACTAAATCTCATCTCGAGGCTTGTTGTTCGTGAGGTGCCTGGTGGTTCTGCAAGATGAAGGCTTGGCCGTTTTGTGTTCGTTGACCAACGAAACTCACAAGTTGAACCAAGACATCGCCGGAACTCGAGTATATATATCTCCTCTTCCCGCCTACACCTACTTTCTATTTTCCTCCCATATTATACACACCGACAGCATCCTGATCTCGACATCACGTGACTTGCACAAATCAACCACTCTCGTTCCAAAACACACCCGATAACCTCACAACTTTGTACGTTCCCTCTGGGCTTCCTTCCGCTGCATGCAACTGTATCATAATGCCAACGTTTCGGATGTGGATTCATTTTCAACTCACAGAGATGGCACCAGAGGGCAGCAGCAAAGAAAAGCGGAAGGCTAGGGCAAAGATGCCGACATCGGTTATAAATCAATGCTTGTCGTTGGATCGGGACTGTATAAAGGGATTCATCTCGGAACACATCCGTGGACTCATATGGATATTCAATGTTTGCGGCGTTCAGGACGAGAGGGCATGGGACCTCTTGTATGATATGATCTCTCTTGATCCAGTCACGACTCGCCACTGTTCACAATTCCAGCTGATGTGGCCTCACCGCAGGAGCAGGAGTTCACCTTTTCGGGAGTGGTGGGCTGCCTTCCGCTGATATATGGGGCAAATGTTTGACAAAACCCGCGACCAAATGAACAATTGGAGGTGGGACAATCCCTGTGCCGTCAGGGATCAAGTCGATGGCTCCAACCCGCAGACAACCAGCTCGGGGAAGGTTAAACGCACCGGTGAGCGTGTCTCTTGGTACCGTAGCGATGATCTGAGGGCAAAGATTGAGCCGCCAAGCTGCCAGCAGTACAAACCAGGCGACTTCCTGACCGTGAGACCACTGAATTGGGATGAGATAATCGATGAAGATGATGATGATGAGAACTGGGCGGATCCCGGAGTGCCGAGCGGTGGAAGGTGCCGTCCTGGCAATGACAATGACACTGACAATGGCGAGGGTGAGGAGGACACGCAGGGCGGTGAGAAAGGGACTGGGAAAGAGAAGGGAACAAAGCATGGGAAGGCGAAAGGGAAGGCAACTGAGGATGGGAAGGGGAATGGGAAGGGGAAGAGGAAGGGAAACGGTAAACAGAAAGGTATTGTTAAACAAACCCCATGGGGAGGTGATATCTCTCCTGCCGTTGCTTTGCAGTTGCAGAAGGAAATGTCAGAGGTAGACTTGGACAAGGAAGGCTAACTAGAGTGGGTATATCCAGAGCCGGAAGCATTGCCCGCCGTGTCAATTTCTTCAGATGATTATACCGACTCTCCTGAGTCACACGGCGAATATGACTCAGAAGGTGATTCTGATGTGGATATGCGCATGGAGGATGATGTGGACGCACCGGACGGCGTCGATTTAGATGGCGATGTGGACATGGAAAGGGACGGTGAAGATGAAGAAGATGAAGAGGAGGACGATGAGAAGGAGGAAGAGGAGGTGGATGAGGAGGAGGATGAGGATGAGGATGAGGATAATGGCAAAGAACCTCGGACGATTGGCCAGGGAGAGATGGTGAATACATCGGCCGACGATACTGATACCATGGTAGATGATCAGCCAACCGGGCAACCTGAGCAAGGCCAGGAGATGTGCGAGTATACCCCACAGCCACAACCTCTGGCGCCTGCCCCACGGCCACAAACCCTGGAGCCTCGCCCACAACCACGAACTCTGGAGACTCATACCCTCAGTGGGCTGGAGTTTTTGGGGCATGTGACGCCGCATAAACCTCGCCCAGTGGCGCCAACTCTGCGAGAATCTGAGGCAGCCAGAAACACCTCGGATGTCGATGTAGATCAGCAGGTACTCGGCAAATCGGCAGCTGGTGACAGTCTGCCCGATGTCCCTCTCCCTGAGGCACGCCCGGATGGCTCGTTAGGCGAGGAGTGAACCAGTCCTCGAGTTGTAGAGCAGGCGCGCGTTCCGGTTAGGGTCGGGTTCTTGTCTTGTGAGTTTCTTTTGCTGTAATCTATTTATGTCAGGTACTGATTAAGGCATGAGTGGAGGTGTTTTGTTCGTTTGGGTTAGGGTGGTGAGCTTGTTCGTTTCCTTTGTTCTAATGTATTGATCTCGGGCATTGTTTATTACACGCGTCGCGAGGTTTTTGGATTGCTAAAGGGTTTATATTTTATTTATTTATAGTATTATGGGACATCGCACATGCAGTGTTTTTGCAACTCCTGGCGTGTAAGGAACCTCCTTGTGATCGTGTTGAGGCTCAATAAATCTCTCAAGTATCGTGAGCTTATACCCACACCAGACTGCTGAGACCCAGCACCAACTTTCGTCCCTTTCCACAGTGTACACTCCACTCCTCGCCTGTCGTCGACAAAGCCAGAGAAGACCCCATTCCGTTGCCCCGAATTTTAAAGCCGAAAGAAGTTCACCTCAGACAGCTGGCGACTTAAACATATCGAATTTCACCATCCAGAACACCATCAAGTTGAACGCCGGAAGAATCTCACTGTTCGCAGCGCGCCCCGATGCACTGAACCCGCTCAGCGTCGTGAATTCAACGCTAAGAATGACTCAGTCGAAGACTTGGACGCGTTTCACTACCTCGAACACCTTGAAAACATCGCAGACTCGGAGTCTCAACCACCGCCACCTCCTCTACCACAGACGGGAATATACCCCGGCGCCGGTGCTCCGGGGAGCGATTGCATTGCTGAGCCATGGGAATGCGATTGTCAGGGTTTTCTTGAGACGAACCTACAAAACAATCCCTACTACCCGTTTGCGACGCGTGAAGAGTACAAATATATCCAGTGTGGGATCAAGAAGAAGGGCATGAAGACATACTATGACAACGTGCTGAAGGAAGAAAACACCGCTCTGGGTTTCCCAAGCTTCAAAAACGGGGATGGCGTCCAGAAGCTCGTGGCTAGCATGCCAGATGATCTCGCTCTGAGTGAGTGGGTACTACACACTCTGGAGGATATGAACTGGAATGACAATCACCAACCCCCTATCAAATACTGGAGTCGAGACATCATCAAAAGCATGAGATGGTTGATGTGGCAGCCAGCGTATGCCGGGCATCTTATTTACGCCCCTCAGCGTTGCTTTAACAGCGATACGCCACCGAAACGCCTCTATACCGAAATGCACACTGCGGAGTGGTGGTGGGAGACACAGGTAAGGAGAGATACCCGAGTATGATGACGTGCTAACCGGCGTTAAGCCCACGTTCAGAGTGGGGGATACACTCATTCCCTTGATCTTCATGTCCGATGGAACGCATCTCCCGAATTTTGCTGGCAACAAGAAAGGTTGGCCTGTATATATGACAATTGGAAATCTATCTTCGAAGCTCCGCCAGATGCCCTCAATGCACAGCGTCGTAATGGTCTCTCTCCTGCCGATTCCGAACAAGAACCGCAATATTCCTTAGATGCGGCTGGATGAGATGAAGCAAACAAACCGAGATGTGCTGAACGAGGTACTCCGGTGGGTACTCCACCCTCTCAAATTTAAACAAAATCTGAGCGCCGAGAGTGGGTACTACAATGTTCTCCATGCAGATGGCAACTTCAGGCGTTGCAAACCGGATTTAGCAGCATGGCTTGCAGATTGCCCCGAGTATAGCGACCTACATCATCTCGAGCAACATGGCTGTTTTTGGTTCAAGTGTACAAAGAATGAACATGGAGATTATGTCCCGCCTGACAAGCAACACCCCTGGTGGGATCACAACCTATATCGAACGCTCAGCGATGCCAACACCAAGGCAGCCGAAGCCGAAATCTTGCCGCGCCATGTTCACCCAGGATTCAACGTGGTTCGACATATTCCCTGTATGGTGAGCGACCTCCCGAAGCCCGACCTCCTCCATACAATGCCGATCGGCATGCTTGATCACCTCCAGAAGTGGATTTTCCACTTCATCAAGACGCACGAACAGCTCGACAAGTACAATGTAATCTGCTTATCCGTGCCTGCTTACTACGACCTCACACCAACAACTAAGTCATATGAGGAAGTTTCTCAATGGAATGGGAAGGAGATGAAGAAAATGAGCCAGTACCTGATTGGAGTTGTAACCCAGTCTCGCCAAAGAGGAAGCCCCACTCAGCGTCCCATATTCAATCGCGCAATTGAGAGCACACGGGCTTTGTTAGAATTCTATATGTATGCTCGATATCAATCTCACGATGATGCAATATTGAGCTACATGGAAGGCGCCATGTGTCGTTTTGACACCTTCAACGATGTTTTCTTACTCGGGCGAGCCGGCAAAAAGGCACCGGCCAAAGCCAGTGCCCTGAGAACGGAGCTCGTCAAAAAGCGAAAGGTAGACAATGAAACCAATGCTGAAACAAGGACGCCGTCCAGGAAGCGGGGCAAAATGAACGCCTGGCGGGATTTTATCAGCCACGAGATAGATGTTTCCAAGGAGTTAAATGCCGACTTCAAATTTCCGAAGATCCACTCGATGTCTCACTGGGTCGAACAGATTCGTTGATACAGAGCCTTGCAACAGTATTCTGCTGAGAGACATGAACAAGCACATAAAACGAATATCAAGGACGGTTGGAACGCCTCCAATCACAATCTCAACTACCTGCCACAAGTAATCACCTTTCAGCGTCGCATTCTCTGCTTCGAAATCAGAGAGCTCAATCTCCAAGCCCTCAGTCAGCGTCGAGAGTACAGCGCTGCAACCTGCAAAGTCCTCCCTTCCGGCACTGATCTGGCTGCCCCCCTGAGCTCCCAGTCACATGCGAAGCCCAAATTCATGGGACCCCAAAACAGCCGTGATGGAAAGCATCCTGACGCTATTATCAAAGACTTCAGAGCATTACTCGACAATACGCAAGACGCAACGCAACACGTGACAATATACAACGGCACGCGGGAGTTTCTCAATCATATGGGTCGTAACAAGACCTATTTATTGGATGAACAACTGCACGCAATGGAGCTCTGTATTTACCATGGTATTCAGGCTGAAGTTGAGGGTTTAGAAGGTGAACACATATCTCAGATTTGTCGATGCACAGCAAGCCAGAGCTGGTGCGGAGGGGACCGACGGAACGACTGGGTCTGGGTGAAGCAACGCCCAGGGAGATGACATGGTGCGCTGAATGGTCGTCTCCCGTGGCAACTGCAACGACTAGTCAAAATCAAGCTCCTGAATGAGGATGGAGCTTTCATTGAGTACTGGTTAGCCCTGGCGCTCACCACAATACCTGAAAAGTCGGGTAACTTGGATCCTGTCTCGAAATTTGTTCAAGTGAGAAAGCACCGGCAGCGGTTTCTTTGTAAGTTTTCACCGTGGGAAACATCGTCGGCTGCGCACACGTAATTCCAGAGATAGCTACTAGTGGTTAGACAGGAGACGGAAGGAACGAGCGATGGATTGTCAATAGCCACATTGATCTGGCGACTTGGAATGATGTGTATAATTAGTAAAGAGAGAATTGCATGTTGCGCGCAGGTAGAAGGAACGCGAGGAGAGGTTTTCAGTGTCACCCATCGCATTGCAATTCCGATGCAAGCGCGTGCCCAATGAACCCATTCCTATGTATGGTGAAACTTGGCCTTCAACGCCAGAGTGTTCGTTTAAAATAGGAGACCGACAGAGCGACAAGAAACTGTGCAACTGCGATGGGAGGGCGATATGCTATGCGACGGGTTGTATTGATGCCGGGCGCGGAGTGAGCCGCCACCGGGGTGTCTCTGACGGCTCTGATGGAGCGCGTCAACTCTCACGGAGCCATTCCGCCCGGATGGAATTATTTTTCGCCGATGATGCCTCCTTGCATTACAATTTCATAATATTTCAGAGATTGAGCTATTTCTTGACAGATCTGAATGTTATTTTTTCTGGCAGATAGTATTGCATTTACAATATACACTGTATATTAGTTTCTATTTTGTGTTAATTACATAAAATTCGATATTTCTAACAAATATTAGTTGCTTTATATATACTTTGTAATATATATATTATATTGATAACTCCAATTGAGTATTTAAATATAGACACAATGTACATGTCAACTTTCACCAGATTGGATACTAACACAAAATTTTACCAAATTGTGTACCAAATGATGTATATTCTACTTTATGTATCTACAATATAGATATGGCTGGAGTAGTAGATTCTGAATAGTGAATACCAAGCATATGGCATACAGTAGTAAATGATTGGATTATATACCAAGTAATGTAATCTAAATCTGACATAGTATCGAAATAAGGCATATCCCAACCAGACTATTCATTGATTCTCACAGCCACTCATCAGTTTGAATATTGTTATTGGTCAATTTGCACATTTAAATTCCATCTTAGTTGTGTTTAGTAGTTGAGCCTCTTGCACAATATGTTGTACCACTCGATAAGTATCATATAGCTTGAAGTGAGCTATTCTCCCTCTACTACTCTTGTGTATCAACAATGATTAATACTTAAATACATTTTCAGATTGTCAAGTGTGGCAGTCTTGGGGAAGTAAAGTACAAAATAGTAAGTTTATAAACACTGTTACAAATTCTGATGTACCACCTGCTAACAGCGCATAGAGAAAAGATATCTAAGGTTCCAGTTTTACTAGAATGTATAGTTGAAATACATTCTGCATGTTATTCTTGTTGTAAAGATCCGCAGTCTACTTCAGTGCACTGCAGACAGGATCATACATAGTATATTTATCTCCGCATATTATCTAAACCTAGTTGAAAGCTAGATTTGGGTAAATATCTACTGGTTCAATATGATAAATAATCATCATCAGTATCTCCAAGACAGTGCTACCACATGTATTCATTTCTATACTTATCGCGAAGTATAATATTTCAAGAATTTGATCAACATTGAGTGAATATCAATATCTTTATATATTGAGTTATCATCATTTACAGCTCAGATGATCCCCAACTCTATAAATCTGATCTTGATCCTGACAGTCTTACTGTTCTGTACTGCTGTGCCATCTAGTATTCTTGATAGTCTTGTCACTCACAGTTGTAACAGCTACTTTTGCCATCTTACCAGTATGTTATATAACATACTATGGGCTTAAACACCTCTGGCTTCCAACATCAGCAAAAAATGAAATGGCATTATCAGTATTCTGAGCATTTTGAAATTCAAGTTCGCCTTTTCTCAATTATGCAGTGTACTCTGGCTGCAAATATACTCAGTAAAATTGTTTTCATATCTTTGTGGGATTTTCAAACTTGGTATAGTATTCCCAAAGGGGTATAGCTTAGTCTGTTACATTGTTTTATAGTCAAAAGTTAGTCTATTTTTAAAAATGAAATATGTAATAGACATACTATTGCTTGCTTAGT
>Ga0307512_10002766_pt1 | contig 21437 bp, 20 predicted proteins | sample 14_EM_MG_FD_200267 | JGI IMG/M metagenome (GOLD analysis project Ga0307512, IMG submission 200267) | Populus trichocarpa ectomycorrhiza microbial communities from riparian zone in the Pacific Northwest, United States - 14_EM | ecosystem: Host-associated > Plants > Roots > Unclassified | place...
GGGCAAGGTCGCGTACGGCTCGACGAACCCGAGCTTCGTGCGCTTCGTGAAGCAGAACAGCCCGTCGATCTACACCAAGACTGCTGTCGGCCAGCAGCCGTTCGACGCGCTCGGGCACACCACCGCTGCCCCGCAGTACATATCGGTGGCGGCGACCAGCAAGCACGCTCCCGTGGCGCTGGCGTTCGCGAAGTACCTCACCGACGCCGAGAACCAGACGGCCTGGTGCAAGGACCCGAACGTGGTGATCTTCCCGACCACCTCGGCCTCGCTGAACGACCCGTTCTTCCAGAAGGTGACAGGCGACGACCCCTTCTCCGAGGCCCGCAAGCTCGTCGCCGAGCAGCTGAAGACCACCACCGCCTACCAGACCAACCTCTCCCCGGCCGTGCAGAACGCCATCGTGGCCCAGGTGCAGCTCGCCATGCAGGGCAAGAAGAGCCCCGAACAGGCCGTCAAGGACGCCCAGTCCAAGGCGAACGAGCTGCTGAAGCAGGCGGGCTGAGCGTGGCGACCGAGACCGCGAAGCCGGTGTCCGTGCCCGGTACGGAGCGCACAGCCTCCGCACCGGGCACGGCCCCGTCCCGCTCCCGCCGGATCATCGGGGCGCTGCTGCCCGGCCCCGCACCCGGCGCCAACGGCGCGGCGCTGTACCGCCGTTGGTGGCTGCCCTGGCTGTGGACCGCCCCCGCGGTCGTCTGCGCGGTGGTGTTCGGCGTGTTCCCGTTCCTCAACACCGTTGTGCTGTCGTTCACCGACGCCAAGCCGCTCGGTGGCGCCGCGGGCTTCGTCGGGCTGTCCAACTACACCCGGATGCTGGGCGACTCCGACTTCTGGCTGGCGACCCGCAACAGCCTCCTGTACGCGGTGGTCGTCGTACCCCTGATGGTGCTGCTGCCGCTGATGCTGGCCGTCCTGGTGGAGAAGAACCTCCCCGGCATCGGGTTCTTCCGGTCGGCCTTCTACACGCCGGTGCTCGCCTCCAGCGTGGTCGTGGGCCTGAGCTGGCAGTGGCTGCTGGCCGACGACGGACTGATCAACACCTGGCTGCAGAAGGGCCACTTGATCCAGTCGGCCATCCCGTTCCTGTCCGACTCCTGGCTCATCCTCTTCTCCGCGATGGGCCTGACGCTGTGGAAGGGGCTCGGCTGGTACATGATCTTCTACCTGGCCGCGCTCGGGAACGTGCCCAAAGAGCTGCACGAGGCGGCCTCCATGGACGGCGCCGGCCCGGTCCGCCGCTTCTGGCACATCACCATGCCGGGCGTACGGCAGGCCATGATGCTGGTCGGCACGCTCACCGGCATCGGCTCCCTGCGGGTGTTCACGGAGATCTACATGCTCGGCAGCTCCACCGGCGGTCCCGGCGGCGCCGACCGCACCCTGCCCTTCTACATCCGGGACGTCGGCCTGGACCCGCTCACCGGCAACGCCGGTTACGGCTCGGCGGTCAGCGTGGCGCTGTTCGTACTGACCCTCGGACTGACCCTGCTGGCGCAGCGCCTGACCAAGGAGGACGAGGCATGACGACCGCCGTCGAGAAGCCCCGGCGCCTGCTGCCGCGCTGGCGGGACCACGGCCGCCCCCGCGAACTCGTGGTCCGCTACCTGCTGTTGCTCTTCGTCCTCGGCATCACGGTCGGCCCGCTGGTCTGGCAGCTCCTGGCGTCCCTCAAGAGCACCAGCGAGGACGTCTTCGGCGCGAACGCCTCGCTCCTGCCGCACCATCCGACGCTGCGGGCCTACCGGCAGGTCTTCGAACAGGTGCCGGTGGCCACGTACATCAGGAACAGCGCGATCGTGGTCGTCCTGTCGATCGCCAGCCAGCTGCTGTTCTCCACCACGGCCGGCTACATGCTCTCCAAGCCCGGCTGGAAGGGCCGCAAGGCGGTCTGGGTCGTCCTGGTCGCCTCCATGATGTTTCCCTTCGAGTCGATCATGGTGTCGCTGTTCCTGAGCATCCGCGACCTGGGCCTGGTCGACAACCTGGCGGGCGTGTGGCTGCCCGGCTTCGTCGGCGCCATCAACGTCCTGCTGATGCGCGGCGCGTTCCTGGCGGTACCGCGCGAGATCGAGGACTCGGCGATGCTCGACGGGGCGGGCGAGTGGCAGCGCTTCCGGTATCTGTACCTGCCGTCCGCGTGGGGCGCGATCCTGGTGGTCACCGTCAACACCTTCATCAGCGCCTGGGACGACTTCCTCTGGCCGCTGATCGTGCTGCGCTCGGAGGACCACATGACGCTGACGCTGGGTCTCTCGCGGCTGCAGAGCTCGTCGTTCGGCTACGACCAGCGGGTGGTCATGGCCGGTTCGGTGATCTCCGTCGTCCCGGTGCTGGTGCTGTTCGTGATCACCCAGCGCTGGTTCTACAAGGGCGTCTCCTCGGGGGCGGTCAAGCTCTGACCTCCAGCACATCCACCACATCCAGTACATCCAGCACGGCCGGTACGGCGGTCAGCGCGGCCCCCGCGGACCCCGCGACCCGGATCTCCGCAGTCTTGGCCCCGGCGAGTCGGTCCCTGTCGAGCGGCAAGGTGACCGAACGGCACTCGCCGGGTGCCAGGTCGACACCCTCGAACGCGAACAGTTCGAGGGTGCGCGGCCATTCGGACGTGATCAGGCGCCGCACATAGACCTGCACGACCGAACGCCCGTGCCGCGCGCCGGTGTTGGTGACGTCGACCGTGACGGTGCGCCCGTCGGTGCCCGGCGGGCCGTACTCGAAGGTCGTGTACGACAGCCCGTGCCCGAAGGAGTGGAGCGGCTCGGCGCTCTCGTCCACGTAGCCGCCGTACCCGGTGTCCTTGTGGTTGTAGTGGACGGGGAGTTGGGCCACCGAGCGGGGCAGTGACACCGGCAGACGGCCGCGGGGTGCCGCGCGCCCGAGCAGCACCTCGGCGATCGCCTCGCCGCCCCACGGGCCCGGATACCAGGCCGTGAGCAGGGCGGCCGCGGTCTCTTGTACGACGTGCGGGCGGCCCTGGATCAGGACGAGGGCCGTCGGCGTTCCCGTCGCCACGACGGCGTCCAGCAGGGCGTACTGGGCCCTGCCGAGGTGCAGTCCGGCGAGGTCGACGCCTTCTCCGCAGGTCATCTCGGAAACGGCCGTGAGCGCGGCCCCGTTGGCGGCGAAGTCCGTCTCGGGGCTGCGGGCGCTGCTGCCGCCCAGCACCAGCACGGCGACGTCGCAGGCCGCGGCCGCGGCGACCGCCTCGGGGATGCCGGAGAGGTCGCCGCCGGTGAGGGCGCAGCCACGGGCGTGGCGGATGCCGGTGCCGGGCGGGGCGAACTTGCGCAGTCCGTCGAGGACGCTGCTGCCGGTGCGCTGAGGGGCCGTGTAGTCGCCCGACTGGTGGGCGGACGTGGCGGCCTGGGGTCCCAGGACGGCGATACGGGAGACGGTCGCCGGGATCGGGAGGGCGCCGCCGTGGTTGTGAAGGAGGGTGACCGAGGCGCGGGCCAGGGCGGTGCTCAGGGCGCGGCCCTGCTCCGGTGAGGGCAACTCGCAGGTGCCGTAGGGCCGTTCGAACAGGCCGAGGCGGAACTTGAGGCGCAGGACGCGGGCGACGGCGGCATCGACGACGGACTCCATGACGAGCCCCCGCTCGACCGCCTCCTCCAGGTGTGTGAAGCCCTCGTCCCAAAGGCTGAGGTCGACACCGGAGTCGAGCGCGAGGGCACCCGCGGAGACCTTGTCGCCGGTGATCCGGGCCAGCCGGTCCACGGCCAGCCCGTCGGCCATGACCAGGCCGTCGAAGCCCCAGTTCTCGCGCAGGAGTCCGGTGAGCAGGGCGCGGTTGCCCGAGCACGGCATCCCGTCGACCTCGTTGTACGCGGCCATGACGCCGGCGGCCCCGGCGCGGACGCCTGCGCGGGCGGCAAGGAGGTGGATCTCGTGCAGCTCCCGGAGACCGATCTCGGACTCGGCGGAATTGCGGCCGCCGACGGTGGCGCCCTGCCCGGCGAAGTGCTTGAGAATCACGGGGGCCCTGTCCGCGGCGAAGCCGTCCGCCGGCGTGCCCTGCATACCGCGCACGAGTGCCTCCGTCAGACGGGCGGCGAGATACGGGTCCTCGCCGAAGCACTCCTCGGTACGGCCCCAGCGCGGGTCGCGGGCGATGTCGAGGGCCGACACCAGGGCCACATGGCCGCCACGGGCGCGCAGTTCGGCGGCGGCGTGCGCGGCGGCACGCTCGTACAGCCCGGGGTCCCAGGTGGCGCCGACGGCCAGGTTGACGGGGAGCACGGTGCCGTCCAGGGCCATATGGCCGTGCGGCACCTCCTCGACGAACAGCGCGGGGATGCCGAGCCGGCTGCGCTCGACGACATGCCGCTGCACGAGCTCGGCGAGAGCCGCGCTGTCGTGGGCCCCGGGCCCGCTCGCGTGGTCGACGCCGGACCAGGCGTCGGCGCGCATCAGCCCGTAGAGCGCGCCGAGCCCTTCGAAGCGGTCGGTCTCGGCGTACAGGGCGTCGGCGAGTTCGAACCCGCCGCCGGGGGTACGACGGTAGGCGTCCCACCCGTACATGCGCTGGTTGAGCTGACCGACCTTCTCGCGGAGGGTCATGCGGCCGAGCAGGTCGCAGACGCGGGCGTCGACGGAGGCGGTGGGGTCGCGATAGCTGCTCATGCCGTATCCCCGCACTCGAACCGCGCGAGAGCCACGGCACCCCGGCAGCCGTCGGCCACCCAGTCCAGGGTCAGGCCGAGGGGCCGGAGGCGGGTGGTGAGGGGTGTGGTCAGGGGTCCGTCGGGGCCGAGGAGACCGCCGGTGGCGACCACTCGTTCACCGGGCTGCGGTTCCAATGCCCTTACGGTGTCGGTCAGTTGATCGGCGGCCTGGTCGAGGATCGTGCGGGCCACGGCGTCCTTGTCCCGGGCCGCCTCCGCCACCAGCGGGGCGAGCCGGGCGAGCCGGGTCGGGGCCTCGGCCATGACGACGGGAAGCAGGTGCATGCGGTAGGCCTCGCGGGCGGCGCGAGACCAGTCGGGGACGCCGGGGCCGTCGTACGACACCTCGGGGGCCCCCGAGGTGTCGTACGGCAGGACCTCGGCCGGCAGCCCCAGCGCCCGGCCCACCGCCCCCGCCAGCGTCGTGGCCCCGCCCCGCCCGTCCGCCATCCGCAACGCGGCCCGTACCGCGGCGCGGCCGATCCAGAAGCCGCTGCCGTCGTCGCCGAGCAGCCACCCGTCGCCGTCGACGGTGGCCGTGCAGCGGCGGCCGGTGATGCGCATCGCGACCGCGCCGGTGCCCGCGACCAGGGCGAGACCGTCGGCCGGGGTGCCGGGTGCGGAGGCGAAGGCCGCCTCGATGTCGCTGCTGATGACGGCCGGGCGGGCGGCGATGCCCAGTCGCTCCAGGGCGGCGGTCAGCGCGGTCAGCGCGAGGTGGCGACCGGGGTCGCCCTCGGCCGCCCCGGTGGCGCCGGCGAAGCCGCCCGCGACCGCCACCACGCGGCCCCGCGCGGACTCCGGCACCGCCTGCGCGACGGCCTCGGCGAGGTGGTCGGTGAGCTGGGGCAGCGGGACGGTGAGGGCATTGCCCGGGCCGGCCGCGCCCTCGCCGATGGGGCGGCCGTCCGCGGCGGCGGCGAGGACGGCGCGGGTCCGGGTGCCGCCCGCGTCGAGGCCGACCACCAGTTCCGGTTCACCGGAGGCACCGGATGCACCGGAGGCCCGGCTGAAATCGTTATTCATCATCGACCATGGTGGTTGATACATTCAGCGAGGACAAGCCCCCCGATCCGGGGACAGCCCCCGACCCACGCGGGCCGGCGACCCGAGGAGGATCCCATCCCTACGCTCCGCTTCGGCGTCAACTACACGCCCCGCCGCGGCTGGTTCCACTCCTGGCACGACTTCGACCCGCGAAGCGCCCGCGAGGACCTCACCCAGATAGCCGCGCTGGGTCTCGACCACATCCGGGCCTTCCACCTCTGGCCGCTGCTCCAGCCCAACCGCACCCTGATCCGCACCGCCGCCGTCGACCAGCTGGCGCGGCTGGTCGACCTGGCGGCCGAGGTCGGACTCGACGTCATGGTGGACGGCGTGCAGGGCCACCTGTCGAGCTTCGACTTCTACCCGGAGTGGACCCGCGGCTGGCACCACCGCAACGTCTTCACCGACCCGGAGGCCGTCGAGGCGCAGGCGGAGCTTGTGCGCGCGCTCGGCCGCACCCTCGCCGACCGCCCCAATCTCATCGGCCTGCAGCTCGGCAACGAACTCAACAACCTGGTCGAGCACAACCCGGTGACGGCGGACGAGGTCGACCACTATCTCGACACGCTGCTGGCGGCCGCCCGCGAGGGCCTGCACGGGGGCCAGTTGGCCACGCATTCCGCGTACGACGCCGCCTGGTACGGCGACGACCACCCGTTCACGCCCGAGGCCTCGGCCCGCAAGGGCGATGTGACGACCGTCCACCCCTGGGTGTTCTCCGCCGACTGCGCCCGCCGCTACGGGCCGGGCTCCCCCGAGGTGCTGCACCTCGCCGAGTACGGCACGGAACTCGCAAAGGCGTACGCCGACGATCCGTCCCGGCCCGTCTGGGTCCAGGAGACCGGCGCCCCCGAGCCGCACATCCCGGCGGCCGACGCCCCGCGCTTCGCCCGCGCCACGGTCCTCAACGCGGCCGGTTGCGAAGGGCTCTGGGGCGTGACGTGGTGGTGCTCGCACGACGTGGACCGCTCGCTGGCCGACTATCCGGAACTCGAGTACACCCTGGGCCTGTTCGACTCCACGGGCCGCGCCAAGCCGATCGCCGGGGCCCTGGCGGAGACGGTCGCCGAACTGCGCGCGAAGCCCGTCTCCCCCCAACCGCGGGACACCGCCCTGGTGTTGGACTGCACGCCCGCGACCCGCTCCGTCTCCGGTCCGGGCGGCGCGTACTTCGAGGAGTGGATGCGGCTGCGCACGCAGGGTGAGCGTCCGGCGGTGGTACTGGCCGAACGGGCGGACGACGCCGGGTACTTGGCGGCGCGGGGGATCGTGCGGACCGTACGACTTCCATGACGCCCGTCAGACGCCCGCCAGCACCTCGGCCACGGCCCGCAGATTGACCCGTCCGCGCCCGTACGAACACAGCACGCCGCCCTCCGGCAGCCCGGTGTCCACCCGTACCGCCTCCGGACGCCGGGCCAGCAGGGCGTCCCGGAAGCGCGCCTGCCAGGGATGCAGTCCGGCGTCGCAGGTGGCCACGACCAGCGGAGCGTCCGCGGATATGCGCAGGATTCCGTCGACCAGGGCGCCCGGATCGGCCGGCTCCCCGCTCACCGCCGTGCCGCCCGCGGCGGGATCGATCGGGCGCAGCTCGGTCAGGAGGTCCTCGCCGCCCCAGTTGAGGGCGGGGTGCGGGGGCGGGAAGAGGTCGACCACGTGAGCCCCGCGTACGGGCGCCGGCAGGGCCCTGCTGCGCACGGCGCGCCGTGCCGCCTCGAGGCCGGCCCCGGCGTCCCAGCCGGCCACCGGCCCGGCCGGGCTCGCATACCGCTCGGCGAGCCGTCGCACCCGCCCGGCCGCCTCCCACACCCGCTCGTCGGACAGCCGGCCGGAGTGCACGGAGTCGAGCACCGCGTCCCGGCAGGCCAGCGAGACCTCCAGATCCGGTACGGCGACGACGACCTGGTCCGCGCCCGCGGCGAGGGCGATGCGTGCCCCGGCCTCCTCGCCGTAGCGGTCGGCGATCGCCTTCATCTCCAGGGCGTCGCTGACCAGGACGCCGTCGAAGCCGATGTCGTGGCGGAGCAGGTCGCCCAGGATGCGGCGGCTGAGGGTGGCGGGGCGGTTGGCGTCCAGGGCCGGGTAGACGACGTGGGCGCTCATCAGCATCGGCACGCCCGCGGCGACGGCCGCGCGGAACGGTTCGAGGTCGGCGCGCAGCTCGTCGTACGGCCGGGGGTCGACCGCCAGGTCGTGGTGGCTGTCGGTGTCGGTGCCGCCGTGGCCGGGGAAGTGCTTGGCGCAGGACGCTATGCCGCGTGCCTCGGTGGCGGTGATCCAGGCGTGCAGATGACGGGCGGCGAGCCGGGGGTCGGCGCCGAAGGAGCGGGTGCGCACGATCGGGTTGCGCGGCCGGCGCTGGAGGTCGGCGACGGGGGCGTACGAGGCGGTGATGCCGAGCGTGGCCAGGTGGCCGGCGAGCGCGTCGGCGCAGCGGGCGGTCAGGTCCGGGTCGTCGGCGACGCCGAGGGCGTAGGAGCCGGGGACTTCGGGGGCACCCGCGTCGACCAGGTGGCCGATGCCGCCGCCCTCGTTGTCGATCGCCACCAGCAGATCGGGCCGGATCGCCCGCAGGGCGTCGGTGAGCTCACGGACCTGTTCCGCGTCCCGCACGTTGCGGGTGAACAGGATGACGCCGCCCAGACCCCGGTCGATGAGCCGCTTGAGGGTGTCGGGGAAGGTCGTGGTGCCCTCGAAGCCGGCGACGAGACAGCGGTGGACCGCCTCGTCCAGGTCGGAGGAGAGGGAGGACGGGGCCGGGTCCACAAACACTCGCTCGGAGGTCACTCCTGGATTGTTCTGGCTAATTCAGCCGAAAGTCAACACTTCACTGGATGCTTGATTCACGGAATCGGCGGGGCAGCCGTCGCCCGCCCGCCCGCGCCTTGTCGGCTCCCGGACACCATGCCGTCACGCCCGGCGGGAACGGTTCCGCCGTCCCCTCCTGGCTCGCCCCGTATCCGTCCGCCTGCGTGCAGCAACCGCCGCCCGGGTGTGACGTGGAAGGACGACGTGCGCCGTGTCCCTGCAGCTCCCGCTCGACGACGCCCCTGAGGCCCTCCGCTCCCCGGTCCCCGCCTCCGCGACGGTCTCCCCAGCCGTCCCCGTCCCGGTCTCCGCCCCCGTCCCGGTCCGCTCCCGCTTCCGCGCCCCACGCCTGCTCCGCCGTGCCCTGGTGCTGCTCCCCCTCCTGCTGATCGGCGTATGGGCGGCGGTCGACTGGCGGACCATGTACGACGGCGCCGCCCGGCTGGGTTCGGCCGACCCCTGGTGGCTGCTGGCCGCGCTGTTCTTCACCTGCCTGAACTGGCTGTCCGCCCCGTGCGTCCGGCAGGGGGCCCTGCCGGAGAGGCTCCCGCCCGGCCTGCTGATCGCCTCGCAGTTCGCCGCCGGCGCCGCGAACCACGCGCTGCCGGCCAGCATCGGCGCCCACGCCGTCACTCTGCGCTTTTTGCAGGGCCGCGGCATACCGCTGGCCCGGGCAACCGCCTCGCTCGCGCTGTACTCGCTGGTCAGGCCGGTCGCGAAGACCTTGGTACTGCTCGTCTTCCTGGTGGCCCGCCCCGACCTGCTGCACCTCGGCGCGCTCGTCCCGGACGAGTGGACGTTGCTCCTGGTCGCCGGTGGCACGGCGCTCGGTCTCGCCACGGCCGTCGTACTGATGACGACCGTACGACCGCTGCGCCGCACCCTCCTCGACGGCGTACGCACGGCCCTGACCGACGTACGCCTGCTGCACACCCGCCCGGCCAGGATCCTCGCCCTGTGGGGCGGGGCGGCCGCCGTCCCGCTGCTGCAGGCGAGCGTGATCGCCTGCGTCGGTGCCTCCCTCGGCCTCTCGCTGACCTGGGCGCAGGTGACCTTCGCGTTCCTCGCCGCGAGCACCGCGGTCGGGGCGGTTCCGGCGCCGGGCGGCATCGGCCCCGTGGACGCGGCGATGGTGTTCGCCCTGGCCGCGCTGGGCGCACCGCTCGACCTGGCCGCGGCCACCCTCATCGGCTACCGCGTCCTGACGGTCTGGGTGCCCCTGCTGCCGGGCGCGCTGGTGCTGTCGGCGCTGGTGCAGCGGAAAGTGCTGTGACCGCAGACCTGGCGAAACGTTCATGAAGGTTCCGCGCCCTGCCCTCCCGCCCCACGCGCACCGGCTAGCCTCATAAGTCACCCAAGGTGAACGGGGGTTGGCCAACGGTGAGGGGTGACCGCGGGAGGCCGCCGGCCTGTACCAGGGCCCATGACGGCATGCCGGAGACCGGGGCCGGGGTCCATCTGCAGGACCAGCTCGAGATCCTCATCCAGGAGTTCCGCACGAGCGAGCCGCCGATGCCGGTGTTCGTCGTGCACGCACAGGACGGCGCGGACGACGAGACGGTGGCCGGGCTGGTCCAGCAGCTGTACGGGACTGGCTGACCGGCACGGCCGAGGAGTCCCCCGATCCCGCTCTCAGTCCTCGTCCGCCGTCAGCCGCAGCGAAATACTGTTGATGCAGTACCGCTGGTCAGTGGGCGTCGCATACCCCTCGCCCTCAAACACATGCCCGAGATGCGACCCGCACCGCGCGCACCGCACCTCGGTCCGCTGCATCCCGTGCGAGCGGTCCTGGATGAGCTCGACGGCGTCGGTGTCCTTCGGGTCGAAGAAGGACGGCCAGCCGCAGTGGGACTCGAACTTCGTGTCCGAGGTGAACAGTTCGGCGCCACAGGCCCGGCAGGAGTAGACGCCCGTCTTCTTGGTGTCGGTGTACTCACCGGTGAAGGCGGGCTCGGTGGCGGACTGGCGCAGCACGGCGTACTCGGACGGGGTCAGCTCCGCGCGCCACTGCTCGTCCGGCTTTTCGATGTCGTACGACATGAAGCTCAGCCCCTTTACTTCGTGAGACGGTCCAGGATGCGCGGTCCGAGGTCGGTGACATCGCCCGCGCCCATGGTGAGAACGAGATCACCGGCCTTCGCCATTCCCGCCACGACCTCGGGCACCTCCGCCTTGTCGTGGACCGCCGTCACGTCCGCGCCCGCGGCCCGCGCCGACTCGATGATCAATTCGCTCGTCACGCCGGGGATCGGGTCCTCGCGGGCGGGGTAGATGTCGAGGACGACGGAGGCGTCCGCCAGGGCCAGGGACTGGCCCATCTCCTTGCCGAGCTCCTGCGTACGGGAGAACAGGTGCGGCTGGAAGACGACCAGGATGCGCGCCTCGCCCGCCGCGGCACGCATCGCGTCCAGGTCGGCGGTCATCTCGGTCGGGTGGTGGGCGTAGGAGTCGATGACCTGGACGCCGGCCGCCTCGCCCGTCAGCTGCAGGCGACGCTTCACACCGGTGTACGCGGCCAGGGCCGACGCCAGCTCGGCGGCCGGCACACCCAGCGCGACGCCCGCCGCGAGTGCGGCCACGGCGTTGTGCGCGTAGTGGCGGCCGGGCACGGAGACGGCGAAGGTGAGCTCGCGCCCCTCCAGCACAACGGTGACCTCGCTCTTCAGACCCTGCGGGACGACGGACAGGACGCGTACGTCGGCATCGTCGGCCTCTCCGTACGTCACCGTCCGCACCGAACCGGCCAGCCGCCGGGTCAGCTCCCGCGCACCCTCGTGATCCGCGTTGATCACCAGCGTGCCGCCGGGCACGATCCGTGCGGCGAACGTCTCGAAGGACTCGTAGATCTCGTCCATGGACGCGTAGTTGGCGTGGTGGTCGAGCTCGACGTTGAGGACGATGGCGACCTCGGGCGCGTACTTGTGGAAGCTGCGGTCCGACTCGTCCGCCTCGGCGACGAAGATGTCGCCCCCGCCGTGCAGCGCGTTGGAGCCGGGGGCGTCCAGATCGCCGCCGATCGCGTACGACGGGTTCAGGCCGAGCGCGCTCAGCGAGACCGCCAGCATCGAGGTGGTGGTCGTCTTGCCGTGGGTGCCGGCGACCGCGATCGGGCGCATGCCCTCCATCAGGGACGCGAGGGCGTCGGAGCGGTGCACCACCGGGATGCCCAGCTCGGCCGCGCGGGCCAGCTCGGGGTTGTCCCCCCGGATCGCCGACGACACGACCACACAGCTCGCGTCGTCGGCGAGGTGCTCCGCCGCATGCCCGATGTGCACCGTGGCACCCAGCGCCCGCAGGGACTCGGCGGTCGCTGACTCCTTCGCGTCACTGCCCGCCACCTTGGCCCCGCGCTGAGCGAGGATCTTCGCAATCCCCGACATTCCGGCGCCGCCGATCCCGATGAAGTGCGGTCGGTCCATGGCGGTGGGAAGGCCGGGTGCCATGCGTGTCTCCCTGTGCGTACTGATACGGCGGACATTCACCGGCCAGCCTATTCGGTACGCCGACCGCCCCTGACCAATAGCTGCCGGGCCGTGCGCCACCCCAAGGGGCGCGGGGAACTGCGCGACCAGCCACAAAGCAGCCGCAGCCGCACCACACCCCCAGGCCGTCTAGGCCTTGCTGTGCGAGAACAACTTCAACACCGGCACCCCCACCTTGTGCCGAGCCCGCGACGCCCAGTCCCGATGGAAGAACTCCTCCACGTAGTGGGGATCGGTCAGCACGATCACCTCATCCGCCCCGACCTCGCCCACAAGGGCCTTCAACGCATCCAGCGGATGATCCTCGATCAGTCTCCCCTCGGCCTCGCTGCCGGAGGCGTGCAGCGCCTGCAGGGACACCTCGAGAGCCCGCGTCCCGAAGTCCTTCGCGGCCTCCCCCTCGGGCGCCTCGCGCTCTCGCGCGGCCTCGTCCAGCTCGCCGAGCGCGACGTCGTCGATCGCCCGCAACAGGCGGTCGGCCTGGTCGCCGCGGGGCTGGAGCAGTACGTGGAAGGAGACCTCCTCGTCGCCGTGCAAGCTGGTGACGAACTCCACGTCTGCGGACGTCAGGGCCTTCTCGATCATCAATACGCTTGTGAACACCGGGCGCCCCTTCTGCGGAAACCATCCTGCCCCGTGATGTCACGGGGACTGCGAAATTCAGTGTGCCCGCCCGAAGCGAAGCGGAACGGTTGATTCCGACGTTTTCGGGACCGGCGGTACCGCTGAACGATTTTCAAGACCGCTGGTAGCGGGTGAAGAGGAACCCCTCCTCCGCCAGCACCGACGCGAGCACCAAGCGTTGCGGAACCGCGACCGACGGCCCGCCCGCGATGCGCTGCGCGTCGCCGGCGGTGAGCATCGGGGCCACCGTGAGACAGAGCTCGTCGAGCACCCCGGCGGCCACCAGCTGGCCGAGCAGCCTGGGGCCGCCCTCGGTCAGCAGCCGGGTGTGCCCGAGGTCGCCCAGGGCCTGTACGGCGCGGGCGGGTTCCACGCCGACGCCGTCACCGGCGATCACCACCCGGGCGCCGGCCTTTTCGGCGGCCAGGACGCGGTCGGGGGGCGCCGCGGCGCCCGTGAGGACCAGGGTGGGCACCAGGGGCGAGGTGAACAGCGGGAGGGAGAAATCGAGGTCGAGGCTTGCGCTGACCACAGCGATCGCCGGTGCCGGCGCCTGTCCGGCCGCCTCCCGCGCCGCCGCGAACTCCGCACGCGCGCGTGCCGGCCGGTACCCCTCCTGCCGTACCGTTTCCGCACCGACGACCACGACGTCCGCCAGTGCCCGCAGGGTGCCGAAGATCCGCATGTCGGCCGCGTTGGAGATCGACTGCGACCGCCCGTCGTGCTGAGCGGCCCCGTCGAGCGTGGACACCATGTTGGCCCGCATCCAGGGAACGGGCTGCCCACCGGCGGTCGGCTCGGGATAGGCGTAGGCGGCGGCGAGCTCGGCGAGGCTCCACTCGCGCTCGGTCAGGGCGTCGGGAACACCGGCCCCACCCGCCTCACCGGGAGCTTTCAGCACTGTCTCGTCGGTCACAGGGAACAGGCGTCGCATGTCGTGCAGTCTGGCACGGCCCTTAGCATGGTGAACCGTGTCGTCCTCCCCTTCCGCCCCCGGCATCGGCCCGATAGCCGACGCGGCCCCGCTGTCCCTGTGCGCCCGTGCGCCGCATGTCCCCGCGGACCGGCTGGTCGCCGAGATGGTGCCGCCACCGCGCTTCGACTCGGTCCGCTTCAGCACGTACATACCGGACCCGAACCAGCCAAGCCAGACCGAGGCCGTACGGATCCTCGAGGGCTTTGCGGCCGGGCTCGGCGGGGCGCACGCCGTCGGCGGCGGCAGGCGCGGGTTCTTCGGGTTCGGGAAGCCCAGGGCGCCCAAGACCCCGGCGGGCCCCCGCGGCGTCTACCTCGACGGCGGTTACGGCGTCGGCAAGACCCACCTGCTCGCCTCCCTCTGGCACGCCACCCCCGCGGAGCCCGCGCTCAAGGCGTTCGGCACGTTCGTCGAGCTCACCAACCTGGTCGGCGCCCTGGGCTTCCAGCAGACCGTCCAGACCCTCTCCGGCCACCGCCTCCTGTGCATCGACGAGTTCGAGCTGGACGACCCCGGCGACACCGTCCTCGTGTCGACCCTGCTCGGCAGGCTCGTCGACGCCGGCGTGGCACTCGCCGCCACCTCCAACACCCTCCCCGGCAAGCTCGGCGAAGGCCGTTTCGCGGCGGCCGACTTCCTGCGCGAGATCCAGGGCCTGTCCGCCCGTTTCCGCGCCGTGCGCATCGACGGCGAGGACTACCGCCACCGCGGTCTGCCCGAGGCGCCGGCGCCCTTCTCGGACGAGCAGGTGACGAAGACGGCGTACGCCACCCCGGGCGCCTCGCTCGACGACTTCCCGCACCTCCTCGACCACCTCGCCAAGGTCCACCCCAGTCGGTACGGCGCGCTGACCGACGGCCTGAAGGCGGTCTGCCTCACCGACGTCCGGCCCGTCCCCGACCAGTCGACGGCCCTGAGGCTCGTCGTGCTCGCGGACCGGCTCTACGACCGCGAAGTGCCGGTCCTGGCCTCCGGTCTGCCCTTCGACCGGCTGTTCAGCGAGGAGATGCTGAACGGCGGCTACCGCAAGAAGTACTTCCGGGCGATCTCCCGGCTCACCGCGCTGGCACGCGAGGCCGAGGGGCTCGCCACGGGCAGTTAGTTCTGGCCAGCCCACCAGCGCTTTCAGGCTCTCTTCAGCTCGAAACGTTAAGTTAACCCTGCAAACAACTTCGCGGAGCTAACCTGTTTCTTGACCAGCCATTGACTGGCAGCTGACCTTTCGTTGAGCAGCGGTTGAGCAGTCATTGGTGCGTACACGCAGCGTGAACTACCTGGAGGGGGGGCGTATGTTCCGAGTCACCACGGCCCGGACCGCGGTTGCGGTCGTCGCCGCCGTCCTGCTCGCCCTCCAGTTCTTCGCTCCCACCGCATCCTTCGCATCCGCGCACACGATCCGTCAGGTCAAGGCCAAGGCTCAGCCCGGAATCAAGCTGTCCGGCAAGGCCCTGCGCAGCGAGACGGTCACACACCGCCACTGCGACCACTCCGGGGATCCGACCGTTCCCCTGCGTACCCGCGACCGGCACCGCGCCGTCGACTTCACACCCGAGGGTCCCGGGCGCGCGCTGCCGATCCATGACCCGGCGACCGCTCACGAACCGGCCGCACCCCGGGCATCCGGCCTGTCGAGACCCTCGACAGCCCACTCTCCGGCAGCACTTCAGGTCTTCCGCTGCTGACAGCAGAGCAGTTCCCCCCGCATCTGTCCTGCCCACACCGACGCGCCACTGCGGCGCGCCAGGAGGAGTCACCACATCATGCAGCCCCTCATCGACAACGCCCGTACGTTCGGACAGCGCCCTGAGGAGTTCGCCGGACTCGCCGAAGGCCAGTCCCCGCAGGTGCTGTTCATCACCTGCTCCGACTCCAGGGTCGTTCCGGCCCTGATCACCGGCGCCCGCCCGGGCGAGCTCTTCGAGCTGCGCACCGCGGGCAACATCGTCCCGCCCTACGCCTCCGAACACCCCACCAGCGAGGCGGCCACCATCGAGTACGCAGTGGAGGTGCTCGGCGTCCGCGACATCGTGGTCTGCGGACACTCGCACTGCGGCGCCGTCGGCGCCCTCGTGCGGGGCGACGACCTGACCGCCGTCCCTGCCGTGCGCGACTGGCTCTCGCACGCCACGCCGCGCCCGTCCGGCTCGGTCGAGGACCCGGCGGTCACCGAGGGCGTGCAGAGCCACGTCCTGACGCAGCTGCTGCGGCTGCGCTCGTACCCGTACCTCGAGAAGAAACTGAAGGACCGTCAACTGTCCCTGCACGCCTGGTTCTACGAGGTCCACACCGGCGCCGTACTGGCGCACGACCCCACCTCCGACGCCTTCTCCCCCCTGTGAGCGCCGCGATGACTGTGATCTCGAGGAACCCTCACCTGCGGCAGGACTTCGCCGCCTCCCTGGTCGTCTTCCTCGTCGCGCTCCCGCTGTGCGTGGGCGTGGCCGTCGCCTCCGGTGTCCCGGCCGAACTCGGCCTGGTCACCGGCATCGTGGGCGGCCTCGTCACCGGCCTGATGCGCGGCAGCAGCCTGCAGGTCTCCGGACCGGCGGCGGGTCTGACCGTGCTGGTCTTCGAGGCCGTGCGCGAGTTCGGGCTGCCGGCCCTCGGCGTGGTCGTCCTCGCCACCGGCGCGCTCCAGATCCTCATGGGCGCCCTGAAGCTGGGGCGCTACTTCCGGGCCATCTCGGTCTCGGTCGTCGAGGGCATGCTGGCCGGCATCGGTCTCGTACTGATCGCCGGGCAGCTCTACTCCATGGCGGACGCCAAGGCGCCCGTCTCCGGCCTGGAGAAGATAGCCCGGCTCCCGGGCGCTCTCCTCGACGCCGTCGGGAACACCGACGCGCTCGCCTCGCTGCTCGTCGGCGCCGGCACCATCGCCGTCCTCGTGCTGTGGAAGCGGATGCCGAAGCAGGTACGCACGGTGCCCGGTCCGCTCGCCGCGGTCGGTCTCGCGACCGTCGCCGCGCTGGTGTTCTCACTGCCGGTCGCCACCGTCGAGGTACAGGGTCTGCTGGGCTCCATCCAGCCGCCTCCGCTGAGCGCCTTCGGCGACCTCGCGAACATCGGCCTGCTCGGCACCGTCGTCGCGTTCACGCTGATCGCGTCCGCCGAGTCACTGTTCAGCGCGGCGGCCGTGGACCGGCTGCACAACGGTCCGCGCACCGAGTACGACAAGGAGCTGGTCGCGCAGGGCGCGGGCAACGCGCTCTGCGGTGTGCTCGGCGCGCTGCCGATGACCGCGGTGATCGTGCGCAGCGCGGCGAACGTCCAGGCGGGCGCGCGGACAAAGGCGTCCCGCGTACTCCACGGCGTGTGGCTGCTGCTGTTCGCCGCCCTGCTGCCGGACGTCCTCGCCTACATCCCGATCCCCGCCCTCGCGGGCATCCTGGTGTACTCCGGCGCCAAGCTGATCCCGGTGCGCGAGATCGTGTCCCTGTGGCGCGAGCACCGCGGTGAGGCGCTGATCCTCGTCGTCACGGCCGTGTCGATCGTCGCGGTCAGCATGTTCGAGGGCGTGCTCATCGGTCTGGCCCTCGCGGTCGCCAAGACCGCCTGGGAGGCCTCGCACATCAAGCTGGAGGTCGTCGACAAGGGCGCGGGTCCCGTCCAGGCGTACCTGTCGGGCAATGCGACCTTCCTGCGGCTGCCGAAGATCCTCGACAGTCTGGAGGCGCTGCCCCAGGACCGCCCGGTGGAGCTGGACCTGTCCGGCCTGCACCACCTGGACCACGCCTGCCGTACGGCGCTGGAGAACTGGGCCGAGCGGCACAGCGCGGTCGGCACCGAACCGGTGCGGGTCACGGCCCCGTAAGCACGGAGATGGCCGGAGATGGCTGGTCCCGGGTCCGTCGTGGCCCAGGACCAGCCATCGGGCATATCGTTACAGGATCAGACATATGAGACCTCTGACGGAGGGGGTCGACATGCTCGCTGAGCTGTTGACGGCGGCCGTTGCAGTCTGTTCCGCCGGGGCCGTCTACGCCGCCGCGGCGGCGCGGGTCGTCAAGCAGTACGAGCGCGGGGTGGTCTTCCGGCTCGGGCGACTGGCCGGTGACGTGCGAGGGCCCGGCTTCACGATGATCGTTCCGTTCGTGGACCGGCTGAACAAGGTCAACTTGCAGATCGTCACGATGCCGATCCCGGCCCAGGAGGGCATCACCCGGGACAACGTGACCGTGCGCGTCGACGCCGTCGTCTACTTCAAGGTCGTCGACGCGGCGGCCGCGCTCATCAACGTCGAGGACTACAAGTTCGCCGTCTCCCAGATGGCGCAGACCTCGCTGCGCTCGATCATCGGCAAGAGCGACCTCGACGACCTGCTCTCCAACCGCGAGAAACTCAACCAGGGCCTGGAGCTGATGATCGACAGCCCGGCCATCGGCTGGGGCGTGCAGATCGACCGGGTGGAGATCAAGGACGTGTCGCTGCCGGACACGATGAAGCGCTCCATGGCCCGCCAGGCCGAGGCCGACCGCGAGCGCCGCGCCCGCATCATCAACGCGGACGCCGAGCTCCAGGCCTCGAAGAAGCTGGCCGAGGCCGCCAAGGAGATGTCCGAGCAGCCCGCCGCGCTCCAGCTGCGGTTGCTGCAGACGGTGGTCGCGGTGGCCGCCGAGAAGAACTCGACGCTGGTCCTTCCCTTCCCCGTAGAGCTGCTGCGGTTCCTGGAAAGGGCGCAGGAGCACCCGCAGGAACAGCCGCGCGATCCCCGGCAGGATCGCGGAATCGAGAAGTGACACGTGCTACGCGCGTGGTTCCCGAGCCACGCGCCGGGTGATAGACACAGCGGGGTCACAGTTCCTGTCCGCCAACAGGAAGGCTGCACCTCCTCATGTCTGCAACACGACGTCAGACCCTCGCCCGCGCCGGTGTCCTGGGAGCGGGCATCGCCTTCTCCGGGGCCCTCTCGGAACTCTTCGCCACAACCGCCGCCGCGCAGAGCATCGGCCACACCGGCTACGGCCCGCTGGTGCCCGACCCGGACGGCCTGCTCGATCTCCCGGAAGGCTTCCGCTACCAGGTCCTCTCCCGCGAGGGCGACCCACTCCGCTCCGGCGAGGGGCCGGTCCCCTCCAACCACGACGGCATGACCGCCCTGCCCGGCAGACACGGTCGCGTCCACCTGGTCCGCAACCACGAGAACCGCCCCACCGCGAAGTACGCCGTCCCGACGGTCGAAGGCCTCACCTACGACCCGGCGGGCAAGGGCGGCTGCACGGCCCTGACCCTGGACTCGCACAACAACGTCCTCACGGTTGTCTCGGAGCGCGTGGCCATCGCCGGTACGGCCGTCAACTGCGCGGGCGGGCCCAGCCCTTGGGGCACCTGGCTGACCTGCGAGGAGACCGAGGACAAGGCCGGCACCAGCGGCTACACCAAGGACCACGGCTTCATCTTCGAGGTCGATCCGGCGAACCCGCACCGCACCGGCGCCGTCCCGCTGACCGCGATGGGCCGCTTCCAGCACGAGGCCATCGCGATCGATCCCAAGCGCGGGATCGTCTACGAGACCGAGGACGCGTTCCTCAAGCCCTTCGGCCTCTTCTACCGCTTCCTCCCCAACAGGCCGCTGGGAGGCGTCGGTTCGCTGCGCGCGGGCGGCCGACTGCAGGCGATGCGCGTGCCGGGCGTACCCGACCTCTCCACCATCCAGGAGACCGGCGCGACCTTCGACGGCATCGAGTGGGTCGACGTACCGGACCCCCTCGCGGCCCAAACCCCCGTCCGCCTCCAGGACTTCGGCCCTAAGGGCATCACGCATGCGCAGAAGCTGGAGGGCTGCTACTGGGGCGGCCGGTGCGTGTACTTCGTGTCGTCGTTCGCGCACAGCGCCGAGGGCTCGGCGGCCGACCACTACGGCCAGATCTGGCGCTACGACCCCTCCTCCCGCCGTCTGACCCTGGTGATCGTCTTCGGCCCGGACACCGACGTCCAACTCCCCGGCGAGTCCCCGGACAACATCTGCCTCGCCCCCAGCGGCGGCCTGATGGTCTGCGAGGACGGCAACGGCGCCCAGCACGTCTTCGGCGTCACGAGGCAGGCGGAGGTGTACGCGTTGGCACGCGGAAGGCAGAACATCGGCACCCCGGACGCCCCGGAGTGGGGCGAGTTCGCCGGCGTCACCTTCTCGCCGGACGGGCGCACGATGTTCGTCAACTGCTACACCCCCGGCACGACGTTCGCGGTCACGGGACCGTGGCACAGGTAGCGGGGCTCCGGTCCCGCGACTAGCGTTCCGGACATGCGCCGCAGGCTTGTGATCTTTGCCGCCGCCGCGGCGGTGGGGCTCGCTTCGGGGTGCGGGGACGACGGCGCCGGTGCGTCCGTCCCCGCACCCAGCGCCTCGCAGCGGATCACCGTCTCCAGTACGGCCTTCGCCGACGGCGGCACGATCCCGCGGCGCCACACCTGCGACGGCGAGAACGTGTCGCCCCCGCTGACCTTCTCCGGCGTACCGTCCGGCACGGCCGGGCTGGCCGTCCTGGCCGAGGACCCCGACGCCCCGCACGGCACCTTCACCCACTGGCTGGTGTGGAACGCGGACCCGTCGCAGACCCGGTGGACCTCCGGGCAGGTGCCGCAAGGAGCGGTGCAGGGTCGCAACGGCTTCAGGAAGACCGGGTACGGCGGCCCCTGCCCGCCCAAGGGCAGGCCGCACCACTACGTCTTCTCCGTCTACGCCGCCGACCGCACCCTCGATCTGGCCGCCGACGCCTCGGCCGCCGACGTGAAGCGTGCACTGAGCGGCCACACCCTCGCCTCCGGAACCCTGACCGGGCTCTACGGCCGCTGAGCCGTCCCCGCGCCGATCCGCGGTTTGCCCGATTCACCCCGTTATGTTCATACGGTGATCATTCAAGTACGACAAGTGACCGCCGTCTGTGTACTCGGCTGTGTACTCGGCGCCGCCCTCACCGCCTGCGGCGCCATCGACGCGCCCCACGCCGCCCGCCCGGCACCCTCCGCGCATCCCGCCGCCCCGTCCCGGCCCCCGACCCTCGCACCCGGCCCGGCCGGCCTCATCCCCGTCTTCAAGAACGGCCCTCGCTCGCAGGGCAGGACGGTCGCGCTCACCTTCGACGCCGACATGACCGCCGATGAGGGGGCGCGGGCGGCAGCGGGTGAACGGTTCGACAATCCGCAGCTGATCGCGACGCTGCGGGCGCTGAAGGTCCCGGCCACCGTGTTCATGACGGGACGGTGGGCCGACCAGTACCCGATCCAGGCCCGGTCCATCGGGCGGGACCCGCTCTTCGAGATCGCCAATCACTCCTACAGCCACTACGCCTTCACCGGCGACTGCTACGGCCTGCCGACCGTCCCCGAGGGGCGGATGCGGGCGGACGTGGAGCGGGCGTACACCGCGTTCCGCAAGGCCGGGGTGCGGGACGCGATGCCGTACTTCCGCTTCCCGGGCGGGTGTTACGACCGGCAGGCCCTGAAGGTGCTGGCCTCGACCGGCGTCACCGCCGTGCAGTGGGACGTGGTGAGCGGGGACGCGTTCGCGACGGACGCCGACGCGGTGGCCCGGCAGGTACTGGAAGGGGTGCGGCCGGGTTCGGTCGTCGTCATGCACTGCACGCGCAGTGCCGCCCCGGCGACCGAGCGGGCCGTCCGCACGATCGTGCCCGAGCTGCGCAGGAAGGGCTTCCGGTTCGTGAAGGTGTCCGAGCTGATCGGGGCCACGAGCGGCCGCCGCTGACCGGCCTGCGCTGGAGGCATGAGCGACGACAGCGACGACGCGTACTGCCTGATCGACGCCACCAGACCGCCCAGGGCGGACGGGCCGGCGTATGCCATGGGGGTCCCCCCGCTCGAGCGCAGTCGAGA
>Ga0307512_10002768_pt1 | contig 21418 bp, 18 predicted proteins | sample 14_EM_MG_FD_200267 | JGI IMG/M metagenome (GOLD analysis project Ga0307512, IMG submission 200267) | Populus trichocarpa ectomycorrhiza microbial communities from riparian zone in the Pacific Northwest, United States - 14_EM | ecosystem: Host-associated > Plants > Roots > Unclassified | place...
CAGCGCCGCGGTGCCGCGCCGCGCGTCCGAGGTCCAGCGTTTGGCGCTACGGGTCGCGCGCCGCAGAGCCGCGCCGACGGTTTCGGCGAGCGCCGCCTCGGCCGCGTGCAGGGCGGCCCAGCGCGCGGCGAGGTCCGTGCCGCCGGTCGCGGCCAGCCGGGCCGCGGCCCGCTGCGCGGTCGCCGCCGCGATCGCTTCGGTCACCCGCCCTTCCGGTACGCCGTCCGCGACCCGCAGCAGCCGCCGCCCCCGCCGGTACGCGACGCCGGACCGCCACCGCCGCCACCAGCCCGCCAAGCCCCCACCGCTAGCCGCCCCCGCACCCGTGCCCGCACCAAACGCCAGCCCGTCGCCCGAGCCCCAACCGCGCGCCAAACCGCCGCCCGCATCCCGGCCGCCAACCAAGCCGCCGCCCGCGCCCCGGCCAAACGCCGGCCCGTCGCCCGAGCCATCGGCCGGCACGCCGCCAGCGCCCCGACCACGGGCGAGCAGCGCGGCGGCTTGCGCCAGGTCCACCGTGTCGTCGAACGCGCCCGGCACGTCGGCCGCGAGCCCCGGCAGCTGCGGCTGCCACGTGGGCAGGGCGGCGGCGTGCCGTTCGAGATCGAGCGCCGCCAGCACGGCCGCCCGGGTCTCCCGTACGAGATCAAGGTCTTGCTCGATGGCCGCGCGGTCCGCTCGCAGCTCGCGCTCCGCGGTCCCGCTCTCCGTGCCCGCGGCCAATTCGGCCGCTAGGGCCGTGCGCCGCTCAGCATCGCCGAACAGCACCGGCGTCGGGCCCGGATAGCGGGCCAGCAGGCCGGCCAGCACGTCTGCGGCATGCGGCGACTGCGTCGCGACCAGCACCGAACCGCCGCGCCGGACGACTTCGAGGGCGGCGGCGATGACCGCGTGGCTCTTGCCGTTGCCCGGCGGCCCCGAGACGACCGTGACCGGCGCGGTCCGGGCCCGCGCGACGACCTCCGCCTGCGCGTCGGTGAGCGGCAACGGGGACAGCACGGGCGCCTCGTCCGGTGCCGTCTCGCGTTCCTCGCCGTAGAGGGCCGCCAGCGCGGTGCCGCCCAGGTCGCGGCCGGCCCAGCTGCGCAGGCTGTCGCCGAGACCGGCGCCGAAGACGTCCCGCACCACGAAGAGCGCGGCCTCGGCGACCAGCACGAGCCGGTCGGTGGGCAGCCGGCGGCCGCTTTCGGTGATCGCGTCGATCGGCAGCCCGGTGGCCTCGGCGACCGACCACAGCCAGGCCCGGCTGCCGATGGCGTCGAGCCAGCCGGGAGTGGCCAGGCCGGGCGCGGCCTCCATCGCGGCGGCCAGTTCGCGGTCCTCGAGCAGGGCCGTGATCTCGATGTCGCCGGCCGGGACGATCCGATAGCCGGCCAGGCCGCGTTCCAGGTGCACGGGCTGGCTGAGCAGCGGCACCCGGACCTTGCGGGCGGCGCCGTCTAGCTCGGTGCGGCCGGCGATGAAACCCCAGCCGCGGCGCAGGATCCGCTCCTCGCGGTGCAGCGCGTCGAGCGCGGCCAGCCGGTCGAACTCGGCCTTGCGCGGGGTCCGCTCGGCGTCGGCGATCCAGGCGAGTGGCTGCCCACCGCGGGTAACGTCGTAGATCCGGTCGCCGCCGGCCGGGGCCAGCTCGGCGAGGACGGCGAGGACGGTCGGCGGCTGCATCGCGGACGACGCTACCGTGCGCTGTCCCGCGGGCATTGAACGGCGGCCGGACGAGGTTCGGGAGGGCGTGGCGTGACGAGTTTGGATGAGGCGTGGTCACTGGCGGCGGAGGAGAGCGGCCTGGCCATCGTGGCCACCTTGCGGGCCGCCGGCACCATCCAGTCCTCGCTGGTCAATGCCGGCGTGCTGGCCCACCCGGCGACCGGCGCGCCGGTGCTGGCCTTCGTCACCTACGGCAAGGTCAAGCTGGCCAACCTGCGGGTCCGGCCGCAGCTGACCACGACCTTCCGCAAGGGCTGGCAGTGGGCGGCGGTCGAGGGCACCGCCGAGCTGGCCGGCCCGGACGATCCGCAGCCCTGGCTCGACCCGGAACGCCTGCGCCTGCTGCTGCGCGAGATCTTCGCGGCGGCGGGCGGCACCCACGACAACTGGGACGAGTACGACCGGGTGATGCTCGAGCAGGGCCGCACCGCCGTCCTGATCACCCCGACCCGGATCTACAGCAACTAGCCGTCAGCTCCAGAACGCTGACAGGCCCGCCGCCTGGGCCCGGCCGATCGCCCGGCCCGCGCGGGCGGACGCCGCCCGGGTGGTCGGGGACAGCGGGTTCGTCCCGAACGCGGCGATCGAATCCTGGTCGGCGCTGATCACCCACGCCTCGCCCGGCTTGAGCGCCTCGATCTCGTCGGCGAGGCCGCCCCAGAACGTCGGCGCGTCGGCGAGCACCGGCTGGACGACGAGCACCCGCTCGGCCCCGGCGGCGAAGTCGGCGTTGGTGCTCGAGCGCACGCCCCCGTCGACGTAGCGCCGCCCGGCGATCGCGACCGGCGGCCACACCCCGGGCACGGCGCAGCTGGCGGCCACCGCGTCGACCAGCGCGACGCCCGACTCCCGGGTGAAGACGACGGTTTCGCCGGTCACGGCGTCGATGGCGGGCAAGCGGATGTCCCGCTCCGGCCAATCTTTGACGGGCAGCCGCGCGTCGACGGCGACGAGCCGCGCCGCCGGCTCGATCGTCTCGGTGGCCAGGGCCAGCGCCCCGATCCGTTGCAGCGCCTCCGTGCGGGTGGTGACACCGGCGGTCGCGGCCAGGAAGCGGGCCTGCAACTCCTCGAGGTGCAGCTCGACCTCGATCTCGCTGGTCTCCGCGCGCAACTGCGCGTCGTAGAGATCCGCGAGCGGGACGCCGCTGGTGATCTGGGCGGCGACCGCGGAGCCGGCCGAGGTGCCGACCACGGTGTCCGCGGCAAGGATCCGGGCGGCCAGCTGCGGGTCTGCGTCGGCGATGCCGCGCAGCACGCCGAGCTCCCAGGCGATGCCGGCGACGCCGCCGCCGGCCAGAACGAGCGCGTTGGTCATGGCATGAGCGTTCCACGCCGAACGCGACATCCGGGAGGGAAAGTGGCGTACCGAACGCTCGCTATCCGGCCAGCAGACCGGGGTCCGGTCGCACGGTCATCGGGCCCTCGGCCCGGATCGCCTCGGCGGCCACCCGGATCCCGGCCCGGGCCGCGTCCACCGCGTCCCCGCCGGCCAGGGCCGCCGCAATGAAGCCGGCCGCGAACGAGTCGCCGGCGCCGGTCGGGTCCACCGGCCGCACGGGCCGGGCGTCGAGGTGCGTTGTCCCGACCGAGTCGGTCACGCTCGCGCCGCCCGGGCCGAGCGTCGTGCACACCGTCGCCCCGGCCGCCGCCAGCGCGAACGCGTCCACCTCGAGCGCCGCCAGCTCGCCCTCGCCGGGCAGCAGCACGTGCGCCATCCCGAGCGCCTCGACCAGCGCGCTGCGGGCCGGGCGGTCCAGGGCCGCGGGCCGTACGTTCGGGTCGACGGAGATCCGGGCGCCGGCCGCGCGGGCCCGGCGCAGCGCCGACAGGGCCGTCTCGGCGAGCGGCTCCCCGAAGAGCAGCGCCGAGCCGGACAGGTGCAGCCAGTCGGCCCGTTCCGGCAGGTCCGCGAGGTGCTCCTCGGTGACCAGCGTCGCGGCCGAGCCGGCCACCCGGAAGTCGAACTCGCGCGCGCCGCCGTGGTGGGTGATGCGGACCGCCGCGGTCGGGGCGTCGTCGACGACGGCCAAGTGGTCGATCGCCACGCCGCCGGCCGCCAGCCCGTCGGCCATCACCTTGCCGTGGCCGTCCCGGCCGATCCCGCCCACGAACACGGTCGGCACGCCGAGCCGCCCGGCCACATACCCGGTGGTCGCCGACGATCCGCCGGGCCATGGCCCGGTGTACGCCGCGCCGAACTCCCGCCGGTAGGCGACGATCGCCTCGCCCACGATCAGCAACATCATCCGTCCTCCGGGTTGAGCCCGCCGGACCCATTCCACCGGACTTTGCCGCGCTCCGGGTGAAGGTCGGCGCAGATCCACCCGCGACCCGGGGCCGACGCGCTCAGGTTGCCGGCAACCGCTTGGCCATCTGCTGCGCCGTCACGGTGAAGCCGAGCCGGTCGGCGAGCCGCCGCGCCCCGGCGTTGCGGCCCGGCACCGACAGCCCGATCCGCGGGACGCCCCGGGCGACCAGGTCGGCCTCCACCACGGCGACGGTCGCGGTGCCGTAGCCGTGCGAGCGGAACGCCGGATCGATGTCGAGCCGGAAGAGCCAGCCGAAGCCGGGCCGGGTCGGGTGGCGCAGGCCGTAGCAGACCCAGCCGACCTCGGCGTCGTCGGCGAACACCGCCCGCAGGTAGACGTCCTCGGTGTCGAGCCCGTGCGGCAGCGGCTGCCAGACCCGCTCCTGGGCCGCCTCGGCCGACAGCCCGTAGTCGGCCATGGTCGCCGCGAGGTAGGACTCCATCCGGCGCTGGAAGTCGGCCGAGGTGATCGGCACCAGGGTCACCGGCGACTCGAGCGCGCCCGCGACGCCGGACAGCGACCGGCCACGCTGCTGCTGGGTCACCTCGAAGCCGAGCCGCTCGTACAGCCGGCGGGCGACGTCGTTGTAGCCGAACACGTTCAGGCCGAGCCGGGACACCCCGCGGCCGGCCAGCTCGGCCTCGATCGCCTGCATGATCGCCTGGCCGTAGCCGAGCCGCCGGTACTTCTCGTCCACCACGAGCTCGTCGATCCAGGCCATCTCCGGCACCGCGTGGCCGGGCATGGAGGCCCAGATCCAGCCGACCTCCGCGCCGTCCACCCAGGCCGTACGCAGCAGCTGCCCCGGCGTCCGCGGTCCGTCCGCCAGCGACTTCACCGTCTCCTGCTCGGCCTGCGTCACCGCGTCCCGCAGCGGCACGCCGTTGAACGCGGCGACGCTCTCGGCGTACTCCTGGATCATCGGGCCGCGCCGCCGCGCGAATTCCGCCGTGGTCATCTCGACCAGAGTCACAGCTGCCATGCAGTGACTCTTTCATGCCTCTACGCGCGGGACGACCGGATTCAGCTTGCCGGGTAGCGCACCACATAGCTCGTGCCGAACGCCCCGATCAGCGGCGTACCCACGTCGTTGATCGTGCGTTCGATGCCGCCGCTGCCGTTCAGGAAGACGGTGACCATGTCGTGCAGGACGACGCCCGGCTTCGTGGGCACCTCGATCGCCGTCTGTTCGCGGATGTCCACGCCCTGGTTGAAGTAGCAGTAGACGCCCAGGCCCCACGCCTCGTGGCTGTGCACCCGGCTGCCCACCCGGTACGACGCCCAGCCCTTGACCCCTTCGTGCTGCCAGGCCGCCTGGCTCGGCGGGTCGTACGGCAGCTCGCTCTGGTAGAAGATCGTCCGGCCGCGCTCGCCGTTCCAGATGGTCTGGTACCGCTGGTAGTGCTCGACGAACAGGCCGTACGCGGTGACGTCGGCGCCGTTGATCACCACGCCCGTGCCGGCGGTGTTGACGTCCCAGCCCACGCCGTTGCCGTGGTCCGCGCGCCAGGCCCAGATGTTGTCGATGATCGTGTCGTCGGCGTGCACCGTGATCGACACGTCCGCCTTGCCCACCCACGGCCCGCCGATCCGGACGAAGACGTCCTGCAGCGAGATCGGGTTGCGGCTGTGGTCGCGGTGGCTGGACCGGTCGCCGATCTCGAGCAGCGTGGCCGAGGACTTCGCGCCCGCGTCGACCAGCAGGCCCGCGATCCGTACGCCGTCCACGTCGGCCACCCGCAGCACGGCGTCGCCGGAGTCGGTGGTCAGGCTGGGCATGCCGAGGCCGAGCACGACCGTGTTCGCCCGGGTCACCCGCAGCGCCCGCTCGAGCCGGTACACCCCGGGCGTGAACAGCAGGTTCTTGCCGCAGGCCAGCGCGTCGTTGAGGGTCCGGGCGCTGTGGCCGGGCTTGGCGATGAAGAACGTGTCGATCGAGACCGACGTACCCTGCTCGGTCTTGCCCGGCCCCCAGGTCGTGCCCGACGTGTTGTGCCGCAACGCGGGCAGGAACACCCGGTACCGGCCGCCGGCGTCCAGATAGAGGTACGGCTTCTCCCGGGTCACCGGGCTGGTCGCGAGCACGGTGTACGGGTTCGTCGGGTAGTCCGCGGCCGGCGCCCCGAGCACGCCCGAGAAGACCTGGTTCCAGACGCCGTTGGTCCACACGTCGCCGAGTTCGCTGTCGCGGGTCAGCCACTGCTGCTGGGAGCCGTTGATGGTGATGCCGTCGACCTTGGAATCGGCGAGATAACCCCCGCTGGAGTACGCGCCACCGCCCGGCTCGAGCCAGAGGATCCCTTTGACGTGTACCCGGCGCATCGGCGCGGCCTGCGAGACCGCCCACTGGTTGGACCAGTCGGTCGGGGTGACCGTGAGGTTCTCGGCCGACCGCCAGAAGTTGGTGAGCGCGGTGATGCCGGACGGGCCGTTCGGGTCGGGCTGCGGGCCGACGGTCACCGCGCCGGTGATCGCGACGTCCTCGGGCGAGGCGCCCAGCCCGGCGATCGTGGTGTAGTAGCCGATCTTGGCCTTGAGGTTGTACGCGCCCGGCTTGAGCAGGAACGCGTACCGCTCGAGGCCCATCTCGTTGTGCTCCTGGACCGCCAGGATCGCGTCGAACTTGGCCTGGATGTCGGCCGCCGGGGTGGCCGGGTCGAAGACGAAGACGTTCGGGCCGAAGTCCGGCTCGCGAGTCGGCTGGGGCGCTCTGGACGGGGCCGCCGCGCCGGCCGGGCCGGGCGCGACGCCGAGGGCGGCGACCGAGGCGGTGGTAGCGGCGGCGGCGAGGACGGTACGCCGGGAGACCTGTGGGTCGGAAAGGATGCTCATCGACCTGCCTTGTCCAGTACGTGCGGCCCGATCCGAGGCTCCAGAGAGCGCTTTCACGCCTCGAAACGATCGACACCGCGCCATGACCGAAGGGATGTCGATGTTTCTATCTTGTTAATCGCGGAACCGCTACCGGCCTGCCCGAACAGCCTCCGGTACGAAAGGGACGGACCACCGCCACAGGGGTTCATATCGCCGGAGTTTCTTCAACCCGCTGACCGTTCCGGTGATCTCCCGATCGGAGATACGGTGACGCCATGCTGATCAGCGCCGGGTGCCCGGTGTCCGGGGTGTGGGCCGATCCGGCGTCGGTGGCCGGTTTCGCGATCCGCGCCGAGGAGCTCGGATACCACGGGCTGTGGACGTTCCAGCGGCTGCTCGTCGGCGCCGGGCAGGAGCTGGCGCCGGTCTACCGCAGCGTCCTCGACCCGCTGCTGACGCTCGCCTACGCCGCGGCGCGCACCACCGAGATCCGGCTCGGCGTGGCGGTGATCAACCTGCCGTACGTCTCCCCCGCCCACCTCGCCAAGCAGGTCGCAACCCTGGACGTCCTCTCCGCCGGCCGCGCCGACCTGGGCCTGGGCACCGGCTGGTCGGAGCCCGAGTTCGTGGCGACGGGCTCGAAACCGGAGCCCCGCGGCCGGCGGACCGAGGAATACCTCGCCGTGCTGCGCACCCTGTGGACCGACGAGGTCAGCTCGTTCGACGGCGATTTCTACACTGTCCCGCCCAGCGTGATGGAGCCCCGGCCGGTGCAGCCGGGCGGCCCGCCGATCCTGCTCGGCGGCACGGCCGACATCGCGCTGCGCCGGGCCGGCCGGCTCGCCGCGGGCTGGGTCAGCAGCAGCCAGGCCACCCTGCCGGAGATCGCCCGGGGCACGCAGATCGTCCGGCGGGCCGCCGAGGAGGCCGGCCGCGACCCCGACGAGATCCGGATCGTGGTCCGCGGGGTGGTGCGGGCCGGCCGGCGCGACGACCGCAGGCCGCTCTCCGGCGACTGGGCGCAGATCCAGGCCGGCGCGCAGCTGTACGCGGAAGCCGGCGTGACCGAACTGTTCTACGACCTCAACTGGGACCCGCTGATCGGCGCGCCGGACGCCGACCCCAAGCTCGCCGGCGAGCGGGCCGAGGAAATCCTCACCGCCCTGGCACCGAACGACTGAAGTTCGTCGCGCGTACGTGTCAACGCCTTGGCGGCGGGCCGGCCGGCCCGGACGCTGAGGAAATGAACCGCCAACTGCCCGTCCTCATCGCCGCCTCCCTACTCGCGTTGAGCGGTTGCGGCTTGGGCGCCGCGGCCAAGGACGCCCCGGCACCGACCCCGGCGGCCTCGGCTTCGGCCAGCTCGAACGCCGGCTTCGGCTCGGTCAAAGAGGACGGCGATCTGCCCGATCCGTGCACGCTGCTCACCGACGCCGAAGTCGCCGACCTGACCGGCCGCGAGGTGAGCACGATCGACCGCGACGGCGCCGAGCCCGGCGAAAGCACCCGGTACTGCCAGTGGCAGCAACCGAGCGGCCAGCTCGCCGTCTTCCTGAGCCGGACCAGCGGGTCGGACTTCCAGACGACGATCGCCGACGCGCAGCCGGTGGACGGGGTGGGCGCGGACGCGTTCACGCTGAGCGGGCATCTCTATGTGCTCTACGGAACGGTGCAGATCGACGTCTACTCGCACGGCGACAGCGAGCAGCGCAATCTCGAGGTCGAGAAGAAGACCGCGCAGGTGCTGATGGCCAAGATCTAAACCCTTAACATCTCGCATCCGCGGGGTTAGGCTCATCGGCAGCCGCGGATATGTAAACAAAGCTAACTGATGCGTATGCGCGGCGGTGACCGCCTTCCCCCGGGCGGTCGTTCCTCGGAGAAGGAGCCCGAGCATGCGCAAACGCAAAGTGATCATCGGTGCCTCGCTGGCGACGTTGCTGGCGGGAGCGGGCGCGGCGGCGCTCGCCACCAGCGGCACCGCGAACGCCGCCACGGTCTACACCGTCGCGCCCTACGTGGACCTCTCGGCCGCGAGCGCCGACGTGCTCGACACCGCGATCGCCTCCGGTGGCGTGAACAGCTACACGGCCGCGTTCGTCATCGGGTCGGCCTGCACGCCGATCTGGGGCGACACCCTCGGCATCGACAACTCCACGGTGAATCCGCGGATCGCCCGGGCCCAGGCGGCCGGCGCGAAGGTGATCATCTCGTTCGGCGGCGCCGGCGGCGTCGAACTCGGCCAGTCCTGCACCAGCCAAGCGTCGCTGCAGGCCGCCTACCAGAGCGTCATCACCAAGTACGGGGTGGACCACATCGACTTCGACATCGAGGGCGCGGCGATCGCGGACACCGCCTCGGTCGACCGCCGGTTCAAGGCGATCAAGGGCCTGGAGACCGCCAACCCCGGCCTGAACGTCTCGGTCACCATCCCGGTGCTCGAGTCCGGCCCGGACGGCAACGGCAAGGCGTTCCTCACGAACGCCGCCAGCAACGGCGTCCGGCTGGACATCATCAACGCGATGACCATGGACTACGGGCACCCGGTCGCGGACATGGCCGCCGCCGCGCAGACCGCCGCGGCCGGCACGCTGGCCGCCGCGAAGGCCGCCGGCCTGAACGCCACGTACGCCAACATCGGCATCACCCCGATGATCGGCAACAACGACAGCGCCGGCGAGGTCGTCACCCAGGCGAACGCGCAGACCATCGTGAACTGGGCGCGCAGCAACGGGATCGGCCGGCTGGCGTTCTGGTCGATCGGCCGCGACCAGCCCTGCGCCGGCGGCGGCGTCTCGCCCAACTGCTCGGGCCTCGGCGGCGCCACCCTGGACTTCACCAAGATCTTCACCGGCGGCGGCAGCACCACCCCGACCACGGCGCCGACCACCACCCCGGCGGGTGGCTGCACCGGCCTGGCCACCTGGAACGCGGCCACGGCGTACAGCGGCGGCGCGGTCGTCGCCTACAACAGCCGCAAGTACACGGCGAAGTGGTGGACTCAGGGCGAGCAGCCCAACCTGAACACCGGCGACGGCAAGCCGTGGACCGACAACGGCGCCTGCTCCGGCGGCACCACGACGCCGACGACGGCACCGACCACCTCGCCGACCGGCAACCCGACCACCACCCCACCGGCGACCGGCACCACCTGGGTCGCCGGCCACGCCTACCAGGTGGGCAACACGGTCACCTACAGCGGCATCAGCTACCGGTGTCTGCAAGCGCACACCTCGATGGCCGGCTGGGAGCCGCCGAACGTGCCCGCCCTCTGGCAGCGCCTCTGACGAACGGCCGGGAGGTCATGCGGCAGGATTGCCCGCATGACCTTCCGCCCGCCGCTGGCCGAGAAACTGGATCTGCAACCCCACCCCGAGGGTGGCTGGTACCGCGAGACCTTCCGGTCCGCGACAACCATCACCCCCGATGGGTACGACGGCCCGCGCGCCGCCGCGACGGCCATCCTGTTCCTGCTGGGCCCGGACGAGTCCTCGGCCTGGCACGTCGTGCGCTCCGACGAGCTGTGGTTCTGGCACTCCGGCGGCCCGCTGAGCTTGCGGGTCGGCCGCGACGCCGAACCGGTGCTGCTGGGCCCGGACAATCCCCAGGCGCTCGTGCCGGCGGGCGTCTGGCAGAGCGCCGAGCCGGCCGGCGCCGAACACGTCCTGGTGAGCTGCGTGGTATCGCCCGGCTTCGATTTCGCCGACTTCCGCCTGGAGTAACGGTAAGGCACGTCACAAGGGGGCGCGGAAGCCGTTCGCGGGTGTCGTGGTTGTAGGACTTGAGCGCACCACACTCAACCTTGCGATTGAAAAGGACACCGCCATGCTGCAGCGCTACGACGCGTTCCGGGACTTCGACCGGCTCACCACGCGCGTCTTCGATTCCGCCACCCGCGGCTCCGGCGCCCGCCTGGACGCCTACCGCGACGGCGACACGTTCGTCATCGACATCGACCTGCCCGGCGTCGACCCGGCCAGCATCGACGTCACCGTGGACCGCAAGGTCCTGACCGTGCGCGCCGAGCGCAAGCGGGTCGAGCAGGAGGGCCGCAAGCTGGTCGTGGCCGAGCGCCCGATGGGCACGTTCACCCGGCAGGTCTTCCTCTCCGACACGCTGGACACCGACCGGCTCGAGGCCCGCTACGACAACGGCGTGCTGACCCTGACCATCCCGGTCACCGAGAAGGCCAAGCCGCGCAAGTTCGCGATCGCCGCCTGAAGAAGAAACCCTGAAAAAAGGGGCCGCGCTGCCGCGGCCCCTTTCAGCGTCCGAACGAGAAGTAGTTCACGTTCACGAACTCGTCGTCGCCGTTGCCGGTGAACGTCACGAAGATCGTGTGCAGGCCGGTGACCGGCGTGACGCTCGCCGTCGCGGTCTGCCAGTCCTGCCAGCCGCCGGTGTCGCTCACCTGCAGCGTCGCCACCGGCGGATTGGACGGGGTGTCGATCCGGATCTCCATCCGGCCGCCGTCGTCCGAATCCGACGAGACCCGCGCGATGAGCTGGGTCGCCGGGGCGTCGCCGAAGTTCACGTCGTCGAACCGCAGCCAGTCGCCGGTGGCGATCCAGCCGACGTCCTGGCCGCCGCCCGCGTCGGAAGTGTCCTCGGTCTGCGTGCCCTGCTGCCCGGCCGCCGCCTCGGCCTGCAGTGGCGCGTACGCGTCCAGCCCGGCCGGGGTCGTGGGCGGGGCCGATGACGGCTCCGGCGCCGGGCTGGACGGCGCGACCGGAGCGCTCGACGCGGCGACGGACGGCACAGGCAGGGCCGCGGAGCCGTTCGCCGGCGTGCCGAAGCCCTGCAGGCGGCCGATCAGATAGCCCAGCAGCACGAGCGCCACGCCGGCGGCAACGGTAAGCACGCGCCGCCGCGTGGTGCTCGACCGGGAACGATAGACGCCCGGCGGGCGCGAGGAGGAAGTCGTCATCGCCGACCAGGCTATGCGACCTCGGAGACGATCGACTCGGCCGGCGGCTCGGCGAAGTGGCACGCCGTCCGCAGGTTCGAAGCCTTCTCCTCCAGCGGCGGGTCCGTCGTGGCACAGATGTCCTGGGCCTTCCAGCACCGGGTGCGGAACCGGCAGCCGGACGGTGGGTCGACCGGGCTGGGCACGTCCCCGGTGAGCCGGATGCGCTCCTTCGGCGGCACGCCGCGGACCACGCCGATGTCCGGCACCGCCGAGAGCAGAGCCTGCGTGTACGGGTGCTGCGGCGCGCCGTACAGCGCGTCCCGCGTGCCCTCCTCGACGACCCGGCCCAGATACATCACCGCGACCCGGTCGCAGAAGTGCCGGACCACGCCGAGGTCGTGCGCGATGAACACGAAGGCGATGCCGAACTCCTTGCGGAGGTTCTCCAGCAGGTTCATCACCTGGGCCTGGATCGACACGTCGAGCGCGGACACCGGCTCGTCGGCGACGATGATCTTCGGCCGGGCGGCGAGCGCGCGGGCGATGCCGATGCGCTGGCGCTGACCGCCGGAGAACTCGTGCGGGTAGCGGTTGTAGTGCTCGGGGTTGAGGCCGACGACCTCGAGCAGCTCCTGGACCCGGGGCAGTTCGCCCTTCTTGTCCACCATGTTGTGCGTCCGCAGCGCGGTGCCGACGATCGCGCCGACGGTGTGCCGCGGGTTCAGCGACGAGTACGGGTCCTGGAAGATCAGCTGGATCTCCTGGCGGTACGGCCGCAGCTGCCGGTCCGAGTAGTGGGCGATGTCAACGCCCTGGTAGTTGATCTTCCCAGCGGTCGGCTCGAGCAGCCGGGTGATCAGCCGTGCGGTGGTCGACTTGCCACAGCCCGACTCGCCCACCAGGCCGAGCGTCTCGCCGGCGTGCACCGTCAGGTTCACCCCGTCGACGGCCTGCACCCACTTGGTGCCCCGGGAGAACAAGCCGTCGCCCTTGGCCTTGAAGTGCATCGCCAGGTTTTCGAGCTGGAGCAGGGGCGCACCGGACACCGTCTTAATACCCGACGAAGAGGTCTCAGTCGCAGCGGTCATCGTCGTGGTCCTTACGGCAGCCGGGGCAGGACGTCGGTCTGGAACACCGCGTCGGGGTCCTTGAGGTGACAGCGCGACTTGCGACCCGGGTCGGCGCTGCGCGGCAGCAGGTCGGGCTTGAGGGTGCGGCACAGGTCGTCCGGCACCCGGTCACGGAACTCGCAGCGGGGGTGGAACGCGCACCCGCTGGGCACCGCGAGCAGGCTCGGCGGCGAGCCGGGGATCGGGTGCAACGGCTGCGGCTCGCCCGACAGCGCCGGGATGCTCTCCAGCAGGCCCCAGGTGTACGGGTGCTGCGGGGTGCCCAGGATCTTGTCGACCGGTCCGTGCTCGATCGCGTTGCCCGCGTACATCACCAGGATGTCGTCGGCGATCTCGGCGACCACCCCGAGGTCGTGGGTGATGAAGACGACGGCCGAGCCGAAGTCGCGCTGCAGATCGGCGATCAGGTCCAGGATCTGCGCCTGCACGGTGACGTCCAGCGCGGTGGTCGGCTCGTCGGCGATCAGCAGCTTCGGGTCGTTGACCAGCGCCATCGCGATCATCGCGCGCTGGCGCATACCGCCGGAGAACTCATGCGGGTAGTTGTCGACCCGGCGCGTCGGGTTCGGGATGCCGACCCGGCCGAGCATGTCGATCGCCCGCGCCTTCGCCTTGCGCTTGGTGACGTTGTGGTGCGCCCGGTAGGACTCCATGATCTGGTCGCCGATGGTGAAATACGGGTGCAGCGACGACTGCGGGTCCTGGAAGATCATCGACGCGCCGACGCCCCGGAACTTCTGCAGCTCCTGCGGCGACATGCCGACGATCTGGGTGCCGCCGACCTTGATCGAGCCGGAGATCCGCGCGGTCTTCGTGTCGTGCAGGCCCATCACGGCCATGCTGGAGACGCTCTTGCCCGAGCCGGACTCGCCGACGATCGCCAGCGTGCGCCGCAGCGGCAGCGAATAACTCAGCCCCTGGACGGCCTTGACCATGCCGTCGGCGGTTGGGAACTGCACCTGCAGGTCGTCGACCTCCAGGTACGCCTCCTCGCTCCCGCCGCGGGCCCGGGCCGTACGCGTGACGGTCTGTGGCGCCCGTACCGTTTGCTCGCTCATGCTGCTGCCGCCTTTGTGCTGGCCGACGTGGTGATGACTGCGGTGCCGGCCGGGATCATCCGAGCCGGACCCGGGGGTCGAGGAACGTGTACGCGATGTCCACGACCAGGTTCATGACGACCAGCAGGGCCGCGCCGAACAGGACGCCGCCCATCAGCACCGGCAGGTCGTACTTGCCGAACGCGTTCAGCGTGAGCACGCCGATGCCGGGCAGGCCGAAGATCCGCTCGGTGAAGATCGCACCGGTCAACTGGATCGCCAGGTCGATGCCGAAGATGGTGGCGACCGGGGTGAGCGCGGCGCGCAGGCCGTGCCGATAGACCACGCGGCGCTCGCTGATGCCTTTCGATCGGGCGGTCCGGACGAAGTCCTGGCCCAGCGACTCGATCATCGAGGCTCGGGTATATCGCGAGTACGACGCGGCGTTGGTGATGCCCAAGGTCAGCCAGGCGGCGAGCAGACCGGTGGCCCAGGTGAGCGGATTATCCAAGAACGGATGGTATTGCGAGTACGGCAGGAAGGTCGCGTAGAGGGCGACGAGCACGGCGACCACGAAGTACGGGATCGAGCTGATCACCATGGTCGCGCCGACGGTGACCCGGTCGAGTGGCGTGCCGCGCACCTGGGCGGCGATCGTCCCGGCGAGGATGCCGAGGAAGAGGTAGACGACCGCGCCGCCGATGACGATCGACACGGTGACCGGCAGCGCCTGGGCGAGCAGCTTGGTCACCGGCTGGCCGAGCGTGTACGAGTATCCCAGGCAGGGCGCCGCGCAGTGCCGGGTGAGGCCACCGGTCTCGAAGTCCCGGCCGACCACGATGCCCTTCATGTAGAGCAGCATCTGGGTGGCGGCGGGCTTGTCCAGGTCGAGGCTCGTCTCGATGTCGTGCAGGCGCTCGGGGGTGCACTTCGGGCCGCAGATGACGCCGGCCGGATCGCTCGGAGCGAGGAAGAACAGGGCGAAGCTGGCCACCAGCGTGACGACAACGACCGAGAACGCGCTCAGCAGGCGACGGAGGATGTACAGCAGCACCGCAGGCTCCTCGAAATTTCACGGCGCGGGCTTGTGACCCGAGGTTACGCGCCGCCGGGTCGATCGCCCGGGCGCGGGAACAAAAGAATTTGGAAGGTGGTGCCCCACGATGGCCCGGTCCGCCGAGGCGGGCCGGACCATCGTGGTCTAGCGGGTGAGCGTCAGCTCTTGGTGTACATGTTCACGAAGAACGGCAGGCCCATGGTCGGGTCGCCCTCGGCACCACCGATGTTGGTGCCCTGGATGATCGCCATCTTGTCGTAGTAGCGCGGCAGCGCCACGTACAGGCCCAGGATCTTCTGGTCGAGCGCGGCCCACTTCGTGGTCGCCTCTTCCGTCGGCAGCTCGGCGACCGCGTCGATCTCGGCGTCGAGCGCCTTGTCACTCAGCATGCCCCAGCTGGTGCCGTCGGTGACGCTGTGCGACTCGAACAGCACCGGGAACCAGGAGCCACCGGTCGGCCAGTCGGAGCACCAACCGGACGGGCTCTGGCCCATGTTGACCGACTGGTCGTAGTCGCCCAGCTTGCTGCGCAGGTCGGCGGTGGCGACACCGATCGCCTTGACCTTGAAGCCGGCAGCCTCCAGAGCCTGGGTACGGATCTGGTTGACCTGCTGCGGGATCGGCTGCGTGTTGTCGTAGAACCAGCTCAGCTCGAAGCCGGTCTTGCCAGCGGCCTCCAGCATCGCCTTGGCGGCGGCCGGGTCGCCGTTGCCGGAACCGTTCAGGTTGGGCAGCGGCGGGTACTTGGTGTAGCCCGGAACGCTCGGCGGCAGAATCGTCGAGGCCTTCTCGGCGGTGTAGTCGTTCTCGCCGGCCGCCTTGTAGATCTGGTCGTACGGGTAGGCGGCGGCGATGGCCTTGCGGACCTCGATCGGGATCTTGCGGGTGTCGAGCTGGATCACGATGGTGCAGGGGCTGTCGCCCTGGACCAGCTGAGCCTTCTTGTCACCGGTCAGCTGCGGGATCAGCGTGGCGTCGACGTTGTCGTACTGGATCGAACTCGCGTCCGGTCCGTTGCTCGCCAGCACCTGCTGCTGCTGCTTGACGTGCTCGCCGCCCCACTTGAAGTCCCACGAGTCGGCGTACTGGTGCCGCGCCGCGTCGGTGTTGGCGTCCCAGTAGGTGTTCTTCTTCAGCTTCAGCTCGGTGCCCGGGGTGTACGTGTCGAACGCGTACGGGCCGGTCGCCAGCGGGCGGTTCTTGTAGTCCTGCTTGTTGTCCTTGGCCTCGGGGATCGGCGTGAACATCGGGAAGGACATGTAGAACGGCAGGTCGGAGAACTTCTTCGCGAGGTGGATGATCAGGGTGTCGGTGCCCTGGGTCTCCACGCCCGAGTAGTTGGTGCCGCTCTTGTACGGGCCCTTGTACTTGTCGCCGTCCTTGAAGTAGGTCAGCTGGTACGTCGGGCCGTTGGCGTAGACGTCGTGGGCGAACGAACGCTTGATCGCGTACGCCAGGTCCTCGACCTTGACGGCCGTGCCGTCATCGTATTTGATGCCCTGCTGCATCTTGAACGTCCAGGTCAGGCCGTCCGCCGAGACCGCGCCGACGTCGGTGAGGTCGGGCACCAGGACGGGCTTGCCGTTGCGGAGCGCGAACTGCGTCGGCGTACGGAACAGCAGCTTGCCGATCTCGTTCGAGTCGACGTAGTAGATGTCGGACGGGTCCAGCGTGTTCGGCGTCGTCTCCGCGTAAACGGTGATGTTGCCGCCCTTGCGCGAACCGGGCACCTCGGGAGCCGGGCCCTTGGCGTCCTTGTCGATCGCCTGTTCCTGCTGGCCGATCCCGGAGGAGCTGCCCCCGTTGCTTGTGTTGTCGTTGTTGGACGACGGGCTGGAGCAGCCTGCCAGACCAACGGCCAGGGCGGCGGTGGCCGCCACGGCCAGCTTGAATCGCCTTGCCATTTCTCCTCTTCTCATTTACTGGGCGTGACTACCGTCACCGTCGGGTGCGGGGGTCGAATGCATCACGGACCGAGTCACCGAGCAGGCTCAGCGCCAGCACGAGGATCGTGATCGCGAGCACGGGCAACCACAGGTAGAGGGGGTCGGCCCGGTAATAGGTCGTGGCTGCGGAGATCGTCAGGCCCCAGGACGGCGTGGGCTCAGTGAGCCCGACGCCGAGGACGGTGAGGCCGGCCTCGGTCACGATGTAGCTCGGTAGAGCCATCGAGGTGGAGATGACGATGGGCGCTACCAGGTTTGGCAGCAGCTCCTTGAACAGCACCTTGTGGGTGGGCACGCCCAGCACCTTCGCGGCGGAGATGAACTCGCGTTCCCGCAGCGAGAGAACCTCGCCGCGGATGAGCCGGGCAAGGCTGGCCCAGCCAAAGAAGGAGAGCACCAAAATGAGGGAGATGAACCGGACCTTCGCGGTCTCCTCGGCGGAGGCACCCTCGGTGGTGCCGACGAACATCGCCAGCAGGACGGCCGGGACGGCGATCGCGAAGAGCAGGTACGGCAGGCTCAGGACGAAGTCGATGATCCAGGAGAGGACGCGGTCGATCCAGCCGCCCGCGAAGCCGGCGATCAAGCCGACGACGACGCCGACGATCGTGGTGACGATCGTGACGGTAGTGGCGACGATCAGCGACGGCCGGGCGCCGTAGACCCATCGGGCGAACAGGTCACGGCCGAGCCGCGGCTCGATGCCGAACCAGTGCTCGCTGTTGGGGCCGATGGTCGGGAAGCCGTACTGGTCGATCAGGTCTTGATGCAGCGTCGAGATGTCTTGCCCCTCGAGCTTGGCGAGGAGCGGCGCGAAGACCGCGATCAGCACGAAGAAGGCGAAGATCCCAGCGCACACCATCGCGACCCGGTCCGCTCGGAGCCGGGCCAGGGCGATGGCCGTCGGGGACTTACCCCGGGTGGAGATCTTCTTGCCGGGCGTGGCATCGGTCGGCGCCGACATGGCACGAGACGAGCCAGCAGTCCTCGTGAGATCTGCTTCCTCGATCAGGGGTTCCACGCGTTGTCACCTCCATCGGACACGACACCTCCACGTGTGTCGTGCGTGAGAGGTATTCGGATGCTGCGGTTGGGAAGGTAGTCGTCAGATCGGCTGTAGGAAATGAGTTGACGCATCGAATGAATAACAGCTCTGGTCCAACACCCTATGACGGCCGTCACAACTTCGTCTCGCTCATACTGACCAAACACCCACTAGCGGACCGAAGGTGTACTTTTCGGCGTGCCGCTTTGCCCAAGTTTGGGCCACCGGGCATGACGTGCGGTAATAGGCAAAGTGCCCACAGTAGTTTTGTTAAATATCTGATTTCCGGACGCCAGTGTTTCCGGGATGTTTCCGGAAGCTGAAAGCCGGACCCCGAACGTCCGGCGGACGGGCCGGACGACCGGAAGATCTCCGGCGGAGGGCCGAACCGCTGAACGAAACCACGGCGGCTCGCCTCGCCGGCCGGACGGTCTCGCACCCACGGCGCAAGCCTGGGAACTTGCTGGACGGGCCGGACCGGCTCTGTCGCCCGTCGATGGCTCGGCACCGGATCCGCGAGGCAATGGCTTGCGTCAATGTATCGAACCATTTCGCGGCGCGCCAGCCGATAATCCGCCCGGGCGCCCGCGCCGAGGTGCGCCCGGGGAATTCGAGTCGGGCGGCGAGCGAATTCGCGCACGGCCGGCGGCGCGCCGGCCATTCCGCGCGACCTCGGCGGCGGAAAACATCGGGCCGAATATCGCGGTATCGATAGACCGTGGCGGATCACTTCGCCCGGCGCGCTTTCCGAGACCATCTCAGCAATCACAACCTTCGATGCGTCGGTCCGCGGCTCGCCCGCGGCGACCCGCCGCACCGGTCCGGCTTCGCCGCCCGGCCGCCCCGGACGGCCGCCGGCGAGGCTCACGAACGGCCGCGCGCTGGGCGTGGATATCGGCATCCTTCGGATTTTCAACGCATACGCCCCGCCGATGCGCGCGGGCAACAACAAGGCCGTTACCGGCCCGACCATCCGGGGCCGCAATGCCGATCCACCGGCCTGACCTGGGGACCTTGGGGTTTCTGTTGCCGGGCCGGCCGGGCGCGCGGAATCGTCACGGTGATCGATGGACCGGAAACCGGCCCGGCCGGCCTCGGCAATCCTCATGAATTCACTATCGCCGAGTTGGCAGAAATTGTGTTGCGGATCACGGATTCCCGTTCTGCGGTGGAATACCACCCATTCCCGGCGGGCCACTGTCCCGATATAGCGAAGGCCGTCGAAGCCCCGGGCTCGACGGCGCCATCCCGCGGTTCCGAGGCGCAGTGCGGCGATCACCCGACCGGTGATCGCCGCACTGCCGGAGCCGCTTAGTGCACTGCTTCGAAGAATCTCGATCCAGGGGTGCCGACGCCGGTCTCGTCGTCGTAGCCCTTCTTGCTGTGGATCGTGCTGGTCTGTACGTCAATGGTCTGCAGCTGGTAGCTGCGGCCGCCCGACGCGTCCACCGAGTTGACGAAGTTCGACCGGACCTGCAACACCGGGCTGGTCGGGGCGACGATGTCCCGGACCGCCGAGGTGCCCAGCATCCGGTAGTACAGCGGGTTGACGAAGCCCAGCGACCGGTGCGCCTTCTGATCGGCGACCGCGAGCACGCCGGCCAGCAGCGGCGACGCCAGGCTGGTGCCGCCGATCCGGTACTCGTCGTAGTACGTGCCGTCGGGGAAGACCTGAGTCTGGCCGACCAGGAAACCGGTGTTCGGGTCGCCGGGCATCGAGATGTCCGGGACCGCCCGGTGCGGCCTGCCGCCGAAGTACGTCGAGATCGACGCCGGCACCCGGCCCTTCTGGTAGAACGGCTGCTCGAAGAGCACGCTGGTGCCGCCGCCCCCGCCGGAGCTGTACTCGGGGTCGCCCCACGCGCCGTCGGTGAGCGTGGCGTAGGCGTTCTGCCAGCCGTACTCGAAGGCCCGCTTGCCCGACTTGTCGATGCCGACGCTGGTGCCGCCGACGCCGGTCACGAACGGCAGGTCGGCCGGGAAGTCGACCGTCTTCGTGGCGGGAGTCGCGCCGCCGTCGGTCTCGTCGCCGGCGTCGCCGCTGGAGAAGTTGACCGTGATGCCGGTCAGCGCGGCCTCGAGGGAGAAGAACCGGTAGTAGTCCACCGCGGCCTGGCCGAGGTCGTCGATGCTGTCCGTACCGGTGCCCCACGAGTTGGTCACGATGTCGGCGACGTGGTTGTCGATCGTCGACGCCCACGCCTCGTCCAGGCCGCTGTTGCAGTCGGCACCGCCCACGTAGACGACGTTCGCGCCCGGGGCCATCGCGTGCACGGCCTCGATGTCCAGCGTCTCCTCGCCGTACCAGCCGGCGCCGCCGCAGTCCTCGACCGAGTTGTAGCCGTCCGGTGCCGGGGTGATCTGCCGGAACTGGCCGTTCTTGAACGCCGGCAGCCCGTGCTTGCTGTTGTACTTCTTGGTGTCCGCCACGATGGTCGGAGAGGCGAACGCGTCGGTCACCGCCACGGTCACGCCCCGCCCGTCCACGCCGCTGCGCAGCAAGTCGCTCTCGCCGTACGCGGACTGGTATTGCTTTGGCTCGTAGCCGCAGACCGCGTAGGGCTGCTTCTTGCCGTTGGCGGCGGGCTGGTCGGTGGCGACCTTCTGCCCGTAGTAAGCGGAGCAGGGGGTGCCGGCCCGGAAACCGGTGTCGGGGCCGGGCAGGGTGTCGGCCGGCTTCTTGAGCGCGGCGCCCTGGTCGATGCCGAGGATGCCGGAGACCAGGCCGGTCACCGCGGCCGGAGTGTCCGCGGGCAGGGAAAGCGCGGTGCTGTTCGCGCGGACCGTCTGGCCCTGGTAGGTGTAGTTGCGCACCGTGGTCGCGAAGACCTTGTTGATCTGGGCGGTGGTGCCGGCGGCCTCGATGTAGAGCCCGCCGCCGAGCGTGTCGCGCAGGGTGAAACCCTGATCCTTGAGCCAGTCGGTGACCGTCTTGACGTCGGCCGCCGCCGGTGCGTAACGGGCCCGGAACTGGCTGCTGGTCAGCCACTTGCCGTAGCTGCCGCTGGTCGGGTCGGAGACGGCGGCCAGGGTGGCCTCCGCGCCGGCGGTGTCGCGCAGGCCGAGCAGCAGGCCGAAGTCGATGGTGCTGGCGGCGGCGGGCGCGCTGCCGGTCGAGCGCGCGCGGCCGAGCCAGCGGGGCCGGCTGTTACTGATCACATGCCGGCCGGGTTTCGCCTGCGCGGCGGGCGCCGCGGCGAAGACCGAGGCGACGGCGGTGCCCAGCGCTACCACGAGCGCCACCCGCGACCTCAAGGTCGAAGCAGTTACCACTGATGTCTCCCGTTCCCGAGAACGATCCGTGCCGATCGCCCCAGGAAACGCCCATCGATGGACGAGGTCAACAGGCCGACACAAGCTCCCCGCTTTCTCACAGCGAAGGTGCCGGGGCGTAGCGCACCGGCAACGTCCCGGATTTTTCCCACCGTCCGTGACCTCGAAGTTAGAACAGGTGTGCGAAGA
>Ga0307512_10002770_pt1 | contig 21401 bp, 14 predicted proteins | sample 14_EM_MG_FD_200267 | JGI IMG/M metagenome (GOLD analysis project Ga0307512, IMG submission 200267) | Populus trichocarpa ectomycorrhiza microbial communities from riparian zone in the Pacific Northwest, United States - 14_EM | ecosystem: Host-associated > Plants > Roots > Unclassified | place...
ATCATGACTGAAAAAGACCATCTGCCAACCAATGAGCATTCTGTAATTTGCCACAGTAAGATGGTACGTACCACCATCAACCAATGAGAATGCTTCGAGCCGACAAACCATGTGTATATATTATAGACAACGTCCATCACTTCCGTGTCGACAGGAAACATTTCACTAGACTAAGTACTACTCTCCATCCCGTTAATCATAAACGCATAAATGAAAACCCCAGCAAAAACACAACCCGTATGATAACAATACTGAAGGCCCTGGGAGTATAGTGTAGATATCTGATTACATATCATAGCGATCTGAACACTAATAATAGCACATAACAAAACCAAGCCATCATGTAATCATTAACTGAATCTACTGGATATGGTTAGAACTGGGGTACGCGCAATTGGAGGTAGCTGTTAGACCCACTAGGTATTAACCGGCGCAAAATGAACCACCTAACTGCAAGCACCAAACTGCTCCACCAGGTCATCGGTGGTGGAGAATCTGCCACATCATCCAATACTTGAGGTGTCATTCCGGATGACTGTGTCGGGGGTTGTGTTGTTGCTGTTGAGGTTTCAATATGGTGGTGAACCACATGTATCATAGATGACGGTTGACGAGATGACGTATCACAGCCGTAATCTGCGGGGTGAGGTGCCTCATTGTCGACTTGGTCTGGAGTTGGCGGCCAACCCGCGGACCTCTGTAAAACCATTCCTGCGCCGGTCATCAACATCCCGATCCCCTCCCTCAGTTCCCGTTGAATCTTCGGTGTGATGCTCTTCGCGTATTGGTAGTAGGATATCATCCTTTCAAGCTCATCCTTCGCTCGCTTGCGCTGCTGTTGTAAATCGCAGGTTATTTGCACGGTTAGAGATTCATCCTTGTCTGGTTCGATTACTCCATATCGATACTAAAACACTTTGGCACCTCTATCGATCAACAGTTTCCAAGGACCCGCTTCGAACTGCCTTTGTGTATTTTCGGATTTATAGATGGCGGCAGAGGCAACCATACTCCACTTTGTGGTGAGGATAGTGACATTTGGGAAAAACTCCTCTCCGCAAAGCTCCTTGAACATGTTCAGATTCGTTTCGGTGGAGGCAGGATTACGTGCGGCCGTAATGTCATGAACATAAAGAATTCCAGCGAGGTCGCAGTAAGGTGACATGGCGCGGAACCAAACAAGAATTTCCAGAAAGATGTCGAGATCAGTGCGGGTTGGTGCAGGGTCATTAAACCCAGGCGTATCCACGAATACATAACGCTGACCATGAATAACGGCGGGGTACATATGGAAGGATGTAGTGCCTTATGGAAGATGAGGAGAGGTGGTCAGCACGACAGGAACTGAAAACACGCAAGATAGGAGTAAGAAAGGGAAGGATAAATACCCGCGTTGATACCATGCTCTACGTAGACCTCCTTCTCTGTAAGCGCCTTTATCACAGACGATTTTCCAGCGCCGGCCAACCCTATCACTGCAATAAATTTGATAGAACACCTGGATACCGCGAGTCAGCGGTAGTCCTGATAGTAGAATACGAAGCGATAGTTACTACCCATTCGAAATTTGCCGTATCACTTCCGACATAGTCATGGTATCACGGATCTTGTCGGAGAAATCCACTGCCGCATGACGGAATCTTTCCCAATTCTCCGTAGCAGATTCCATGAACAAGGAGAGGGGTGCCGGGATCTCGTCAGGCTGCAAGTTTTCTCCCGCGGTGTCCGAGGTTGAAGGTATCAGTGTCATGGAGTCTGCTAGTGTAAGATGGGAGTTCGGGGTTTTGATTTTGGAGGAGAGCGACGGTGTTTGGAGATTGATGACGATGCTCAATTGCGGGGCTACTAAGTTGAAACGTATGCACTATAAATTGGGAATAGGCCGTGGGGAAGTGACGATTAATTTTCATTGGCTATTCAGATTATTCTAAATGCTGTTGGCGAAGCAGGAATGCGGCAGAGCAGTCAACTAGGTCAAACAGTGGGTTGCCTGGGGGCTAGAAATGAGTCATTAAGTGTGCGGTGGGATTGGACCATGAGCACATTCCAATACTCGATCGCCGGTTATCTCATGCACATTGCAGCCCGTGGCCATACTCGGTGCAGAGCAGCAATGCAGGATTCCTCCGATCAAATTTCTTTTAGTGCACCCTGTTGCCTACACTTGTCCTAAATGCGACTAGTTGAGGGCTAGGACTGAGAGCTAACTCTTCCTAGACATGGCTCTCAGTCCTACAGCCGGAGACTTGAAATCCGACGAGATCATTGCGATGCTATCGACAGTGCGAACAGCGTGACAAGTACCCGAATTAAGTCACCGTCCATCGTCCACATGCCTAACGAATTCAACACCCAGCCCTCAGATTCCCATTCCCACCGAACACGGACACCAACCTGAACCATTTTTGTAGATATACGGTAAATGAAATAGAGGATTATCTGGACATACAGGAATATCGCATACTTTGGGCACCTTAAGGTCATTACTAATGATAAGTGTGAGCTGAGGTGGAGTCAATATGAGGGGCAACAGCTCCAGACGTCACGCCTATTGGTGCGACGATAGAGTAGGAGAACTATTCCCCATCGCATTCATCTATTTAGCATGCACACGACATCACTTCCGGTGACCATCTACCCAACTGACAGCGTATAAATTGGCTATGGAAAATAACAACATATGCCACGAGTTGATAATGGTTCCAAATAAAAAGTGCAGAGAGAAGAAACGGAGGATGAAATAGCCATAACGATCCTGCCGGTTGCCGAATAATGCATCCTGCGACCATGAGGTTAACAATAATGCTTATGATTGTAGCAATGTAGCAATGTCGCCAACGGGGGTATCAAATATACATACCATTAGCTATCGGAAGATGAGCTATCAGAAGATGAACTATCAGAACCTTGACCCGAGCCCGACCAGTACCGCTTCACGACGGTGACAAAACTCTCCCACCAGCCCTTTGGTGGTGGGGGTGGTGGAGGTGGTTCTGACGTCGGAAACCAGATCTTCTTTAAGACTTGCCCCGCTTTAGTTTCAAACATATCAACCTTCGCCCTCAATTCTTGTTGGATTTCTGGAGCTACATTGGCAGAAGTGCTGTAGTAAGCTACTATTTCCTCTAATTCGCTCTTCGCTTTCTTGCGTTGCTTCTCTAGCCTTTCAATTTTCCGTTTGTCCGTTACGTCGGCTCTAGGCTCCACCACACCCTCTAGATGCTGAAATACCCGAGCACCACGTTCAAGCATCTCTTTCCAAGGTCCCTCTTCAAGTTCCTCCTGGGTCGCTTCGGCCTCCTCCTGTGAGTCTGAGGATAACTTTCTCCACATTGTCGTGAGGATGGTTACGTTTTGGAAGTACTCCTCTCCGCAAAGCGCTTGTAACAGATCAAAATTCGTTTTGGCTGAGGCGGCGAAGCGTGGGGTTGTGATGTCGTGAACATAGAGGATACCTGCAAGATTGCAGTAGGGGCTCATTTGGCGGAACCAACTGAGAATTTCCATAAAGACGGCAGGATCTGTACGGCTTGAATCCGCGTCGTTAAATCCAGGCGTGTCCACAAATACGTAGTACTGGCCTTCGATAGTGGCCGGAAACATGGCGAACGTAGTAGTGCCTTACAGAAGAACAGTAAGTATTGCAGCTAGACAAAGCCCAGGAAACGGAATGATACCTGCGCTGATACCGTGCTCTACAAAAACGTCTTTTCCTGTGAGGGTCCTGATCGCAGACGACTTGCCGGCGCCAGTCAACCCCATCACGGCAATGAACTTGATGGGGCATCTATATATCAGTTAGCGATAAGGCTAGATAAGCGATGAGACTACACGATGCATACCGATCTCGCATCATCATCATGACTCGCTTCATTGATACGCTACCGCGAGCCTTCTTAAGCCAGTTCGCCGCCGCATTCGCCGCCGCGTCCAGTGTCGCATCCCATAAACCACCGCCCGAGTTCCCGCTCTCGATTTCAGTATCGGAATCACTATCGGAATATTCATCCACAAAAGTAAATGGGGATGGTACTGAGTCGCGTTGCCGGTCATCTGGCTGGGCCGCTGGAGCTCGAGTTGTTGAAGACATATGTTCTTTCTGTATCCTTGTCATACGGCTGTAGCGTTAAAATGGGAGTTGACAGACTTGGGTTGTGTGGGGATTCGGAGAGTATTTATGGTCTGCGAGGCTGTCCATATGTTGTGAACGCAAAACCGTAAAGAATACCGTGCGTCAAAAATTCGGAATGTTTGTGGGTACGTGGGTTGGTTTCATGAGTTGCTGCCTGGGCGCTTATGATTACCCGCACGGAATGATTGGTGAATGGCTAACGGTATAGTAGAGTACACTCCCGACAATTTGAAACACTTCTGCGGCGCTGAACCGGGCCACCCCGACGCGTTACAAGTCATAGACATAGACATCAATTTGTATGTTGCTGAATCCGACCGTCGACAAATGTCTACACTACCCTACACAATATACCAATATACCAATACTCCGGAACTAGCCTGAGACCGCAGCAAAGTATAAGTGACTAGATTTCAGCATTCTCGCAAGTATATCAAGTAAACATTTGATATCGTTTCTAAATTGCTAGCGTGCTCTTTCGTGCTCAGTCAATCAATGCATTCGCTATCACTAAATCGAGAGGTTAGTCTAGAGAACGCGATACAAAGTGCGGCTATCAATGTGAGGAAGATCATACGATCTAGAGATACATGCGAAGTGGAGAGTATGGTAAGGGACACCTTAACCCGAGCATTTTAAGCCTCAACTTTAGCGTGCCTTTACTCTACTAAAAAAGTCAAAGCAAAAAAAAACTCTCTGTTACATGCTTCTATTAAGTGTTCTCTACAACCTGACAGAGCTCAGCTGTTTTTCCTGGTTCTGGTTGTGGGGGAAAAGAATTTTAAAAAGTCGAGTTTTTCTTATTTTGTATGGGGACCCTGGCAAATGTCACCCCAACTGGGGTGCTGGGGTAGGGTGTATGTAAAACCGAGTGACCGCTACTGGTATTACTATATCGGGCAATAATTGAGCCTCATATGCCGAGTTTTAGTGACGAAAATAAATAAAAATTTGCCAAATAATTACCGTAAAGGGTAATTTTATGGGGCCCAGATTGAATGTTACAGCCTCACCGTGACTATATGTCCCCAACCAGGTAGGAAAGTGATGCGTGCATCATAAACATGCAGGCCGGGTCCCTGCATGTGTTCGCACGCGGTTAGGTGTGGTGATTGGTTCCTTAAGCTAGCACCACGCATGCGGGGCCATGCAGTGAGCCGGCATCCAGTTTCCGAACTGGACAACACCGGTTCACAAACCTCAGATCAAAACATAGTCCACATCGCACGGAAACCCGGAATAAAATTACTTCTGGGCATTTGGCCCCTGTAGTCTTGGCGTCATGCGAGTGATAGATCGCGGAATCGTCACAGGTTTGGATACTGTACCATTGACTGCTCAACTCCGAATACATAGCATCGTCTAGAAACGGTAGATTCAGTAGGTCGCATGGACGAGGGATGATATCGTGAGTTACAGACCCTGGGAGTATTACAGCATACATCAACCATTGGTATTCTCGGATTTGGGGATATTCATGTGGCAAAGCTAATCGATTCTAGGACTGTAATAGAAGGTTCGCTATGCAGGGTTCTGCCGATCAAGTATCTGTGGTGCATATACTCCGGAATGGGTGACGTGAGTGGTATGACGAGCGTTCAAAGTTTCCGCCAAGATTCTGTATCCCATAGAGTACTCGGGTCTGGGAGTAAAGGATCGGACGCTCCTTTTCGGGTATTAAATTTTGCTTTAAGACCAGGGTGTCAACAGGGGGAAAAGCTGAGGTGGAAGTTAGTGCACTCCCCATTTTTATCATTATTCAGTTGCGCTTCACCTAAAACTGCATCTGGCGCACCCAATTTTACCGTTTTTGTGTGGTTACCTGCCAGAACAGGGGCGTCCGATCCTTTACTCCCAGACCCAAGTACATAAAGACGGCTGATCATAAAAATATGCTAGGACGGAAACTAGCTTAATTTTAAATTAACTATAGCCACTTGATAGGCAATTTAACATCTTCGATCGCTATCTATATCATCACGAGAAGCAGACATCCTGCAAGCTGTTGTTGTTGTTTATTCATATTGTATTCACTCTAATTAGAGTATGACAAAAACCGATTCCCCTCCGCCTCCGGGCAAGCTGGCTAGCTGGCGGAGCTCCCCACCTACCACCCAAGTACGAAAATTTCACCCCCTCCCCTCTTCCACCCCCATTACCTCAGGGCACCATCTTGTAGTCCTCCCCCAGAAATGTAACTGTTTGGATCCAATATCACATTGGCCAAGCACAGGGTGCCATATGATGTGATCGCAGTGGAATACCCCAACCGTGCTCTGTATGATGCACAGTGCTGTATGATGTGTCTACTGATTTTCGCTGTGTAAGTGAGTTGATGCGTCAATGGGAACAACTCATACTGGTGCTCGCATGCATGTGAAGCAGGTCTTTGTAGCCTCTCCAAGTGTCGTGGGTCGGAGCATGCTGTCCTCAGAAAAACTCTTCATTGAACTGCTGCGTTTTCACACCTTAATAATCCTCACAAGCACTGCATGTCGTAAACTGTTGTAACTGGCATAAAACAACCAAAAAGAAGGCGAGTGGTTCCTAAAGGGGGACTTCCAGTCAGTGTCAATGCTGAGTGGTATCGAGCAATGTAATGACGAGATACACTCCCCAAAGGTGAGCAGACACACACAGGTATACGATAATGAAGCCAAAGTAAAACCGCAACCTGCCCAAAAAAGGGAATGTCTTGGCAAAACTAGACGGTGAAGTGTGTTGTCGAAGGTGTGTGTACATCCTGCAAGCTAGTTGGCACTGAAGAAATAATTCGCAGCGGGCAGCGAAAATAGCGATACTACACAAACAAATAAAAAGGAAGAAGACACCAGCTGCAACCATTCCTGAGATAGATCCTATCAGTGGAGCCAGTATTGGTGCTATGATTCAGTGGCACGGTTCAACTGCAACTGTTTGTGAGCTTTCCCTGGCTTCCGACACAATCTCGAACGTCCACGTACGAGAGATACTCATAAAACTGCTTGGCTAGCTCACGAGCTTAGATCGAACACGAGAGGAGTCGATCAACCTGTCTTCTCTTGTCTTTGACGCCACTAGTCTTCACTGAATCCATCTATTCAGTTTCCTCAACATTACTTCTGATGACTATACGCAACCTCAAAAGAATTTCAATTTCAAGACAATATGAATAATATACCACTGCGTTAATAATGTTCGATAACCCAAAATCACAGAAACAGATATAAATAATATAATAATGATAACGATCCTGCCGCTTGCCAAATACGACCTCAATAATGCGGTGGCCTAAATAGTAATTTATGCGAAACAAACTAACAAGACGGTGGGCTCAAAGCCACCACATGGTAAACAACCAAGCCTATGAGGGGTGTTAGCATTAGAGGACTGGCACCGGTGGGGATATCAGATGCACATACCCTACTTTAGCTATCAGAAGACGAACTACTCGGCTGGAACCGAGACTTGAACCACTTCAAAACTTTACAAAAGCTGTCCCACCAGCTCTCCTGCGGTGGAGGTACTTCCTTTTCACCCCAGATATCTTTTATGAGTAGCCCCGCTCTAGTTTTAAAGATACTAATGTTCGCCCTCAGCTCGCGTTGAATTTGTGGCCTGATTCTGTCGGAGGTTTGATAGTAAACCACTATATCCTGAAGTTCTGTCTTCGCTTTCTCGCGTTGCTGATCTATCTTTTGAAGTTTCCTTGGGTCATGAAAAGGGACTAAAGGCTCCACTACCCCCTCCAGATGCTGAATTACTCGGGCACCGTGTTTAATCAACGGTTTCCAACTGTCTTCTTCAAGTTGCCTTTGGGTCTCTTCAGCAAGGTCGCATGCGTCGGGTGAAAGCTTTCTCCACATCGTTGTGATGATAGTAATGTTTCGGAAATACTCCTCCCCGCAGAGCGCCTGTAACAGCTCAAGATTCATTCTCGCCGCATCAGAGAAACGTGGTTGCGTGATGTCATGAAGATAGAGAACTCCCGCGAGATCGCAGACAGGAGTCATTTGGCGGAACCAACTGAGGATTTCCATAAAGACGTCGGCATCAGTGCGCTGTGGGTCTGAGTCGTTAAACCCAGGGGTGTCTACAAACACGTAGCAATGTCCTTCGATGATGGCCGGAAACATGGCAAAGGAAGTAGTGCCTTAGGAAGAAGAATAAGTACTATAGCAAGACGAAGCTCGGGGAAGACGGAGATGATACCAGCATTAATACCATGCTCTACATAGACTTCCTTTCCCGTGAGGGTTCTAATCAAAGACGACTTGCCGGCGCCAGTTAACCCAATCACAGCGATGAACTTAATGGAAAAGCTATATGCTAGTTAGCGATATCTTAGGATAGAGGAAACGCTACGCGATGTTCACCCCCTCGAAATTAACCGCATGACCTCCCCTATTGACAGGCTATTACAAGCCCTCCTACACCATTCCCCTGCTGCATTTAGAAAGTTCCAGTTTCCGCTCTGCTCATTTCCCGTATCGGAATCATCTCCAAAGGATTCGAACTCGCCAAAGTTTGGCGAAGGCATGGAGTTTTGTTGCCGGCCATGTGGCTGGGACTCTGATGCTGGAGATATTGAAGACATTGGTTCTTTCGGTATCTGTGTCATAGGGGTGCAGTTGTAAATTGTTTTGTCAGTGATGGGGGACAGTATTTATTAATTTGCCAGGCTGCTCATATGCTATGAGCGCGGACCCGTAGACGCCCCCAAACAAGCAGAACACTCTGCGTCATAAGTTCAGATTGGCTTGTGGGGGAGGAGAAAAAACTACGAATCGTTGGTTTCGTGTTATGCAAGCACTGTTGCTGCCTGGGCGTTTATCAATATCCGCGCGGAGTGATTGGTTCATAGATATCGCACATTCCCGAGATACATCACTTTGGAAGTACTTAGGTACATCCCTGCAAGATCGAAATCCATTGGACCACTTCGGCGGCTGAGACACAGGCAGACCTTGGTGCGTTCCTGAACTCGGCTGTCGACAGATATCCACACGGCACAACATACCTAAGATCCCAAACCAGCCCGACTGTATTCAGGGAGAAGAGTGCCAGGTTTAAGCTTATAATATCCCCGCAGGTATGGGAGCGGTAATGACACCTTGCCAGGGTACTCACCGGTTCCAGATGATTGCTCGTCACTCGCAAGCCTGCAGCCTGCCGAATTTATTCGCCATCACCGCCGGATACTAGAGAAGCCACACACTTAGCGGACTCAGACTGAGGAAGTGAATTAGATTATGGTGGAGGCGAGTAATATTGGGAGGACTAAAAAGCTAGCAGCAGATCTAAGGGACATGCGAGCGGATGGTGGCGGGGCAAGCAGCTTAACCTGGTACACGGGGAGGGAAGTGAGGATGTGTGCATCTTACCATCCCCTGCATGCGTTGCTGGCGGTTAGATGTGATGATTTGTTGCTCTATCACATTCCAGGACAAAGCCTCACCGGTCATGCGGGCGGGCCATGTGTGAGCCTTATGTATTCAAGTCTTCAAGTTTCCGAACTGGGCGACGCCGGTCCGCGAATCCCAGGGATTCAGCCGCTCCGAAGACAAATCGCACCGTAAACCGGAATCAAATTACTTTCTGTGTACATTTGATTTGCTAATCTGCGCCGTATACTGACCCTAGTAGTTCTTGCAGCCATGCGAGTTATAGGTTATAGGCGGTGTATTAGAGAGGTTCAGCCCCGCTGCCGGACAACGTTTTGCAACTTGCAGATAAGCTGCAGATCGCTCGATGTACCAGAACCTCACCGGTCGAAAATTTTGCAAGAAAGTCGTCTGGCAACGGGGCTGAACCCCTCTACTGAGGATAAATCAGATCTAGTGAAATGATATTAGATCAGATGTGGTTATTTCAGCGGAATCGGCGCGATATCGATCCACGGGGACTCAAGGCGGCGAGTTGCACTGCGACACGTCCGCGGAAAAGATTATGCCGAGAAATGTGGTGGTGGCTTGCCAATTAGAATCTTGATACGCGGGTGCGCATCTATCCGGTTATCGAAGCTGGGGCGACCGGCGGATAAAACAGGATGGCGCCTATTCTCACCGAACGCTTTTTGCAGTCGATTGGCTGCTTGTTGTCAGCCAACTGCATTGAGTGCAGGGTGATCAGTTTTACATAGTCCAGCTGATTCCTTCCTTTTTTTTGCGACTGTAGTTACTCAATTCAGGCTCTTCGTATTGCGCGTCGTACCAAACCCATATCATATCCATTTCCGCCGCGAAACATAACAAAACTCCAACAAACAAACAGTTTCCGCCGGGAAACGCTTTTCACTAGCGCAGCTACCTAGCTCATCCGCGTTTTGTCGTCATGGCGCAACCAAAGGGTTCTTCTTACCCCAGTAATTTCTGCGGCAACTATTCACAACCACAGATGATGTCAACATCCCTCTCCCGTGCCTCGAATTCGCCATTAACCACGTCTTCCTTCCCCCACGTCTCCCTCAACAAGCTGAGGAATCCTCCGCCGAAAAACACTCAATCCTACTGCGACTCTTGCACCACACCGCCGTGCTCTACCGCAACCAGCTCAGCTTTGATGCCTTCAGAAATTCTTCATGGCCCGCGGCTGTAAAAATGCTCGAAAAGTTCGGCATGCTTGAGAACACCCACTCACTTTCATCCCAGACGTTTGCGACGTTAGTGCTGGAGATGATGGATGGCGGTTTGGGTACCCCCAGCTCTTGATGATGTGGCTAACGGGGTGTTAAGATGCAATTGGAATCCACATCACGTCTCAGAATGCAGGTCTCGTACTCCGTCGCATTGGATATAACGTTGTCTTCACCTCCTTCGAAGCATCCCCCACGTCCGACGCTGTCACGGGAACCATCGGAAAACTCCTCATCTCCTACCCGGGACCCGCCATCGCCGTTCCGTTGACTAAGGTCACCGATCCAACGTTCCTAATGAGGTTGTCCGACTTTGTGGAAAAGATGAAGCGAGATGTTATCGATGCAGCTGCGGGCCGGGGGTGGAAGGCTGGTGAAACGCTTCAAGAGGAACGGGAGAGCCCGCATCCACGGTTTGTGACCGAGATGCTTACCGGAATACTTCGGGGGGTGGGACAGGAGGTTGAGGTGGAGAGGTTTATGAAGAGAATTGGCGATGAGGTATTGTGGGATGATACCAAGATCCCATGGAGGAGGAGTCCGTTGTGGTTGGTTGTTAGGGTGGCACTGAGAATTGTACTGGGGCAAGAATTGTACAAGGGTTTTATGGTTTTCTTCATGGCGCGGTTGCTTGATATTGCGACACGACGAGGCATCGAGGGGGACCAGTTGTTTGTCATGAATGCGAAGCTGGCTAGGAGGGTGTATAAACTCCAAGATCGCATGCCTGGATTTGTGCTTGATGAGGCGCGGGTGGTAGGGGACAGGGCGTACACACGAATCAATGAGGAATGGTCGAAGGCGCAGAGCAGTGTCAAGAGAATCGAGTGGGACCAGTCAAAGAGGATTTTCATGAATGATACGTATATAACGATGGAGGGAAGCAGAGAGTATGTGAAGGGGTTGCGGTGGGTCAAGTGCAAGAAACCGGAGAGAGAAGGGTTTGTTCCGTGTGAGGCAAGGCGGATCGACATCATGTCGTTGGAGATACCAGACTTATCGAACGTGGCAGAGCTGGCAGAAGCAAGAATGGATACCATGCTGGCGGGCTTTGAGTCCTGGGTCATGAACAACCTTGACGTGTGGCTAGAGCACAACATCGACAGTTTGGAGGCTGGCAACACTCTGGGAGAACGCATAGAGGACTACATGTCCGCTACAAAACAGGCATATCAGGGAAACCCGGAGAAAAACTCGATTATGATCTTGACGACGATGGAGCTGTGGGTGGCTTTGGACAAGGTGGCTGTAGAATCGTTACCTCTTCTTTCCGAATACTCTCCTGAACTCAATGAAGCCTTCCTCTCCGCTCTCCTCTTACCACAGGCACAGCAGCGCACCCGGCTTTCCCGCGTCGAAGCTTACATCCAGACCCGCCGCTCCTCCGCGCTTCCAACTAGCATATCTGTTTTCTCGAAGGACACCACGGAAGCCACATTTTCCGTTCGCTACTTCAGAGATTCGTACGACCTACAGCTGCTCGAAACGCAGATCGTCGAGGAAGCATCGGAAGCCCGACACGCTAAGATGAAGGAACTTGAGGAAAAGGGAAAACAATACGACTGCCTACAAAACACCATCCGAACTCTCAATTGTGACTTCTGGGTCTTTTGGCGGGACGGCCGAAGGCGACATGACCGTAAGTGCAAAAAATGCGCCATGGTCAACGCAGCAGCAAATATGCGAATCGAGGTGCACGAGTGGCCTCTCCCCAGCGACCCGCGAGCGAGTGCAGCAGTTGTGTTTGAGCTACAGTGTCCAGCGGCATTTGCAGTCTGGCGGGAGGTAACATTCCGGATCAGAACTAGTCTTTTAACTGCTACACCGCCGGCGCCGAGTGACCAGCAACCATTCGACACCCTAGCAACCTACCCGGGCCTCAAAAAACATATCAATACAGACCCACTCTCACGACCGCGGAAACTCAACTACATATCGTCCACAAAATCTTTCCTCTCTTCCCATTACCGCTACGCACGTATCCCCGCCTTCCCCGATGCTCTCTGCATCAACAACGCGCTACGTTTTGCACTTTACGATAGCAGCACCAGGATTTGGGCCTCCAACCTACCAGTCGAGATGGATATCCGGCATCTATGCACCTTCCGCCTCCCCGATGGTCCCTATAAAAGACTCCAGTACGCAGTCAAGGGCACATCACATTCCGCCAACCAGATTCTGGCTCGCCAGTATGAGTGTCCCCCTGAGCTCCAGCTGCATGAATACATTGCATTCGGTCTTCTGCGCTCTGGCCGACGCCTTCAGTGGCTTAACATGCTCCGAGAACTTCGCAGCAGGACATTGTCGTTTAGCGCTGAGGCGGTCAGTATGCTATATCTCCAAGCCGCATGGCAGGTGGGGTCCCGCGAAGGTACGGAGGATGAAATGGAGTGCCTCGAGGATCAAGATTTCGAAAGTCAGAAAAGGGAGTGCCATGTACCACTGGAGGAAGAAGAATTCGGAAGACAGATGATGCTGGAGCTCAGTGGGATGTTGAAGAGTGTAGAGGCGAATTGGCAGGAGGTTGTGGCGGCACAGACGATGATAGTGTTGGCGGTGCAGGTTCTGGCAGGGACAAAGAGCGAAGAGGTGGTGGAGCTGGCGGCAAGATTTCTTAGGGAGGCACGGAGAGTGTGCGTGAATTGGACAAGAGAACTCGCGAGGAAGCTCCCGCAGTGTCAGCCGTGTGAGGTGCGGGAGTTTCAATCGCGGGTGCTTCAGATGGCGGCAACATGCAGGATGACTTTCGATGTCGAAGAATGCCATATACCGGATGTGTTGTTCACGGATGATGATGTTGCGGTGCTGGTGGAGTGCGCGACGATGATTCATGATAATGTCCCAGCGACTGCTGGTGTACTGCCGACTGGTGTGAAGACGATGTTAGAAAGGGATAAGAGGATGGCGTACGCAATCGAGGGGCATCTTAGGTATCTGGTTACGAGTAGTCGGCGTGGGATCAATTTGAAGTCGATATGGAGTGCATATGAGCAAGGATATTTGTGGGCGGCAATGGAGGGGCCGAACGATCGGTGGGTATATACCCGTACCAGACAGAGCGAGAACAGCGACAGTCAGTTGGTGCACTATAACCTGATTAGCGGTGAGCTGCTAGTTGAGGGGCTGCCATTGGGGAGGATGCCTGTGGCATATACGAGTCATGCGACGTATCAGGAGTTGTTCGGAGAGGTAAGAACAAGATTCGGTTGATTTGATCCTGCAATTTCAAAGCTAGCTCAAACAAAGCATAAATTCTATGGTTGATTGACGCTGACGGTTTGGTATGTAGAAAGTACTCGACGTCTTCCCGTCTAGCATGCCAGGCATGATATTCCAGACAAAAGATCCAATCTGCGGTCACACGGTACATAATTGGTCCATCCTCCTCTCTCTTTAGCGTTAGGCTGACAGTTTAATAGGTTGCCTTTGCGCTGGACAAGGACGAGCTCATTATCCGCACCGAGCGCGAGAAAGACGGCCTTAGGAAGCAACTCATCCCGCGCTCTAAGCTATCCGGCGACTTTCCGATGAATGTTCTCACTCGCCACCATTTCTGGCTGCAGCTGCCCTCGATCTACGAGATGTTTGACCAAACTAACGGCCGTATCGATCTCCACGATATAGATGGGAAAGATGCACCTTGGATTGCAAAAGACTATTGGTACATATCCCAAAGCTACGATCCTTCAAAAACACAGCTTTTCCTCGGCGCTGGATACCTGTTGCTCGACGTCCGAAGTTCCACGACCACTGTAATTACTAATCTTCTCGCGCCCATCGAGTACCCAGAGTTCATCGACGTCACCTTCAGAAATGCCCTCGGCCTCGTCAGCGTGCACCTACCTAGGTTTAAACTGGACTTTGACTTTGACAAGAACAATAGGTTGGTGTGTAAGCAATTCCAATCGTGGAGGATCGACAGCGACCAAAATATCGGAACATTCATTGGGTTGAAGAACATGCTTGTACTTGTTCACCCACCGCCCCGAGACAGACCGCATCAGAGTCCGGTTCGCCACATCATCGTGCCATATGGAAAGGTCCGCTTGGAACAAAAAAACTCTCATACACAGGTTGAGATAGACACTAGGGGAGCAGAAAGGGTTAGGTACCACATCTACACTGTCAACACGATTCTTGGTACGCTCGTTGGGAATGGAAGTCTTACTAGCCACCTCTACAAAATTTTCCTCCACGCGGTGACGTCTCACTACCTGCCAGACCCACTGACGCGCAGAACCGGTACAGAAGAGGCGCTGGCAGGATTGAGGGCGGCAGCAACAAGTTCATTCCAGACGGTGGAGACGGATGGAGTTGACACTGATTTATTCAGGCTTATAGCACAGTTGACACCAGTGCGTGTGTACTATCCGGTTCATCTAAAACGAATGCACCAGGTGAGATGGCGCTCGGGATTATCACCGGTAGCGCAGCACGACGAATTCTGTACAGGTGTGAAAGACGTTTCAGCGTGCGCCGAGCTACTCAAAATCTTTGAAGATGTGAAAGGATCGGTAGTGTGGCGGACCACCGGGGATGAGGATCTGGCAGAGAGGGCAGCAATCCGGAATGCAGTTTTCCGGACGGATCAGTTTGGTGGGTCGAAGGCGGTGAAGACAAGGGATGAGATATATGAGGCAAGAGATATGGTGAATGGGAGCATCGATGAGGCAAGGGTGTCATATGTTGCCGAGCTCGTGGAGCGCTGCGAGGGGAGGCTGAACGTGCATCCAAACTTGCTGCAGATGTTGGAAGGGTTCGGTGATATTCTGGGGCCTATGCCGTTAGAAGACATGTCGAAACTGCAGCTGGGATACGACCAGAAGTGGTTGGAACCGAATCTTGCAGAGATGTGGGTCACCCTGTACAATGCACTACGGCGGAGCATAAAGTACGCTAATATGTATGACCGGATGTTCCTACTGGCTACCCTTACATACTCGGGGACGATCGACCTGACTGTTATCGAGACGCTACTGGCCTTTGCAACAGAAGAAGCGTTCAAGGCGATCGAGCCACCAAATTATCCCTTGTTTAGCCTGCGCGATGGATACGAACCAAATCAAGAGATCCTGCACGACACCATCAAAACCTGCGCAAAGCACTTTAACGAAAGCGAGGAGTCCACCCTGGAGGGATGGCCTGACGAGACCGAACAACAAACTCAGGAACGGCGCTCCCTGACATTCCACAACAATATACACATTCAGGCAACAAATATAGTGAGCGCACTCATGATTCTATGGGCTGACTCCGAATACGATGACACTGAATACGATATCATCAATGAATACAGTTACCCGCTAATCAAGGTACCAGAAGCACTAAAGACTGTTATACCATTATTCCAAAGCTGGAGCCGTAACTGCGAGTTCCGGGATCACATTGCCGCGGTACAAGAAACGTTAAATAGCATCAATACTCACCAAAAGCCAATATTCCGGGTCTATCACCATGACCCGTGTAAGAACACCAAATCATCATTGCGGGCTACGATATGCTTTTCAGATCTTCTCACTCGCCAACCACCAGTTCTACCAACACCCCCGAGGCAATTGGCACGCAACCAGGTAATTCGAACGACCTGTGCGGATTCGCAGCCAAAAGATGATAAACTGGAAGCTCTTGTGCGGGACTTTCAGGGCGAACGCCCTAGCGGGCTGCGGAAGACGTACACGGAAGAGCTTAAAAAGAGCATTGATGCGTTTTACGACCAGATCGCACCCTCAGAAACCGTTGACATTATTGGACTGACCACTACACTCCGATCCCTCCGCAACGAGTGTGAAAACTACATGCGGGCTGTGTTCCGCGCTATTGAAGCACGTCTGGCACCACTTCACCTGAAAAGTAGCTTTATGGTTTTCAAGGCTGGACTCTGGCCGCGAGTTTCCCCGGCTCTGCTACTTCAGCATCTGGCTACCAACAGCATGACTCGCCTATCACATGGTTGGAAAATAACGCTTGTAGCATATGGTACCGCGATAACTATGGCTCAACGCCTCGAGCGTCTTATTCGTCTCGCCCCGGTGGGCACGCCCAACGATATCTCCCCAGAGCTAAGCTCCGACTTCCTGAAAGAGTTTGAAAATACTGGACATCAAAATTGGAGCATCTTCACGCATCCAGATTGGCTCCTCATCGAAATCGAGAATAACTTCCTCATCCGACCCGTCCAAGCTGATATAGCATTATCCATGATTGCACCGGAGGGAAATCAGAACTCGATCATGCAGTTGTGTATGGGCGAGGGAAAGACGTCGGTTATCGTCCCGATTGTTGCAGCGTCCCTGGCAGATAAGACAAAGCTGGTGCGGGTCGTTGTATTGAAGCCGTTGTCCGGACAGATGTTTCAAACATTGGTACGCACGCTCGGCGGTCTAGTGAATCGACGGATCTTCTTCATGCCATTTTCAAGAGGAATTACAATGGGCAGAGACGAAATCAAAGTCGTCAAGCAGCTGTATAAAGAGTGTATGGAAAGTGGCGGCATATTATTAGTGCAGCCAGAACATCTTCTGTCATTCAAGCTTTTGGGCCTCGAGTGGCTATACAACTCTTACCATAAGGACAATTCGAAACATAAGAATAAGAACCGCAAAACGGACCGTGTGGCGAATGATGAGAAGTGCGATATGGAGGTAGCGCGGTTACTGCTTGATACGCAGAGGTGGTTGGAGAAATACTCGAGAGATATTTTGGACGAAAGTGACGAAATTCTGAATGTCAGACACGAGTTGATTTATACCATTGGGGATCCCACGCCGATACAGAATCATCCGGATAGATGGGTCGTCATTCAAGAGATCTTTGACCTGATACAGGATCATTTTAGGGGCCGAAAGGTCAACGTGCAAGATTTCGAGGTGGAAACATCTGACCAGGCGGGGAGGTTTGGGACGATACGAATCCTGAGTCTCACAGCGGGGAAGCAATTACTGCGTGACATTGCTAAGAAAATTATCGACGGTACGCAGGTTCTCTTGTGATCCCCGCAGGCTGACCATATCCTAATATTCTCAAAATCGACGTTTGCAGATCAACTTCTCACCATTTCCTTCCGCCTCTTTCCTGCCGACAAGCGTGAACTGGTTGCAAAATTTATTAGCGATCCCAACATGACTGAGCTAGATGCAAGGCTTCTCCTCGGATACTTTGCCGAAAACGATATCCCAAGTGGCATTCTCTACCTTCTGCGCGGGCTGATCGCTCACAATATCCTTCTCTTCTCTCTGAAAGAAAAGCGGTGGAAGGTCGACTATGGTCTGGACCTTAAACGATCCCTTCTCGCAGTCCCGTATCGCGCCAAAGATTCGCCATCTGGAAAGGCGGAATTCAGTCATCCAGATGTTGCACTGACGCTGACATGTCTCAGCTATTACTATGGCGGACTCAATGAGGAGCAGCTCGAGACGTGCTTTAGAAATTTGTACAAGTCGGAAAACCCGTCGTTGAAGTACGAGAGTTGGATTAAGGGTGTGATACTCCCGGAACCTTATCTTAAACGTCTTAACGGTATCAACCTCGAAAACAGGAAGCAGTGGAAAGAGATCATCTATCCTACCTTTAACTACAACAAAGCCGTCATTGATTTTTATCTGTCAGGAGTCGTCTTCCCCAAGGAAGCCAAGGAGTTTCCTCACAAGCTGTCGACCTCCGGCTGGGATGTTGCCGGTTCGAAGGTGAATCCAACCACCGGGTTCAGTGGAACCAACGACAATCGTTATCTCCTCCCGTTATCGATTAAGCAGCTCGATACTGAAGAACAAAAAAACACAAACGCGCGGGTGCTGAGCTACCTTCTACGGAACGAGAATAGCTACATATGTGCGGCAAGCCCGAGCAACCAGCGTATCGGAGTTGAGGAACTGCTCCAGTTACTTGTGAAGGCACCCGGCCGTCAGATTCGTGTCTTGTTGGATGTGGGTGCGCAGGTGTTGGAATTGAGGAATGATGAGGTGGCGAAGAGGTGGTTAGAGCTCGTTCACGAGTCTTCCGCGCAGGCGGCGGTGTATTTCAATGACAACGATGATCTGACAGTACTGACGAGGGATGGCAACATAGAGCCGTTGATGGTGTCTGCGTTTGCAGATAGGTTGGGGAGTTGTTTGATCTACCTGGACGAAGCACATACTCGAGGTACTGATTTAAAGCTACCTATAAAGAGTAGGGCAGCCGTCACTCTTGGACCAAATTTGACAAAGGATCGGCTTGTACAAGGTGAGAATCCGGTCTGAATGATATCTTACTACAACATTTAACTAAGCGAAAGCAGCATGTATGAGGATGCGAAGGCTCGGAAACGGGCACTCCGTCATGTTCTGCGGCCCTCCCGAAATAGACAGAAAAATCATGGAAATTGTCAATGACGACGGCCGTGAGACGATTGAAGTTCGGGACGTCCTTTATTGGACTATGAAAGAGACATGTGACAACGCCCGGAAGATTCTTCCTATCTGGGCGAAGCAAGGAATTTGCTACCAGCAGCGCCTCAATGCCTGGAACGATATCGGCAAAGGAAAACAATTCCCGAATGGCCTGCTTGAGAAAGAATCAAAGAAACTCCAGGAGCACTACGGCTTTGAGCGGTCCAAAGGCGAGTCGGTCGATTTCTACCGCAAATTTGGGGCTCGCAACGGCGACATGAAGCGGATACTCGATAAATGCGAGAACTTTGGAGTAAAGTCATTTAGCGGGGCAAAAATGTTGGAGGAGCAGGAGAGGGAGCTCGCTCATGAGGTGGAGCGCGAGAGGGAAAACCAACGACCGCCCAGAGCGGGACCGGTAAAGCATCATATGTCTGATGGGGTAACACAGTTCATAGCAACCGGAACGCTACCACAGGATTCTCATCGGCGGAGCACTAGTATTGTTCCAGCATTCAGCGTCATGGAAAGAACGTCAGCGAATGAACACTGGCAGCTGACCGCATTCGCTCATCGATTGCTTGCAACGTCAGACTTCTGTGAGGTTGTCGAGAGAGGACAGGTAAAGGATAATATTACCGATGAATTTTTGCGGCCTGTCAACTGGATCGTCTCAAGTACTGTGGACCGTAACATCCTGGTCATCATGAGTTCGTTCGAAGTCAACAGGCTGATACCGGCGATCCGCCAGTCTTCGAAAGTTATTCTACACATGTACTCTCCTCAGATTACCCGTGCTACGCCTTCGTACGAACTGCTCGATTTCTGTCCTATCCCACGCCCTAATCCATGGCAGCCAAATGTCCCCCTTGTCGACCAACTCAATATATTTGCTGGACAGCTTTATTTCCCGAACTACCAGGCTTATCAAAGAGTGTGTGGCTTCTTGGGGCTATATTTAGAGGAAACCACGTCGGCTAAGAGAGATGCCATACACAGTGACGGGTTTGTCAGCAAGGCAGATCGACACGCACTTGGCATGAAATACGACTCGCCGTTTGTAAGGAGTCCAGTTACGTTGCTGAGGGCATTGATTGGATTTAGGCGGAAGGGACAGAGTTATATCGCTACGCATATGGGGCATATTTTGCATGGGAGGCTGTTGACGGAAGAGGACATTGAGTTGTAAGGGCTGAGCACGCAGGTATGATATAAACAACCAACCGGCTGTTCTCTTCATTGCGGTGATACTGACTCTCGACTTTGCAGTTGACAAGTCTCCAATGGCTGTGTGTAGGGGATAAATATTGGTTATCGGTGATTTATTTTTGTCCATTTTTTGACTTCCGCGTAGATGAATGTATGTTCGAGAGGTGGATAGTAGTATCTGTAACTAGTAGAATCAACATTTTCATTTCTTTCCATCGGCATTAATCATCATATGGCCGGCGTTATCAACTGCATGTCCGGTATAACATTTAAGTGATGCTGAAGATATCTCACGCTAGCTCATGATGGATGTTACCACGTGAAAGCGATTGGAACTCGTGTGTGTGGCTACGTTAACGTAGATTCATTCGAAAGAATTGGCGGGTGCTTGAAGCACTGCGGGCTATACTCGACGCAAGGTATCGGGTGAAATCACTTGAATACTGTACCAAAAAAGCCCCGTTTATTGATGCCGAGTTAATGCTGTATTAATGTTGAATTCTTTATAAATGTATACATTGAACTTGTGGGGTATTTCAGAATTTGCAACAATATCAATTGTTTTGAATGTGGGATCAATTTCGCAATAATGTAGCACAGAAGACCACAATAGATGGTACATTGATGCCACATTGATGCTGGATTGCTGTCATATTCAAAATGATGTGCATTGAGTTAAATAGTAGAGTTATACTGCATTACTTCCACATGTGTATATTTCGCACATGCCTGCACACGCCTGCACATGCCCGCACATGCCCAATGGCTTGCCTCCAGGCCTGATGCTGCCAGCTGGTAAAAAATATCTCGGGCATGATTCGAACCCAGTGTTGTCAACCGTCCCGGCCGTCCGACATCACTGAGGACGGGACGGGACGGCGGCTTGCCGTCCGTCCTGAGCTAGGACGGAACGGCGCCGTCTTTTTGAGGCCGGACGGGGACGGACGGAAGGGACGGCCGTTGACGGTATATTTCCGTCCCCGGCCGTCCCCGGCGGTCATCGGCCGACATCCATTGATGATTTGCAAGTCATCATACATAATAGATATTCAGTTATAATAAGTACATTTCTCCACTATCT
>Ga0307512_10002771_pt1 | contig 21399 bp, 15 predicted proteins | sample 14_EM_MG_FD_200267 | JGI IMG/M metagenome (GOLD analysis project Ga0307512, IMG submission 200267) | Populus trichocarpa ectomycorrhiza microbial communities from riparian zone in the Pacific Northwest, United States - 14_EM | ecosystem: Host-associated > Plants > Roots > Unclassified | place...
TGGGAGGTGAAAGAGGGGCTGAAACTGCACAATTTACGTACTGATCATGTCACAATACGATCAGAACTCAGATACTTAATTGGAGGCAAAGTTGCAGGAACCGTAATATGGAACCGCGGTCCGGTTCCAACCCGTCCCCGAACCTGCTGGGTACCCCTGTTTTCCGGGTAACAACCCGAACTGGACCATCCGGTCCGGTTCCAAACCCGGACCGCAGCCGGGTAACCCGGAACCGTTGCTAACACTAGGTACAGAGAATATTCTGATATATTAAAATCTTAATAGTATATTAACCTATATAAAAGTAGCTTTATTATATATTTTCAATCTATATTATAACTGATAGATGGCTATTATACTGTATTAAGTAAAAATATCTTCATTTGATACAGCAATATCTTTAAAATCAAGTAGTACATTGTGTTCAGATACAAGTCTTGTAATGATACTTATTTAGTAGTGTATAACTCAAAAATTAATGTATTTCCTATTTGAGTAGTATTAATTACTGCTTAGTATTTAAGCATGGACTGTATCATAGTCAAACTTGCTAACAGTTTAATGTATACATAACTCCTTTTTGGGTTGGATTTATATAGAATGCAGTCTTTTGCACTAACTTTTAATATACATGACTCCATTCTCATTCAGTATCTACACTACCCAAAGCATATTGTAAAACTCAGACTTTTAAAAATCGCCTCTATGTGCGGTGGGCACTAGCGAAGGACTATTCTTGTGGATACACAGATAATAGTGGCTTTGCCCCAGTAGTTTGAAATCATATGATCTGTGCACAGATCATAACTTGAGATCAAGATAGCATCACTTAATTGGTTTATTCGGTTGCAGATTACCTACCAATTAAGGGTTTCCTTTCTCACTTGATCTCATAGAACTATGGTGAACTAGATTTAGAGGTTGCTTTTCCGCAGGATCTGGTGCGGAGCACATTCACCCCAAAAATCCCACCAAGCCGTCTGACAACTACAGCTTCCCACTATTTTTTTCAAAGAATGGCGGAAGTACTTTAGCGACTATTACAACTGAAGCTTACACGGTAAACTATCTACATTGTAAAGAGACCTCTCCACCGAATGACCGTCACACTTGTACGTAAGACCATTAAAACAGCATGATGGAGCCCCACCAAGTCCAAAATGTTAATACAGAATGCTAAATACAAATTAAGAAGCATCAAGCTGAAACGACTTGACGCTCAATAGCATACGAAGGGTCAAGACATCTCTTCAAATCTTCTCAATACACCAACATTCCATTCGGCACAGTTTCCAATGTGGCCAGGGAATAATTTCCTAGTGCTATCCAAACATGTCTTCAAGGTGTCAAAAACCTTGCCGTCCAAAACAATAGCCTCGAATGCAATAGTCTCAAGTGAACCTGTAGGCACGTCCTCCTCAGGGTTGGTTATCTGCCACAAAACCTTAAGGCCTCGAATAGGTTTACTGGACTGCGTATAGGTGTATCGGATGTCAGGATTAAATATCCATATCTAAGAGTGATTAGTAAAATTGGATATAGAATGCCTCTGAGATACTACTTTAAAGCGGTCCACAGGCGAAGTTGATTGCGGTTGGCTGGAAACCAGAAGGCGCCGAACTCCTCCTTCTTCAGCATATGATATCAATCGCGAGGTGAGAAAACACTCCAACTGGAACGTTTCATTTTCGTTGAGAGAGAGGTTCCATTTATCCAATCTGAACAATTCCGAATCGTCGAACTCAACATGATTTTCGGGGTAACCGAGTAAAGAACGACAAGCGGAACATATAATTCTGGCATCATTGACCTTTCGAAAAACCACGAAATCAGTATTGTACCTCGCATGATATCGTACCCTGCCAATTATTAAATGACAACGCATTGAAACAGGGAGGCCCGACACCAGAAATCAACCAGTCTTGCGAAGGCTAACATCCACTCCCATCAGATTTGAATGCAAATCCACCAATGCCACAGCATGAGGATATATTCATGACTTTGGTTTGTGGATTGTTAACAGGATTCGATCTAGGGTAATTGTATCGGTGCCTCAACCAACGATATCGGTGCCACGGATAGCAATTGGGCACCTTCTTATTACCCAGTGAACTTTTTTGCAAGTTCACAGTTGTACTAAGAGCCACTCAAGTAGACCACAGGAGTGGCAGTAAAGTGTAAAAATATCGTGAACATACCTTCGCCGCCTCGCAGTCCTGGTTCAAAAATAGAAAAAAACTCCGATCCACCAGGCCGGTGCCTTGGTCCAGAACAAATCCCTTTCCGAATGTTGAGTATTTATGGGATTCACCTGGCTTGACCTTGACATTGTGACTGGGTTTGTGACAATGCCAAAAATCCATCATATCGGCCCAATTTCGGGAAGGCAAATCCTTCCAATGTGTTATTTGATCAGCAGGTATCAAAACCGCACCACATGACCGACAGCAGAAGGAAACAGAAGCCATCGAGGAAAGGTCAGAGGCGGACCAAGGGGCGTTGTTCCGGTCGGAGGTCAATGCTATTGGCAGTGGTACGGCCAATGGCAATCGGCTTGAGAGTGTCCGTACTCCATGGCGAGGCCTGATGACGAGCTGATGTAGACCAGGATTGACATCTGCTGGCAGTATTAAACCAGCAGACTCACCATTATGATGTAGTGTTGCAAACGATGAGCCGGGATCTATTGTTGTCCAAGTATGTACAGTTGCGGGAGTGGAGAGGAAGACCAATAGACTGATTGACTTAATGTTAGGAAGAAGCTCTGCGTAGTACTCAAACACGAGCATGACGATGAGGTGAAAGCGTATACTTTGAACATTTCCAAAACATAACCGTTCGAAGTACGCCGTTCTAACGCCTGTGTAACCTCCGCTCCATAATAGTCTGCACCAAGACTCGTCGAACATGAACCGACACAAATCCACCGTGCAATTAAGGAAAGTGCCAAATTCTTCCAGAGTATGAAATAGAGTATAGTGTACTGTCTTCCACTGTCATAGAGGACAAAAAGGTGTCATCTCATAGCAGCAAGAACAATGCAAGAAATAGAAGCCAATTAGAACAAGATACTGAGAGGTATAGATTGAACAATTGGAAGATTGGAATTTCCTGTAAATAAATGTTTCCAAGGTACTGATACCAATCGAAAATTACACAAATCGATCATGAAACTGGAGGGTAATTTCGATTTGGGTGTATCAGGATCGCTTTAAGATTTCACTTGAATAATATGCATTCTAAGATAGTTATGAATCCCAGTGAACCATTTTATTATCATTAGGCATTCTGTAAAACAAAAGACAGTACATTTTACAATAATAGAAGATTCTAAATAGTATTAACATGAATAGCAATAAATACTGAAATTCCCTATAGACAATTATTGCTACTATCTTCTTTATTATTTCAATAACTTGAAGATTACTTCAAAGAATAAACATACAATATTAATTCTACTGAGAAATTATATTAAACAATGTACAGTATAAAAGACAGCTATTGTTGGATTATTTTCAATAATACTATTCCAGTCAATATCACAGTAAACTAGTTTGAAGATGACACAGATTGCATTCTGATTATTTTTCATTATAATAGTTATATACTGAGCTGTATCCAGTCAGCTTTATATTCAATAATCACTTACTATGTAAACAAATATCAAACATGACAATGAGAAGATAGATTAACTGCTTTCGTACTAGACAGTAAAAGTTGATAATTTCTACTCTGCAAAGACAAGCCATCCAAGCTTTGTAAATGATAAAAGACAGATGGTAAAAATAACATCTTACTGATTAAGTAGTTTGTCATCAAAATATCTACCATTGTTGTAGTGACATATAACTGGAAGAATATAAATGTAATGACTGCAACAGATATTCCAAAGAAGAAGATTTGTTTTATATTGCCAGGGAACTCACAGTGAAGTCATAGTGTAATGGTGACATGTGACCTGAGGCCATGTAAGTGTCAGTGTATATAGGTGACTGCCATAGCACTGAAATCTGTATTCAGTATCTTACGTGAAGTATTGGCCACCTTCAGGGGGAAAAACAGTAGCAACACACTCTGTGCCCCTTCGTAAAAGTATGTGTCAATGGAGCCCCAACTATTTCTCGTCTTGCATCTTGGCCAATGTAAGTGTTGCCTTGTGGCAATAATTTATATATGAAGTAATGGCGGCCTTTTCAACCAAAACAGCGCATGATATGTACGTTACCCCATCATGACAATGAGCGTCAATGGAGTGTCAACAATAATTAGTTTTGCATATTGAGTAATCATGGCATCGCATGGATATATGAGTTCATAAATGAACAATCGACTGCCTTTATAGGCAAAGATACATCATATTAGATGAAAACCACAGATTCCAAAATAATCGATTTCACATACTGCAAAACATGCAAATTGAGATTAGTGGCTTTTGAATACTCAATTTGGATATGATACTATTATCAAGGAGCAAAAGCAAGAGCATTATATGAATCAACTGATGTACCCGCTGACAACCGACCAAATTTAGAAGGGCTGCGAAAATTCCATAGAACTGTACCTGAATTGACGTTTGGGGTGTATTGACAACCAGGAACACCAATTTGGGGACAGGTTGAATTCGACCCAGACCTGGACCGGAATCGACGGTCCGGATCCGTTGCCAACACTACATCTCGATGATCAATGTAGTTGGTGGGTATCGAGCTGTGATTGTGATCAAGATCCTTGTCGTGGATTGATCATCTCCATCTGCTGGCACTGGAATCAAGAGGAGGCGGAGGAGAAGTGCGGCACCTTGGTGTCATGAGTTAGAAAGGCAGTGGGCGATAAGTACCAAAAGATTAAAGGAGTGACTAAATGAAATTTGAATGAATGTATAGAAAGTGAATTAAAGCATTGTGGAAAAGGAAGGAGAGATTTGATGTGATTAAAGGCATCATGGAGATGCGTCTTTTCATTGTGTCGGTGATTCTAAGATCCTGCTATGTCCTGCCACCCACGCTTCCAACTCCTTGGATGGACAGAAACTTGGCACTAAGAATGGCAGGTGTTAAGCATTCCACAGGGTGGATGATTGGCTTGATTTGACGAAAATCATTTTGGCGACAAGCTAAAAAGCCTTTGTGTTTCTCCAATCATTCGGGCTAACATTTGCTGGGCAAAGATACTGAAGCACCCATTGCATGATAGCCATACCTGAAGTCCTATCACTGCAACTATGCATTTCCCAAAAACATGCGTCTCAATGATGAATCCCAACATCGTGAACTCTCAACACAGCCCTTCATCCATGAATATCACCGATGTAATAATGAAATAAACAAAACACCCAAATGAGACTGAAAACCTCACTAAAAAACTCCAAATTATCACCCATCCGTCCACTCTCCAAAATGCCAGACACATTCCCACCCCCGATGCCAATTGTGGAACAACTGTCCAGCCAGTGCATTCCATCCTCACACCGACTAATTTGCAGCTGGGCAGCTGCTTGTACGCTTCCAATTGGGCAAAGAGCCGACAGCAGGAGCATTCACATTGTGATCGTGCTCATCTTGTCAAGCCACATCCTCATCAGCAATAACGCTTTGATTGTCATCAGCAAAGAGACCAAGAGCACAGTTTCGGGTGACTTCATTCGAATGCCGCTGTCAGGTAATCCTCCATTGAAGCTTCCTTTCGAAGTGTTTGAAGCCTGTTTTCATTGTTGGGTCTCTTTCTGGATTTTGGCGCAGCGTCTCAGTATTGTAATCAAACTCCTCCTGTGTATTGTCGATCATATCCTCAGCTGGAAGTGGGAGGATGTCATCCAGCGGAAGATAGCGGCGGGAACTATGCATATGTGTCTGGGAATCAGATGTGCCATCGGCTTGTTGGCCACAATAAACAACGAAATCATGCGTTTGGTTGATTAATTCCATTGGCATGTTTAACAATCCAGCAGCAGTATCATTATCGAAGATTGCAGTAACAATACAGGGGTGTGGACAATCGTCTCCATTAGGCTTTCCCTGGCAGCCCCAATGGTCTCCATTTGTCTGGCAGGGGTTGGGAAGACCGGTGTTTGCAGCACTCACGATTGACAAAATGGTCATATCGACGATGAATGTATGTATTGGACATATCGATTCATCATCCCCAGGCCAGTGCCGTGGGAATAGCTGAGTACTGTTTTCACCCACCCTCTTCCCATCAAGGTCGGGATCTACAGAGGCAATGGTAAAGCTAAATGGTATGAAAAGAATATAGGTCGAGGTGTCGCAGTTCACCATTATTGGTGAGCTCCTGTGACCCGAGGTTTCTTCCTCAGAGTCCTCTGTATCTACACAGCATGAGGAACAGGAAAAGAAGCATCGGGGTGATGAAATTCATACTATCATGGATGAGTTTCCTCGTCCTAGTCAGGGTTGTATTGATCCTATTCTGCCGTCCGCGATGGCCAATCTCCATGAACTCATCAAGTGCTGCGATGGGTTTCGGACCATTGAGGATAGACTTGTCTGCCATGTACCATTTCCAAAGCAGCCATTTAGATGCCAGGTCACGAATTCTAGTAACGCAAGGATCGATTACGAGATCCCATTGCTAGCGGCTGGTTCCTAACATGTTGCTGATGCTCATGGCCTGGTAAATCTCCCAGACGCACTCCCTCACTTTATTCTGTTTCTGTTGTGTTGCCAAGCCACCCTTCTCCTGCCAAATCCGCATGGTTTCTGCTGCCCTTTGGCCGACTCCAACACCTGCATTCTTGGCCTAGAGGAGGACTTGTTGGGTCGGTACATGGATTGTATTGGCATTTGCGACGACTGCTTTTGGCAACCAGAAGGCATCACAGTACATTTTTGGTTGTCAATGTTGGTCAATCATTGAGTGGTGGATATCACATGCGTGTTACTCGAAACAAGCGTCGGCAGTGGTGAATATCTCGTCAAGGGTGATGTTATGCACTAGCAGAGGTCAGGAGGTTGTGTCAATGGTTCTGGAGATTGAATGAAAGGTGGGCAGGCAACAGGAATATATATGTGTGCTTGGAGGGGTTATCTTGATCCGGGGACATCATCTGTGCAGCTATTCAGCTAGGAAACAAGTTGCTTAGCATCATCTAAGTGCCCTGATTCGTCGACTGAATGCTTAAATTCATCACAAAGACAACTCAAAGCATGCTTTGCAGTCATATCTCACTCATTTGTCTTGGCTGTAGTCTTTGTACGCTGCTATGATGTCACTGGGTTGGTACCTAAGCAGAACGCACAGTTCATGTAAGGTACACACTTATTATAAAGTTACAACTATACATCTGGCAATGGGTGTAGGAGGGTTTTCTGAGGGTGCAAAACAATCACCATGCCGAGCTGAATGCAGATGCAGTATGGTTTGGGAGATGACAGTGAGGATTACAATCAGAGAGTGAATAAACACTTTTGAAACCTGTGGAGAAAGATGAGAGAAAACCTTCAAGAGTGGTAGGACCCCATGTTTGAAAAAGTAAATCAAGGTGCGGCTTTTCCCGAAGCACAGCCAGGTTACAATTGTATGAGGAGCTACAAATCAGTCGAGACACTTCTCAACTTTGTTGCGACATTTCATTTGCTAATGGAAAATGGATATTCTTGAAAAGTGTCTTTACTGCTCGAAGACATACTGTTGCATCAGCACTCATATCACTGACCTTCATCCTGACTACAAAGAAAGGAGTGTATACGTATCAGCAGAACAACTGCCACATGATGGTGTTGCGATCAAGCACAATAGAATTCTTATTCCGTGGGTTCATGATCTGCAACATAACCTGTTGCTTCACCCTTCTGACGATGATTCCAGCGATACGGAAGCTGACAGCAAGAATTCCTCTATCGATGAAGTGCAATTTCCCGTTTGGACACGGATTCATTGTACTCCACACTTGAATGACATTCTAGCCGGCAAGCCTATTAGTAATGAGTATTTCGATATCTTCCATGATGAATTTGATCTATGGTCACCATATTGCAGTGTGGAGGAGTATGGATTAGCGCACTTCTGTGACAAGCACAACTTGACCAGAGCTGCTATCAACGAGCTTTTCAGGAACCCTACGATGGCAACCGTCAGCAACTTCACTTCATTCCAAACTGTATTCAAAAGGTAGAATGAAATATTCTATGCGATAGGCATCGACTCTTGACAATTGGGCAAGCTGGGTAATAACTATTTAGCCGATCCAAACAACCTTTGCGACGGCGGTTACACACATTTCGTCAACCGTAATCCAGTTCACTGGATGCAGTTCTGATGCAACAGCCTGGGTTCAGGGAACATAAGTCATATGCTCTAGCAAAGGAATTCAATCAAGCTGAGGAATGTATCCACTCAAAGATGATATCATGCGACTCGTGGTGGTGGAATATACAGGTACGTGGGTTCAATTTCGTCATAGCTATGTTGATTTTGACCTCTTGGATTGGTACAGTGGCCGCCTGGAGCTATGATTGTCCCAGTATTCGGCAGTTCACACCAGACACATCGTACAAACTATTCTGGGGACAAGAAGGAATGGCGAGTATATTTGAGCCTTGGAATCATCAACTCATAGATTAGATAAAAGCTTCAGAATTTCGCAAGCAGCCTTGTTGCCCTTCATCCTGTCCCTCCAAAATATCGCTTTAAACGGCATGGAAAACAGCTGCCATGAAAGAACCACAATTCCATAATCGGGAGGTTATAAGGGAGGTCTTCAAGCGTATTTATCATCCTCTCAATGCACATGTCGACACAAGAAAGCTCAGGCTTTGTGCGGACGGTCATGTGCAGCAATTTTATCCTGTCATCTGTGCATGGATGGTTGACAACTTCAACAACATGCACATGCACTCAATCAAGCAGCCTCAGTGCCCGGTTTGCGAAGCATTCAAATCGTTATTTCCACAAGGGAACTCATCATAGTGCCCATTGGGAGACTATTGGCTTTACCGCCAAAAGCTGATACTCGCAATGCAGGGAGATGAAACAGAGCGACGTCAAACAAGAGATTATCTGGAAGATCGAGCAATTGGAACCACTGAAGATGTCTTCAGGAATATAAAATGTATCTCCTCGACAACTATTATTCTACCCAATCTTCTTCATACTGTCTATCACAATATGCATAAGCATTTGATGGACTGGGGAATGGTCTTCCTCAAAAAACATTCAAGGATTGACAAATTCAACATGCTCTGGGTAATGATGCCTCCATATCCTGGCTTTGCTCAAATCAACAAGCCATATAGCCAGGTAACGCAATGGAGTGTTAAGCAGATGAAAGCACTCAGGCATGTGATGGTTCCAGTTTTCACAGCAACTCTTGGAAACCCTTCGGTGAGTCAAAGGATTTCCTTCACTGAAGCCCTCTCATGCATCAATAACTTAGTCTATGGTTCCCTGATGGCACAGTACCGGTACGGTACTGAAGCCACAATCCAGTACATGGAGTGGTATCATGGGGAGTTTCATCAGCACAAGGATGTGTTCAGTCAATTCCGCTTCAGAAAATTGACAAAGATGTTCTCAGAAGTCTTGAAAACGCAGCTTACCTTGCACAAACAAGAGGCATGGGAGTGTGACCAGGCTTGGAACTATTATTCTGCAGCTACAGAGCGTCATCTCTTTGATGAGGATAAAACACAGATCGAGTCGGAAATTATACATCATCTGGTTGATGAATCGGATTTAACTTTGGGTAAATGCATCTGCTGAACCACTTCTCAGACCATATCCACCAGCTTGGCAACCTGTGAAATGTAAGCTCTGAGCTCCCAGAGGGAGCGATGATGGATATTGAACAAGGGTAGTGACAATTCAATCATCATGAGGCCGCCTTCCAGATTTCGTGAACAAACGCCTCTAAGGTGGTGTTTCATTATCAAGAGCAGAATGCAAATGCTGCCAAACAATGTCGAGACAATGAAATGCCTCTAACCAAAGTGCCTATCTAGCGAATGATGAAAAACCCGCGATTAGAAATCCAGATCCTTGATGACTTGGCCAAGTGGTGTGCAATGCCAACAGGGGAGTCACAGAATCACATTGCTTTGTGTTTCAAGAGATTTGCCGACTTCCCAGACTATGTCAATCACAATCTGTATTTCAGCCGTGTCAACAATGCACGACACATTCCGTATAAGGGAGTAGCGGTTCCGGTGATGACTTTTTGTTGCGACGAGCTGGCAGTTCATGAAGTTTGCTGCGTTGGGTCTGCAAGGTGGACAAAGCATAAACCACCAAAAAATGATACAGTGCTTCTCTGGATGGGGACGAGTCCAGATAGCCACTTTGCGTCGACTGCTGGACACATTCCTTCATGATTGAATGGTTGTTTCGTCATTAAGGATGCTGAATCGAGTGTTACAGCACTTTTTACCTTGGTTCAGATGTTTGTAACATGGCCGATACCTCAGACTGCTTGTATGGTGATCATTAGGGAAAGTTGTCACTCTCCAATGCAACACTTGCACAATAGATGCTACTGTCAGAAGCCTCTTGCCAGCGAAGGAACCACTTATATTGTCTCGTTCACTGTGATTGAAGTGGCTGTAAACCTTCTTCCGCTGACGCCGCAGCGAGATTGCACCTGGTGGTACTTGAGCAAAAGAACTAAATTGTATGGTTTCAATATGTTTCACATGTAGAATATTTGATTCCATGCGTGGAGTAATTGTTGCGGAGATGTATCGATATCTGATGAGTGTTTACTCTGGGTGTCTTAATTTTGTTATGGGAGTTGTGCAAGCTTGAGTATCATCGATGTCTCAAGGGATTTAATAGTCAAGAATATTCAGGTGACCAATAGAACAGTTCAAAAAACTGTCAAAACATTTAAAATCTAGAGGACCACTGTGAAAGAAATAAGTGCAGAAAAGTAACTAAAATGACTAAACAAGTTTTTGAAATGTTGTGACGATGTGATCACATCATTGAATGCTTTGAAGCATGGTGGAAGAATGCAAATAAGTTGCTCAGATTATTTGTGGAGAATGTGGAGAAGAATCGGCGTATGGGGTCCATTTTTGGAAATATATTCCGCTTGTTGCTGCTGAATATAGTAGCAATAGTGAATAAAATTCTGAATCATATTTTAAGTGGTTCTTTACTACTAATGTCTGACTGTGGATCCCTGCTAAAGCTTGTGCTTCTCATTGCCAGAACAATATGAGCTCTCCATATCCAAGTCCTCAGCATAGTCCCAATTAGAATCCTTGCTATGACATCATAATTGTCTAATAGCATATGTCGGAGAGTCTTGATAAAATGCTGTGTTGTTGTAGCCTTGAATCCAGCATGGTATTGTGGCCATCCATGAGCAGTTTCAAAGTATTACGCTCCTGACAAGGGGCCATGCTCAAAGAAGATATCAAATGCGCACAAAGACAGCTTTTAACTTTAACTTTAACTTCAACATCTCTGTTTTTTTTGTTCAGTAAGCAAATCATGTGCAGACACATTCTCTCACTATTCTCGTCGCAATCATATTTATGCCTGAGCATAATCTGGTGATTTGAAAATTATATCACATATATTAATCCGTGACCAACTAATGCTCTGTGAATGTAGAATATGGCTTACACATAGTTTTGCAATGCATACTAACTCAAACTAATGAGCAGGTTCGCTTCTAGCATCATATCTTCAGCTGATATCATTTTTCCCTCAGGTACTGCATGCTTAGGTCTCGACAATTTGATGACCAGCAAATACCTCAACGTGTTCTCACTTCTAAGAAGATATACTCACATGTTACGCTTAGCCGTATATTGGGTAACAACCCATGCACCTGACATTCTGCATATCCATAACATATCTATGTGTTGTTCTGCTACTTAAGATATAGTAGGTGTGGTTGATAGTTATTTGATCACCGAGGTTCATTATTAACAGCCCAGCTATGGTGATATCATCGCCTCATCATAGATGAATCAGCTAAGACCAGCATAGAATATCCTAATCAATTGACATGTGGCTCATGAGTTATCTAGCTGATGATCACTTGACTGGCAAACATGACAACATGCCGCAAGTAGGTGAATTGCAACTTGGTTATTATGATGCCTGTGTTACTTACTATAATCTGGGTATGTACCATTACCACTGCATAGCGAGTACCCCTAACACTGCCTATCTCTCTAGAACAGGTTACCCAATGGTAGATCTGTCTTAAAAATATGAACAAAACACATGGTACTACTCCGAAAGCAAAATAAAATGCTCCCAAATTCATACTGTTGAAACCTCAATCTTTCCCTAACGTTTTCTTTCCAAATCTCTTATCCCGGTCCATCTGCAGATTCTGTATACAATATTTTTCTAGCAGTTCACTGGCATTTTCCTCGACATTCTCAACACTTTGCTACGTATATCGATTGGCTGAATATCTTTCTCGCTTGACTGAATACATGTGTTTCATTTGAACATTGTCTGAACATCTGCTGGCAATTATATTCTCCAATTTACATCCAGCCAAGTTGGCTTTGACTTCAACAACCTAGCTGTCTGCATCCTTTCAAAGGTATCTTTCCAATAGTCTGATGTCGAATATTGGACTGATCATCCAATACTCCAGTAGCCACAATCGGAAGTAGGGCATCTTATGCCCAACTGACAATGTCTCGAAATGTCCATAAGTCTTATCTTTGAACTTCTTGCATAGTCTGTAGGATTGAATGTTCTTTCCATTAAGCATACATAATTCTCCCTTCTTGAGAGGCTTAAGTAATATGCATTTTTTATCATAACAGGTCCCCATTGCTTCATGGACCCTTTCCAACTAACGGGTGAGTTTTGTTAAAACCTTAGCATTATAATGTCCATACATTTCCCCAGCCGGATTTTTAGACGGTATTTCCGTATGCTGATCAGTTGTTGATTGGTAATTGAAATGAAAGGGAGATCTTTTAGTCAAAGAATAATATGAATTATTATAACTATATTTGGCCACTGGTAACATCTGCACTTAGTTGTTCTGTTGATAGTTGTAGTATAGACTGGTATATGTTTCAATTATTTGATTGAGCATCTCGGTGTGTCCATCTGATGTTGGGTGATATGTGGTGCTAATGCTTCTGTTAATTCCAAGGAAGATGTAGAGAGCCTTGAAGGATTGTCCTGGAAATGTTCCGTCTAGATATGACACAACAACTTCTGGAAACCTGTGAGTGTTCTATACCTCTTGTAAATATGCTTTGGCCAGTGGCAGTGAATCTTGCGTTCCGAGTGGTATGAGGTTTGCCATTTTTGTGAATGGATCCACAACTACTAGGATTATTACATATCCATTAGAGTATGGCAAATCCATAATAAACTTTATTGAGATGGGTGTCCAGAGTGTCATAAGGTAATCAAGCAAATGAAGCAATCGATGCTTCGCATGTTGTGGTTTATTTATCTGTTCGCCGTTATCAATGGTGCTGCAGTATTCCCTAATATTGTCCTCCATTATCTGGGCAATAGAAATTCCTCAATATTGCCTCCAGCATCCTGTCCCCTTCCAGAATGTCATGCCACCTTCAAGTTATATACCGATTTCATTATTCTTTCCGAAGTCATCTTTGGGCCATATAGTTGATGTTTCAAACAGAATTGCTGATCCTGTATTTCATAATTCTTGTCCACTGTTTCACTGTTATACAATCCCTCAGTCATACTGCTGTATTGATCCTCGTGCATAGCATATTGTTCTGGTCATGCTTTCTGTTCACGGATGATTGTTACTCTTTCTGACACTGCTATTCCGATACATTGACAATTATTATCTTCAATTTCCATCACTTGTATCCCCAATCATGCAACTGGACCTCACAGCGGGGTTTACAATACTGCTGTTGTACCTCCCACTCCTGAGGTGTACGCCGGACACCTTGAAAGTATATTTGGTATTTGGTTTGTTGAGCCAGTCCAATAGATCATGATAAAGTTGTATTCGTGTAGTAACGAAGCCATTCTGGAATGTATTCTGGTGACTGGAATGTGTGCTGAAGAAGATGAGAAGTTTCAGTAATTGGAAAATATGCTTACATTATATGCAGCTCCTTGCATTAAATGACTCCATTTTGTCAAGACGTGAACTATGGTGAATATTACTTTGACATTAACATCAAAGTGAAAATCTGCAGGAGATTATTTCCATGAAACAAAACTACATGAATGTATTTTGCAGTCTTCAACCTTCCGTGAAAGTATTGCAGCAATTGTGAAATCTGCTGTATCTGGTTCGACCATCACAGATCGTTTCTAGTTGAAATGTATGAGTATTGGTATTTTTCCCAACCTAAACTGTATCGAAATATTGAAGATTGCTGTTTATTGAGCAGTCACAAAAGGAAAATGTTTCCGGTCTCCCCTTTGTAGGTTGGATATTGGCAGAACTAGGGCTGCATAACTTGACATGAATCTTCGCAAAAAAATCCAAAATCCAAGGAACAGTATTAATTGGTGTTGGTTTACACCTCCTGGCCAGTTGACAATATCTTGAGCCTTCATAGGATCCATTCTCAACTTGTTTCCCGATACTACACAATCGAAAAAAGGAAAACTCTTTTGCAATGAATATACATGTGTCGATTCCCAGGGACATGCTGTCTGGCAGCACTCAGTTGAAACCTTGTTCACCTTCTCAACGTTGTTTTTCCAGTGTTTCTTTTGTTGCAAGAAAGATATCATTGATATATGCCATGACTACCATTTCTTAGTCTTCTTCTAATATATATTTCATAATAGTGATCAGTTCCATTCACACCAATAGTCTCAGTATGCGATTTAGTACCCTCAAGAATGTCTCTGGTGCATTGGTCAGTTCAAGTGGCATTACGATATATTTGTAAAGGCCAAACTTAATTCTGAATACTGTGATGGTTTGGTGCCCTAGGGCTATTTGAACTGAATGGACTTGTGCTGGTAATTCAATTATCGTATGATATTCTGCAGTACCGACTGTTCTTTATAATTTGTCTTTAATTGGTAAGGGTGTTGTATACTTGACAGTGTATTTATTGTGATGTCAATAATCAATGTGTAATCTGAAGCCTTTTCAATTGCCCTTTGGCAGAAACGAAATTGAGATTCCAACCCAGCTATGCGATGGTCATATTGTTCCTTCCCACATGATCTTAACCAAGTACCCTTTTAAACCACCTTCTTCATCTTTCTTTAACTGGTATGTTGGTGCTATTTGAAGTTATTCCACTGGTCCTTTAAGTTCAATTCTATCATTGAATACTTCATGGCTTGGTAATTTCTCTCCTTGGTAGGTTCAAACGAGATGTGCCACTTACAGCAATGGACTGCTAATTGTTGCGCTATTGAGGGATTATTGGCAATTAAAGCTGGTATACTGATTGCATCTGGCCATAAAGCTACCCAATTGTCATCATTGATTGTATATTCTGGGTGTAACTTGTCACGTCCGAAACACTTAATCCTGCAATGTGGGCAATGTAAATGTCCAGTAGTGCTTCAGTTCACTTTATGTTCAGAAAGCTACCAGGCTGGGCATAAAGGCGTCATACTCTTGTAAAGGCTTGACTACATTGAAAGAGTGGACTTCTATGTCATGAGATATGTGGTCACTTAACGCTACACCTACAGAGGTATTGTATAATCTGGCTGTGTATATCATACGACCTGTCATTCTTGAAGCTCCGGCTGGTAAACACCTCTTTGTCACCTCAATTTGGAATCCGTTTGTTGCCTTGGGTGAGATGGCGAAAGATGTGCCTCCAAAATCCAATAGACATCGGATTTGAAAATGTTTTCTGTTATACTCAACAATGACTTTATACATATGTCATTGCTTAATTTTCATAGACTAGACCTTTGGTACTTTCTTCTCAGCTTGACTGAATACTTAATAAAAGACATAGTCTTTTGAAGGATTTGGTTTTTTGATTGTTTCTTGTAAGATATCAATTTATCCTGTGTGTTTCAACATGACTATCCTTTCAACCATAGCATGGCCACAACAGGTCAAAGAGTACAATAATTATGGATAATTTTTGATATGCTAATGTTCGGGTGAATTGCATCGCCTTACTGGCAAGCAGTTTCGATGTTTTCGTCGCCCGCACAGGAGAAAACTAATATGTGAATTGATTGCCGAAAACAATGTAAATCTTAAATCCGATTCCCACCAATTGTGTTCCATATTTCTATATTAATCGTCAGCAGAATCCCTCTGCTCCTTGCAGTTATCCTCTTCTTCAGCGCACTGCCTAAGCTTATTGCTAATATGCTCACATCTATTCTCTGGAGAATCCCTAACCATCTTGCTGTGATCGCTGGAAATTCCTTCCGCAACTACAGTCCATAAATCCATATCGTCTGCCTACTGCTCATATGCTCCAAGCATCATTTTTTGATATTCTTTTGGCTTTGGGAATGGCGCTGTGCCATTTTCCTTTCAAATCCATTCAAAACAATCCATTGTTTTATGAGATCCTTTTCTATCTGCAGGTCAGGTGCACCCCATCCATTCCAGTGACATAATTCTTCAGTCGAGTTCTGCTTTATCGATTCCTGCTGTTTGGGAAGGAACAGTCTGAAGCACTTCATTGGTATTCCAGTTCACCAATTTCTTCTTGAAACGTTGCAGTTCTCAAGGTGTAAATAAGTTTCGAAATGAAAAGCAATTGTAGCATTGCCTTTCGATTGTCTTCCGGTGTACTGTGTCCTTGAGCTGACATTTTGTACTATCCCATTTCAGGGGTGTAATTTCAGCTTGTTGAATCATATCGATAATGACTGTACTGGATTTTCTGGTTAAATCCACAATATGCATTGCTCTAATATCTATGCTGGGGATCTATCCAGTATCAAGATCGTTTTGAGCCACTCCAGTTAACTGTGCATATACATTATGAATCAGAATCTTTGTGAACATATTCTGGATATCTCCTTTGTACAAGATTTCCTCAAGTTTAGTTTATGCTTTGTCTCTGACTTCCATCTCTTAGAACCGATGAGTATGTGTGGTTTTGTATAGCACCCATGATGTATGGAACTTTCCAGCCAGTACTTGTTTATCGCATGACATGTGCCAGGCTCAATATGACCTTTCAGTACTCCTCAGATCAATTTTATAGTTCATCCTTTATCATTGAAATGTTCCGGTTCAGCACTGACAAACATTTCCACTACGATCCACCATAAATGGAAATCCTCTTTTAGTGTTTCTTTGAAGGGGACCAACTCCTTAAGTTCAATTATTTTAATTTCAGCCTTCTGTTTCCCTTGCCTTGTGAATTATTCAGGTGGATTTGGACCCAGTGGTCATGGCTGATTTGGACCTGGTAATCATGGTGGATTTGCACCCAGTAGTAAAGGTGGATTTGGACCCGGTGGTCCTGGCTGATGTGGATGCAGTGTTCCTGGCAGATTTGAACCCAGTGGTCCTGGTGGATTTTGACCCAAAGGTGCAGGCAGATTTGAACCCAGTGGTTCAGGTGGATTTGGATCTCCCAGTAGATCCGGATCTCTATCATCAGAATAGTGCACATCTCCTTTTCTATCTCCATCTTCATCACCTGCTCAACATCTCAAATTTCCATATTGATAATAGACATTGTCCTCCATATCTGGTAACGAAGTTCCCTCCCGATTAATCTCACTTTTGAACGGGAAACTATATCTCCTCGATGGATGCTTTTTGCTTGATTCTGCTTGTACTTATCTTGGCTGGTGTAATGTACTTTCCAAAAGCAATTATTCTTCCATCTGTGTTGTGAAGCCGGTGGATACTTCTCGAATTTTTGCAAATGTATCACCCATTGCTTTAGCATGTCTGTCAACATCCGTTGTTGTTGGTAAGACCTTCAGTTGACTATCTAAAAGTACCAGCTTGTATTCCAATGATCACTGAGCAGTTTTCCAAAATTTGAATCATTATTTCGCCCCCAACATTGTAGTCGTTAAAGCCAATGGTCCGAAGAAGGTATCACCTTGTTTCTCGAACATATCATGTGACTGGTCACGGACTCTCTTGAAAACTCTCCAGCCTTCTGTATAATTCTATCATCTGCTGTCTGGAGGATATTAACTCCTGTTCAGTGTTCTTCCAATACTACCTGACGCATCCTGATGTGGCCTCCAGTTGCTGACACATCCCCAGGAATATTGGCTCGCAGTATTCGGAGTCAGACCTCCAGTCATTCCAGGTTGAACACTACTGCCACCAATTCGTCCTCCATCAACTCCTTCTCATCATTGGAAGCATGTATTTTGTCTACGACTTGTTGAGCAAATACTGTTTACATTGGTTGAACTGGGTCAGCAACTTGCATTGCGGCTTTGCCAATTCTCTATTCTGCCTCCTTGCATTGTCCTGCTGCTTGGATGTTTCCAACCAGTTGCATTGCTTCTTCCAGCTGTAGCTAGTAATGCTTGCACCATTGTGGTAGGTCCCAGGATGCTAGAGGCATGTTCACTCCCCTCGATTTCTCCACTCTTGCTCTGCTTGGGGCAACTGGACAGGTCAAAAATGTCTTCCTGATCGTTGGAGTTACTATCGTGGAATTCTATCGAGTGATGTGAAATTGTGATTGTATAATTGTCAGTAAGAATGGCTACGACACATTGCTTGAAGTTGGAAGTTTCACACTCCCAGTTTGCCTCCTCGCAGTGATCCTGGCAGATTCTGAACATATTCATTGCTGCTTGGTCTTGTAAGGTACCTGTGTGATTTACGGTACAACAGGTGCCCGATCACAAAAGCGGCAGGATTCTCATTCCTTGTGTGTAACACTCTGACAGATGATGCAATGAATGCAAACAGAATGCGTTGTTCATGAATGTTGGTAATGTACCATAGAACCTCGATATGTGCTGTATTAGCATTCTCGAAAATCGCGATAATCCACCACAGGAAGTAAAGGGCTCTTATAATATCTTACTGTTATGGGGATTCTGAATCCCGATAATCGATACACTACTTATCAAGAATAAGTTCAACTGCATATTCAATTGCTCTGCTCTTTTTTCCTCATCTTATCCCAAGTCTCAACCTTTTGAAATCATTTCCAAGAGCTAACTAAAACCCATAATTGTTGGAAAATATATCATGGGGATTGACCCCCTGGTCGTATTCCTCGTCAGGTGAGTGACCTGTTGTTACATATCTCCAGACCTCATATCTAATGCCAGAGTGGTTTGATAGAAGAAGGACAAATGGCCCAAGGTGAACTTGTCCATGTTCCAGGTAGTAAACGTATTGGTCTCCAACAATGGTGAACATGTAGCTGGATGCGATCATGTGCACTGGAGGTCCGTAAGAACCCATAAAACAACGCCGAATGTGAGTCTGTCTGATGTGTTGGGTATGAGGGATTTTTGAGTAATTACTTGTCAAATGAGTATAGTAGTAATTGTGAGGAGAATTCTTAGTATTATTTTTACGTGTTCTTTGCTGCTAATGTCTGACTGTGGATTGCTTCTAGAGTTTGTTCTTCTCATTGCTGGAACAATGTGAGCACTTTATAGTCAAATCCTCAGAATAGACCCTGGCAGAAGTCTTGAAATGACACCATGATTGACGAATAGGTTATCTCGGAGAGGGTCGATGCAATGATTTGTTGACAAAGCCACGAATCCCTGAGATCATGGTGGCCATGCATGAGTGGTTCTAAAGTGTTTCGCTTCTGAGTAGGGCCCATTCCCACACAAGATATCCAACAGACAAAATGAGAGGACACAATGATAACTCGGACATCCATCAGCAAAATGTAATTCGGTCCGGAAGCCACACTTAATCCTCCCAGACACTCCGGGCGACCTCACCGGTGCTTCTAAGTACTTCGAGACGCTCCCAGACCCACCTGGAGCTAAGCAAAGTGCTCTCAGACTCTGCAAGAGCATTCTCAGGTGCTCCTGAAAGCACCTGCAGTTATGGAGGTGGATTCAGGATGCTCCATCTAGGATAGTCAAATTTTGGAGCTCCAGAGACCTCTGCGCAGATCTGCGGGAGACATCCAGAGAAGCTGAGACCGCTGCACAGTTCTGTGGGATACTTGCAGAGCGGCCGAGACCGCTTCGCAGCTCTGTGGGAGACTTGATGCCGTATTCTCACAGCAGTGGTTCCTACATAACCGCAAGGCATTTCGTCTTATCATATTCATCTTTGTTACAGTCACAAGATTCACTACATCATAATATGGCATGCATTATTTAAGTCTCTCTCTATATATACATACGGTCAAGAGCATAATCGGAGGAGCACCAGGCCACGCCCATTGAGAAAACTTTTAGAGATGCACCATTTGGAGGCCATTGGGTTGAAACGATGGAGCTAGAAGGCAGAGAGCCCACCTTCAACACTCCGCAGCACCTCTCGCGACATCCAAAGGGAATTCATGAGAAAGAGCGGTTCTGGTTCGAGGAGGGTAGGAATCGGGTGAGAAGATATGATACTACCCGCCGTTGAGGAACCCACGCAATTGCATGGATCCATGATATCGCAGACAGAGCGAGTGAGACCAAAAGGTTGGGAAAGATAGTGTATTTTCATTGTATGATAAGATAAGATGGAAATGAGATGTCTATCTACTCCGGGGTCTGCCGAATATATACTCCCCGTCACTCTTTTCACCTCCGTTACCCCTGTATCTCTGTACACCCGTCATCGCTCCTTAAAGATGTACTTGGAGGTTATGATCGAGCGAGTTTGGAGATGCACTTGGAGGCCGTAATTGAGCGAGTTTAGAGATACACTTGCAGGCTGTGATCGAGCGAGTTTAGAGATGCACTTGGAGGCCGTGATCGAGCGAGATTGGAGGCTGTAATCGAGCGAGTTTGGAGATACACTTGGAGGCCGTGATTGACCAAGATTGGAGGCCGAAATCGAGCGAGTTTGGAGATGCACTTGGAGACCGTGATCGAGCGAGATTGGAGGCCATAATCGAGCGAGATTAGAGATGCACTTGGAGGCCGTAATCGAGCGAGATTGGAGGCCGTAATCAAGCGAGTTCGGAGATGCACTTGGAGGCCGTGATCGAGCGAGAGTGGAGGCCGTAATCGAGCGAGTGTGGCCATGGACTTGGAGGCCGTGATCGAACAAGATTGGAGGAGTACTTGGAGGCGGTCAATCTGGAGGCGGTAGTTCGGGAGGGAGGCGCAACAGGAGCTGAGACTCAATTCATTGGTTAACTCGTGATTGTGGGAATGTAGAGAATTGAGTACAACATGGTCTGCCGAGAGATGAGAGTGGGAGACAGTCGATCTTGGGATGAAGCAGTACACGGTGTATGCAGTACTCGATGTATGCTGTACTTCGGTGTATGCTGTACTTCGGTGTATGCTGTACTTCGGTGTATGCTGTACTTCGGTGTATGCTGTACTTCGGTGTATGCTGTACTTCGGTGTATGCTGTACTTCGGTGTATGCTGTACTTCGGTGTATGCT
>Ga0307512_10002772_pt1 | contig 21389 bp, 17 predicted proteins | sample 14_EM_MG_FD_200267 | JGI IMG/M metagenome (GOLD analysis project Ga0307512, IMG submission 200267) | Populus trichocarpa ectomycorrhiza microbial communities from riparian zone in the Pacific Northwest, United States - 14_EM | ecosystem: Host-associated > Plants > Roots > Unclassified | place...
TTGGGACCTCGGTGGTGAACGAGTCCGGCGCCGATAGCCGGGTCGAGATCCGCTCGACGGTCAGGGATCCGGGCGGGCGGACGGTGGCCCGCGCGGCCACCACGGTCGGCGTCCCCGACAGGACGGCCGAGACCCATGAACTCACGGTTCCCAAGCCCGAGTTGTGGGACTTCGCGGCCCCGCATCGCTACACCCTGGAGACCGAGCTGCGCGTCGGCGGCAGGACCGTCGACACCTGTCGCACCACCTTCGGCATCCGCACCTACCGCTTCGACCCCGACGAGGGCTTCGAGCTCAACGGCAGTTACACCAAGATCAAGGGTGTCGACCTGCACCACGACCAGGGCGCCCTCGGTGCGGCGATCAGCATCGACGCCGTGCGCAGGCAGATGGTCATCATGAAGTCGATGGGCGTCAACGCCTTCCGCACGTCCCACAACCCGCCCTCGCCGCAGATCATCGAGGCCTGCGAGGAGCTGGGCATCGTGATGATGGTGGAGGCCTTCGACTGCTGGAGGACCGGCAAGACGAAGTACGACTACGGCCGCTTCTTCGACGAGTGGTGCGAGAAGGACGCCACCGAGATGGTCCTCGCCGCCCGCAACTCGCCCGCCGTCGTCCTGTGGTCCATCGGCAACGAGATACCCGACTCCACGTCCACCGCGGGTCTCGCCATGGCCGACCGGATCATCGGCGCGATCAGGGCCGCCGACGACACACGCCCCCTCGTCATCGGCTCGGACAAGTACCGCGGCGTGCCCGCCAAGGGCTCCGCGGCCGACCTGATGCTCGCCAGGCTCGACGGGCTCGGCCTCAACTACAACAGCGCCAAGTCGGTGGACGCCCTGCACGCGGCCTATCCGCACCTGTTCCTCTTCGAGTCGGAGTCCTCGTCGGAGACCTCGACACGCTCCACGTACCAGGAGCCCGAGCACCTCAACACCGGCGAGAACTACACCCCGGGCGGGCGTGCGACCTCCTCCTACGACAACAACCTCGCCTCCTGGACCATGAGCGGGGAGTACGGGCACAAGAAGGACCGGGACCGGAAGTGGTTCGCCGGCCAGTTCCTGTGGTCGGGCATCGACTACATCGGGGAGCCGACCCCGTACAACGTCTTCCCGGTGAAGGCGTCCTTCTTCGGCGCCGTCGACACGGCCGGCTTCCCCAAGGACATGTACCACCTCTTCCGGAGCCAGTGGATCAGCGAGCCGATGGTCCATCTGCTGCCCATGAGCTGGAACCACGGGGAGGGCGACACGGTCGAGGTCTGGGCGTACTCCAACGTGGGCACCGTCGAGCTGTTCCTCAACGGAAAGTCCCTCGGCACGCGCACGTTCGACACGAAGAAGACCACGGACGGCCGTACGTATCTGGAGACCACCGAGGCGACCGGCGACGACAAGACCTTCACCACGGGCCCCTACCCCGGCAGTTACACCAGCCCGAACGGCAGCGCGGGCAAGCTCCACCTCATCTGGAAAGTGCCGTACAGGCCGGGCGAGTTGAGGGCGGTGGCGAGGCGCGACGGCAAGGTGGTCGCCACCGACGTGCTGCGTACGGCGGGCGCGCCGCATGGCGTTCGGCTCACGGCCGACCGCAAGTCGGTTGCCGCGGACGGGCGTTCACTCGTCTTCGTGACCGCGGACGTCGTCGACGCCCACGGAGTGGTGGTGCCCGACGCCGAGCACCTGATCACCTTCGACGTGAAGGGCGGATCGCTCGGGGGGCTCGACAACGGCCGCGAGGAGAGCGCCGAGCGCTACCAGGCAAGCACGCGCACCGCCTTCCACGGCAAGGCGCTCGCGATCGTGCGCTCCGGTACCGAGGCCGGCACCCTGAAGGTGACCGCACGCTCGGAGGGTCTGCGGTCCGGCACGGCGACGGTGCGCACCACGCAGGCCGAGTCGGTCGCGACCACCCCGGCGGCCGCCTTCGGGCCCGACTACCCGGCACCCCCGAACCACCCGTACCCGGAGGCCAGTTACTCCGGTCGTCCGGACACGCTCCCCGCCTCGATGCTCGACGGCGACACGGCCACCGGCTGGTCCAACTCCTTCTCAAAGTCGGCCACGGCACTGCTGCCCGCCTTCAACGGCGCCCGGCCGGAGGACTGGGTCTCCGTGGACTACGGGCGGGTCCGGAGTTTCGACCGGGTGGAGGTCTCCTTCACCGTGGATGCGACACACAGCCTGCCTGCGTCGGTCGAGGCGGCCGTCTGGGACGGCCACACGTATGTGCCCGTCTCCGGGGCGGCGGTCGACTGGGCCGCCGACTCGGACGCGCCGACGGTCATCACCTTCGATTCGGCGCGCGGCTCCCGGCTGCGGCTCACGCTGACCAGCGCTCACCCGGGCGAAGTCCTCGGTGCGGTACGGATCAGCAAGCTGGAGGTACCCGCCGGCTGAGCGGGTCGTGACGGTCCGGACGGGAAAGCAGTCCTGTCCGGACCGTTGACGGGTGTCATGGCGCGAACAAGCATGAGCTGCGTCCGCATCTGGGAGCGCTCCCACCGTGATGGCGAGCGTCACCCGTACCTCCGCCCGAGGAGCCCAGACGTGAAACGACGCAGAACCGTCCTGCTGACGCTGATCGCCCTTCTGAGTGCGGCGCTCACCGGACTCCCGGCCGGACCGGCCGCCGCCGACGAGGTCGAGCAGCTCAAGAACGGCACCTTCGACACCACCACCGATCCCTGGTGGACGACCGGCAACGTCACCGCCGGCCTGTCCGGCGGACAGCTCTGCGCAGACATCCCGGGCGGTACCACCAACCGCTGGGACGCCACCGTCGGCCAGAACGACGTCACCCTGGTCAAGGGGGAGTCGTACAAGTTCAGCTACAAGGCGTCCGGTTCGCCCGAGGGGCACGTGGTGCGGGCGATCGTGGGGCTCCAAGTGTCGCCGTACGACACCTGGTTCGAGGTGAGCCCGCAGCTGAGCGTCTCCGGCGACACCTACTCGTACACCTTCACCTCGCCCGTCGACACCACCCAGGGCCAGGTCGCCTTCCAGGCCGGCGGCAGTACGGACGCCTGGCGGTTCTGCATGGACGACGTGTCGCTGCTCGGTGGTGTCCCGCCCGAGGTGTACGAGCCGGACACGGGACCGCGGGTGCGCGTCAACCAGGTCGCCTATCTGCCCTCCGGCCCGAAGAACGCCACGCTGGTCACCGACGCCACCGCGAAACTGCCGTGGCAGCTGAACAACGCCGACGGGGCGACGGTGGCCCACGGCTGGACCGTGCCGCGCGGGATCGACGTCTCCTCCGGGCAGAACGTCCACTCGATCGACTTCGGCGCCCATCGCAGGCAGGGCAAGGGCTTCACACTGGTCGCCGACGGAGCGACGAGCAGGCCGTTCGACATCGGCACGAGCGCGTACGAGCAGCTGCGGCTCGACGCGGTGAAGTACTACTACACGCAGCGCAGCGGCATCGCGATCCGCGACGATCTGCGGCCCGGGTACGCGAGGGCCGCCGGGCACCTCAACGTGGCGCCCAACCAAGGCGATCACGACGTCCCCTGCCAGCCGGGCGTCTGCGACTACACCCTCGACGTCACCGGCGGCTGGTACGACGCGGGCGACCACGGCAAGTACGTCGTCAACGGCGGTATCGCCACCTGGGAGCTGCTGAGCACGTACGAACGCGAACTGCTGGCCCGCACGGGTGAGTCGGAGAAGCTGCGGGACGGCACCCTCGCCATCCCGGAGAGCGGGAACAAGGTGCCCGACATCCTCGACGAGGCCCGCTGGGAGCTGGAGTTCCTGCTGAAGATGCAGGTGCCCGACGGGCAGCCGCTGGCCGGCATGGCCCATCACAAGATCCACGACGAGCAGTGGACCGGCCTGCCCCTCCTTCCCGGCGACGACCCCCAGAAGCGCGAACTGCACCCGCCGTCCACCCAGGCGACCCTCAACCTGGCGGCGACCGCGGCCCAGGCGGCCCGTCTGTACCGGCCCTACGACCGCGCTTTCGCGGCGAAGGCGCTGACGGCCGCCCGCAAGGCCTGGTCGGCGGCGCTCGCCCATCCCGATATGTACGCCTCGGCCGGCGACGGCACCGGTGGCGGCACTTACGACGACACCAACGCGACCGACGAGTTCTACTGGGCCGCGGCGGAGCTGTATCTCACCACGGGGGAGAAGGAGTTCGCGGCCTCCGTTCTCAACTCCCCTGTGAACACGGCCGACATCTTCGGCAGCCTCGGCTTCGACTGGGGCAGGACCGCCGCGGCCGGACGCCTCGACCTGGCGACGGTGCCGAGCAGGCTGCCCGGCCGGGACAGGCTGCGCCGGTCGGTCGTCAAGGGCGCCGACCGCTACCTGGCCACGCTGGCTTCACAGCCGTACGGCATGCCGTACGCACCCGACGGCAACATCTACGACTGGGGCTCCAGCCACCAGATCCTCAACAACGCCGTTGTCCTCGCGACGGCGTACGACATCACGGGCGGCTCCGAGTACCGCGGCGGCGCGGTCCAGAGCATGGACTACGTCCTCGGCCGCAACGCGCTGAACATCTCGTACGTCACCGGGTACGGCGAGGCCAACTCCCACAACCAGCACAGCCGTTGGTACGCCCACGAGCTCGACCCGAACCTTCCGAACCCGCCGAACGGAACGCTTGCCGGCGGGCCCAACTCGTCCATCCAGGACCCCTACGCGCAGAGCAGACTCCAGGGCTGTGTCGGCCAGTTCTGCTATATCGACGACATCCAGTCCTGGTCGACGAACGAGACGGCCGTCAACTGGAACGCGGCCCTGGCCCGGATGGCGTCCTTCGTGGCGGATCAGGGCTGAGGCTCGCGCTCCACGAGTTCCCCCTGCCGCCGGTGGGCGGTCAGGGTGTGCAGCTCGGCCTGATCGAGCGGTTGGTGCACCTCGACGTACTCGCCGTGCGGCAGCCGCTTGATCACGCCGGTCTCCCGGCCGTGCAACACCAGGTCCCTGTCCCGGAGTTGGAGGCCCAGGCAGATGCGGCGGGTGGCGACGAAGACGATCGCCGGGAGGACGAACACCGCGACGCGGACCGTCCAGGTGACCGCGTTGATGGACAGGTGCAGTCGGGTCGCCACGATGTCGTTGCCACCGCCCGCAAGCAGGATGAGATAGAGGCTGATCCAGGACGTGCCGATCGCCGTGCGGACCGGGCGGTTGCGCGGGCGGTCCAGGAGATGGTGCTCGCGTTTGTCGCCGGTCACCCGGGCCTCCAGGAACGGGTAGATCCCGATGAAGACCAGCAGGAGCGGGAAGACCACGACCGGTATCAGGACCCCCAGGACCAGGGTGTGGCCCCACAGGGTGATCTCCCAGCCCGGCATGACCCGGACCAGGCCTTCCGCGAAGCCCAGGTACCAGTCGGGCTGGGCGCCCGTGGAGACCTGGTCGGGGCGGAAGGGGCCGTATACCCAGACCGGGTTGATCGCCGCCACGGCCGCGATGACCGAGAGGGCGCCGAAGACCAGGAAGAAGAAACCGCCGGCCTTCGCCAGGTACACCGGCATGAACGGGGCGCCGACGACGTTGCGTTCGGTCCGTCCGGGGCCCGCGAACTGGGTGTGCTTGTGGTACACGACCAACAGGATGTGGGCCACGACGAGTGCGGCCATGATGCCGGGGATCAGCAGGATGTGCAGCGAGTAGAAGCGGGCCACGATGTCGTGGCCGGGGAACTCGCCGCCGAACAGGAACATCGAGAGGTACGTTCCGACGATCGGTACCGACAGCAGGGCGCCGTTGACGAAGCGCAGGCCCGTGCCCGACAGCAGGTCGTCCGGCAGCGAATAGCCGAACAGGCCCTCGAGCAGGCCGAGGAAGAGCAGCGTCCAGCCGAACAGCCAGTTGATCTCGCGGGGCTTGCGGAACGACCCCGTGAAGAAGTGCCGCATCATGTGCGTGAGCATCGCGGCGACGAACACCAGTGCCGCCCAGTGGTGCAGCTGCCGGATCAGCAGCCCGCCGCGCACGTCGAAGCTGATGTCGAGGGTGGAGGCGTACGCCTCGGACATCCGCACACCGTTGAGCGGGACATAACTGCCGTGATACGTCACCTCGTTCATCGACGGATGGAAGAAGAGGGTGAGGTAGATGCCGGTCAGGATCAGTACGACGAAGCTGTACAGGCAGATCTCGCCGAGCAGGAACGACCAGTGGTCGGGGAACACCTTGCGCAGGTACTTCCTGCCGAGCGAGTGGATGCCGAGGCGGCCGTCCAGCCAGTCGGCCACGCGCTCGCCCTTTCCTGGGGGCTCGGTCCTGCCGGGGGTCTCGGTAGCCGTCACTCCGCCTCCTCCTCGCCGTCCTCGCCGTCGACGCCGTCCTCGTTTTCGCCCCTGTGCACGTGCGTGAGCTTGTCTGGGTTGGTGACGATGTAGACCCCGCACACCTGGTCGCCCTCGGGCGTGAGGTCCATGACCATCACGCCGTACGGGGAGTCGCCCTGGAACAGCACGGCGGCGTCGTCGCCGTTGACCCGGCGGTAACGCAGGTCGAGTTGCTGGGGGCCGCGCCGTGCCGCGTACGAGGTGATCAGGCGGACCGCCTTGTCCCGGCCGTGCACCGGACGCAGTCCGGCCGGCCTGCGCTTGCCGCCGCCGTCCGTCCACACGGTGACGTCCGGCGCCAGGATCTCCATCAGCGCGGTGATGTCCCCGCCCAGGGCGGCCCGCACGAAGCGTTCTGTCGCCTCCCGCCGCACCCGCGGATGCGCCCGGTACAGCGGCCGACGGGCATGCACATGGGCCCGCGCGCGGTGCGCGAGCTGCCGCACGGCCGCCGGGGTGCGGTCGATGACGTCCGCGATCTCGGTGTGGGGGTACCCGAACACCTCGTTGAGGACGAACACCGCGCGTTCCAGGGGAGTCAGGGACTCCAGGACCACCAGCATCGCCAGTGACACGGATTCGCCGCGCAGGGCGGGGTCGTCGGCGTTCGCGTCGTCGGCGACCAGGGGCTCGGGCAGCCACGGGCCGACGTAGGTCTCGCGACGGCGGGTGATCACGGACTGCCGCTGCAAGGCCTGGTTGACGGCGATACGGACCAGGTAGGCGCGCGGGTTGGCGATTCCGTCGGCACCCCGGCCCGACCACGACAGCCAGGTCTCCTGCAGTACGTCCTCGGTGTCGGCGACGCTGCCCAGCATGTTGTAGACGAGGCCGAACAGCAGCTCCCGATGGTCCATGAAGACATCGGTCGCCTCATCGGTCACAGGGCTTTCGGACATACGTGGGCCTCCCGTTGGCGTGCTCACTACTGCGAGGCCGCAGAGGGGGCCGAATGTGACATCGAAAGGCCGAAATGTGACCTAGGTCTCAGGAAAATCCCGCCGTGTCACACTCGCCGGCCGCCCCGCCCTCTTGAACGCGAGTCCGACGTCAGCGCCCGGCAGCAGGGCGGCGCGCCGAACGGGGTACCGCAGGACGTCACCGAGCGCATGCGCGCCCTCGCCGTACGACGCCACCGCGGACCGTCCGCCAACCCGTACGCCCTGCCCGTGACCGCACCCGAACTGGAGGAAACCGCCTCATGACCATCGACTTCACCCCCATGTACGCCTCCCACGACGCCTTCCGGCGCGACCTGGAGCGCCTTGCGAAGGCCGTCGCCGACGGCCGGGCGAACACACCCGGAGTCCGAGCCGGCTGGGAGAACTTCAAGCGCCAGCTGCACATCCACCACACCGCCGAGGACACTGACCTGTGGCCCCGGGTGCGGGACCGCGTCGCCGGGCGCCCCCGCGACCTCGCCCTGCTCGACGACATGGAGGCCGAGCACTCCCGCATCGACCCGCTGCTCGCGGCCGTCGACGCCGCACTGGCCGACGGGGCGGCCGAACTGCCCGACCTGGTACGGGCGTTGACGGCCACGCTCGACGACCACCTGGGGCACGAGGAGGACAGCGCCCTGCCGCTGATGCAGGACGTCCTGACGGCCGCCGACTGGGCAGCCTTCACCGGCCGCATCCGTGAGACTCAGGGACTGCGGGGTGCCTCGCTGTTCGTGCCGTGGATCATCGACGGCGCCCCGCCGGCGGACCGCGCCCGCTTCCTCGGCGCCCTGCCGCCGCCCGTGCGCGTCCTCAACCGCCTGTTCTGGGAGGCGGGTTACCGACGCAAGGGGATCTGGGCAGGCGCCTAGGCCGCGTCGTGGAAGACGATGCCCAGCGCGTGCCGGCGGCCGGAGCGGACGGTGCTCACCCCGTGCCGCATCGCTCCGGCCGACCAGCCGCGCTTCGTTCGCACCGGGCGGTCCCGGGTGGTGAAGACCAGGCCGTGGCCCTGCCGGAGGGCGGTCGCGGTTCCCCGGGACTGGGCCCGGGGCCGCTGCTCGACCATCAGGAACTCGCCGCCGGTGTAGTCGCTGCCGTACGCGTCGAGGCCGACGACCACCTGGAGCGGGAAGAGCATGTCGCCGAAGACGTCGCGGTGCAGGGCGTTCCAGTCACCCTCCACGTAGTGCAGCAGGATCTGCGCCGACCGGTCCTGCCCGGCCGCATGGCACTGCTCCAGCCACGTCTGAAGGGAGTCCGGCCAGGGCGCCGGACGGCCGAGCCGCGCCGCCCAGTCCCGTGCGACCGGCAGCAGACGCGGGTACAGGGCGGCGCGCAGGGCGGCCACCGGAGCCGGCAGGTCGTGGGTGAAGTACCGGTACTCGCCGGATCCGAAGCGGTGCCGTGCCATGTCGACCGTGGTCCGGAACAGCTCCGGCTTCTCGTACAGCGCGGCCAGGTCACCGCACTCGGCAGGTGTCAGCAGCGGCCCCGTCGGCGCGCTGCCGTGGACGTCCAACTCGGCAGCCAGGGCCGCCCAGTCGGTGCCGGCGACGCGCCTGCGGGCCTGAACCTCGGTGAGAGTCACGGCAGTTCCTCCCGTCATCCCAGCATCGGCTGCAGCGCACCTTCGTGCGTGAGCAGCCGCACCTTGCGCTCGACGCCGCCCGCGTACCCGCGCATCGAACCGTCGGCACCGATCACACGATGGCAGGGGCGGACGATCAGCAGCGGGTTGGCGCCGATCGCGGCACCCACGGCCCGGATCTCGTCCCGCTCCACGTCCAGCCGCGCGGCGAGCTCGCCATAGGTCGTCGTGATGCCGTACGGAATCTCGTCGAGTGCCCGCCACACCCGCTGCTGGAACTCCGTCCCCTCGGGCGCGAGGCTCAGTTCGAAGCGGACGAGCCGGCCCGCGAAGTAGGCGGACAGCTGTCGGGCGGCCTCGCCGAACGCCTCGTCGTCGCGCCGCCAGTCGGCACGGACGGCGGGTGCGTTGCGCTGCGTCGGCAGGGAGAGTGAGGTGAGGGACGCCCCCTCGCCCGCCAGAAGCAGTTCACCCACGGGGCTGTCGATCTTCGTGTACGTCTTCATGGCTCCAGTCTGCTGCGCCGCGCAGCCCGGAACCGGCGGGAAACGGACATGGTCCTCAGCCGGTGCGGACACCGGAGGGTACCGTCACATAGGGGCTGTGACCTGGGAGTATTTACGAGTAAGTACCCCGGCGGTACCGTGAAGGCATGCCAGCCCTGAATGTCGAGTTCAGCGACCGCGAGCTTGAGGACCTGCGACAGATCGCCAAGGAGCGCGGTACGTCCATGAAGGCGCTCGTGCGCGAGGCCGCCGCGGCGGACATAGCCCGGCACCGTGCGCTGCAGGAGGGCGCGGAGGCGTTCCGCCGCTTCTTCGCGGCCCACGCCGACGAGTTCGCGGCCGCCTTCCCCGAGGACGAGCCGGCCCACACCGCCGAGGGGCGGGTCGCCTGACCGATGGCACCCGTCATTCACATCGACGTGCCCTGGCTGCTCCAGCGCCACGAAGAGGTCCTCCCGGACCAGCCCACCGTCAACGACTTCTCCGCCCTGGTCGCCGCCGTCGCCCGCCACCGCGTCGACCCGCCCCGTCTCGGCGTGGACTCCGACCCGGCCTGGCGCGCCGCCGCCCTGCTGCACACCCTCGCCCTGCTCAAGCCCCTGCCCTCGGCCAATGCCCGCTTCGCCTGTGCGACGGCCGTGGCGTACATGTTCGTCAGCGGCGTCGGCATCGACCCGCCCTACGGAGCCCTCGTCGACCTCGCCCGCGATCTGATCTCCGGTAAGGCCGACGTCTACAGCGCCGCGGACCGGCTGCGCTCCTGGCAGATCTGACGCCCGCCGGCACGGAGCGGTACGACCCGCCCCCGGGGCCGCCGACCGAGGGCGGGAGGATCAAGGTCGGCGGCCCGTGCGGCGCAGGAGAGCCGCCATCCTGCGCAGGGCCTCCGAGAAGGGCCGGTACCCAGTGCACTACGGGGTGGTGCACGCCGGGAGCGTGCGCGGTGCTCCGGCGCGTGCGCCTGTTTCACACGGGGCGCATGGAATGACGAAAGCTCATGCGGGTGAGGCGAGTTGTCGCCGTTTCTGACTATCTTTCAAAGAGGCTGATGTTGCCCGAGTGCCTTGTTGGTCATGAGTGGGTTGTGCAAGGGTGAACCACCCGTGCGGGGGGTGTAATGGCCGGGTGTCGATCGGCCTATCGGAAACCGGGTCGCATGGGCATACCTGAATTCACGCCCTCCTGTGTGTTCCATGCGTGTGGGAAGGAATCCGCTCAGTGTCCACCCCCCACCCACCTCGCCCCCCTTACCCGCCGCCCGGCGGGGTTCCCGGAGAATCCGACGAGAACCTCGCCACCCGGCTCAGGGGCCGTCCCGACGGCGAGGTCGCCCAATCCGTCGCGCTGCTCATGGCGCGGCACTGGCAGCCGGCCCGAGACTACGCGGCCATCTGCCTCGCCACCCCGGCCGATCTCGCCTCCATGGTGACCGCGGCCGCCTTCCACCAGGTCCTCGACCGGCTGGCGTTGGGCGAGCCGGCGCTCGCCGTGCGCCCCCGGCTTCTGGTGGCCGTGCGGGAGACGGTCCGTGTGTGGTCCGCCGAGGACCGAATATCCGGGGTTCTGCCAGAGCTGGAGAAACCCGCCGGCGGCCGCGGTATGCGTACGACGAAGTCCATGACGCCCGAGAATCGCAGACTCGCCGACCGTTCATTCCAGGCTCTTCCCGGACTCTCCCGGTGTTTGCTCTGGCACACCGAGGTCGAAGCGGAGTCCATAACCGTTCCCGCCGCTCTGCTCGGCATGGATACCGACACGGCGTCGGCCGCGCTCGAACAGGCGCGTGAAAAATTGCGTGAAGGTTGTGTACATGCCCATCGGGAACTCGCGCCGACCAAGGATTGCCGGTTCTACAACCGCCTCCTCGACGTTCCGATTCGCCGGGGCGGGGCCCTGCTGCCCGATGTCCAGCAGCATCTGACGCAGTGCCGCTACTGCCGTTTCGCCGCCGAGCAACTGAGCCATTTCGAGGGCGGGTTGGGGGTGCTTCTCGCCGAGGCGGTGCTCGGCTGGGGCGCCCGCCGCTACCTCGACACCCGGCCGGGCCGAACGCAGCAGGGAACGCGCACGCGCACCTCCTCCGCGCGGCACGGCGGCGGACGCCCGCGCATCCTGCCCCGCATTCCCCTGCCCGGGCGCAGGCCTCCGGGGGCGCCCCGGAGCTCCCGGGCGCTGCTGACCGGGGTGGGTGTCGCCTCGGCGGGGCTGCTCGCGACGGTGTTCGCGGCCGGCCTGTGGTCGCACGACGACGGCGCCGACCCGGCCGCTTCCAACAGCGCGACCGGCGGCACGGCACCGGGCGCCGGCTCCCAGTCGTCACCCGGAACCGCCCAACTCCCCGCCTTTCCCGGGCAGTCCAGGCTGCGCAATGCCGATGCCGGCCTGTGCCTCGGCATCAGGGGCAAGGTGAAGGCCGGGGCCGGGACCGAACTGGCGGCGTGCTCGGACGCACGCACCCAGCAGTGGTCGTACCAGAACGACGGGCTGCTGCGCAGCGTGGCGGACGCCGACCTGTGCCTGGACTCGCACGTGGACGCCGGCGTGGTCGTTCTCGGCAAGTGCGCCGCCGAGAAGGACAAACGGGGCGACGACGTCCGCTACGACCTCACCGTGCAGGGGGAGCTGCTGCCACGCTGGGACGAGCAGCTCGCCCTCGCCCCCGCCGGCGAGGATGCGGGCGCCGACATCGTCGTCAAGGTCCGCGACCGCTCCACGGCGCAGCGCTGGCTGGCCGATCCGACGACATCGGCCAGCCCGGGCTCGCTGTCGGTCACCGGCACCGGTACTCCGACGGTACGACCCGTGCAGCTGTCGGAGCGGAGCGCGTGAGCGAGTTCAGCTCACGACGTCCCGCGGCCGGCCGCCGTCCGTCAGGAAGCCGGCCACGTTCTGTACGGCGGCCAGCGCGATGCGGACCAGCGTCTCGCGGGTGACACCGCCGACGTGCGGCGAGAGCACCACGCCCGGCGCCCCGAGCAGGCGCAGCGCCGGGGTGGGCGGTTCGGGGTCGAAGACGTCGATGCCCGCCCCGGCCAGGGATCCCTTCTCCAGCGCGTCCGCGAGGGCCTCCTGGTCGATGAGGGCGCCCCGGGCCGTGTTGATCACGAACGCCGTCGGCTTGAGGAGCGCGAGCCGCCCGGCGTCGAGCAGGTTCCGGGTGTCGTCGGTGAGCGGCGTGTGCAGGGAGACGTAGTCGGCCATGCGCAGCAGGTCGTCGAGCGGGACGTGGCGGGCCCCGCCGAGCCGGGCCTCCGTCTCCTCGGGGAGCCTGCGGCGACCGGCGTACACGATGCTCATGTCGAACGCGACCGCGCGGCGGGCGACTTCCTGTCCGATGTGGCCGAGCCCGACGATCCCGAGCGTCTTGCCGGACAGCTCGGTCAGGGAGCGCTGCAGCCGGGGCAGCGCCCAGTCGGCCTCGACGAGCGCGGTGTGCGCCGGGATCAGCTGCTTGGCCAGCGCGAGCATGAGGGCGAAGGTCTGCTCGGCGACGTTCTGCGACTCGGCACCGCTGGAGCCGATGTTGCACACGAGTACGTTCTGGGCGCGGGCGGCGTCCAGGTCGACGTAGTCGAAGCCGTGGCTCGCGCACTGGACCAGCTCCAAGTCCGGTGCGGCGCCGAGGTGTTCGGCGGTCACGGGGGAGAGTGCGGTGATGATTACGTGCGCCGCGTGCAGGGCGGCCGGGTCCTCGTCGGTCGCCTCGACGACGGTGACGTTCGCCTCGCCGGGAAAGAGGGTGGCGAGGCCGGCGCCGGCGGCGCGGCCGCCGACGTGGGGCGCGACGACGGCGAGGACGTTCTTCGTGGCGGTGGTCATACGGATTCCTCGATGAGGTCGGCGGGGCCGATGGTGGCGGGCGTGGCGTGTCCGGACAGGGCGAGCGTGAGGTCGAACTCGGCGAGCAGACAGCGGATCACGTGCTCGACGCCCGCCTGTCCGTCGAGTCCGAGCCCGTACACGTACGGCCGCCCGACGAGCACCGCCCGGGCGCCGAGCGCGAGCGCCTTGAAGACGTCGTCTCCGGTGCGGACGCCGCTGTCGAACAGGACGGTCAGCCGGTCGCCCACCGCCTCGGCCACCCGGGGCAGGGCGTCGGCGGCCGCCACGGAGCCGGCCACCTGACGGCCGCCGTGATTGGAGACGACCACGCCGTCCATCCCGGCGTCGGCGGCGAGCCGGGCGTCGTCCGGGTGCAGGATGCCCTTGAGGACGATCGGGCCGTCCCAGTTCTCGCGCAGGAACGCCAGGTCCGGCCAGGTCTTGCCCGGGTCGGCGAACATGCCGATGAAGTGCAGTACGGCCGCGTTCGGGTCCTCGTGCACCGGTTTGGCGAGGCCCGCCTGGAAGGCCGGGTCGGAGAAGTGGTTGGCGGTGCCGACGCCGTGCAGGAAGGGGAGATAGGCCTGGTCGAGGTCGCGGGGGCGCCACGCCAGCAACGGCGTGTCGAGGGTGACGACCAGCGCCGTGAACCCGGCAGCCTTGGCCCGGTTCAGGAAGCTCCGTGTCACCTCACGGTCCTTGGCCCAGTACAGCTGGAACCAGCGCTCCGCGTCGCCCATCGCCTCCGCGACCTGCTCCATCGGCGTGCTGGACGCCGAGGACAGGATGTACGGCACGCCCTGCGCGGCGGCGGCCCGGGCAGCCGCCGGTTCGGCGTCCGGGTGCATGATCGACAGGACGCCGACCGGGGCCAGGGCCAGCGGGGCGGGCAGGGCGCGGCCCAGCACCTCGACCGACAGATCCCGCGCGTGCACGTCCCGCAGCATCCGTGGCACGATCCGGCGCCGCTCGAGCGCCGCCCGGTTCGCGCGCGCCGTGCTGCCGTCGCCCGCACTGCCCGCGACATAGCCGACGGGCCCGGGGCCGAGGCGCTGCTCGGTCAGCTCCTCCAGCCGGGTCAGATCGGTGGGCAGCCGCGGTACGGCGCCCGACATCCCGTTGAGATAGATCTCGTACTGGAAGTCCGCCCAGTGCTTGGCCATGGGAACGTCCCGCCTCTCGTCGCTGAGAACGCGTGCACCCCGACGATACTGGCGAGTAAGTGCAGGTCCGTCCACCGGGGTCGACCCGCGGATCAGGGTCCGGCCACCTCGTCCCACGCCCGCGCGTCCAGCCGCGCACCCGCCACCGGAACCAGGTGAGTCATGACCGCAACGTAGCGGAGGTGCCCGACAACTGCTCCTCGTCAACTCCCGCGCCCGGCCCCGTGATCGGCGGCACCGGCACCTCGACGGTCCGCGCCAGCCGCGCACCCTCGGGCCCGTAGACAGCCCGAGGCTCGGGGAACATCCGCAGCAGCGCCAGGTACAGCACCGCGGCCACGACCAGCGACAGCGGCAGGCTGATGTCGACGCCGTTGGCCAGATCGCCCAGCGGTCCGACGAACTGGCCCGGGATGTTGGTGAAGAGCACTCCGACGAGCGCGGACACCCACCACGCGGTCATGCCCCGCCAGTTCCAGCCGTGCGCGAACCAGTAACGACCGCCGCGCTGACGGCGGTTGAAGACCTGGAGGGCGTCCGGGTCGTACCAGCCGCGCCGGGTGAAGAAGCCCAGCATCATCACGACCATCCACGGCGTGGTGCACGTGATGATCACGGTGGCGAAGGTCGAGATGGACTGCACCAGATTCAGGCCGAACCGGCCGATGAAGATGAACGCGATCGACAGCACGCCGACCAGCACCGTCGCCTGCACCCGCGACAGCCGGGGGAACACGGACGAGAAGTCGAGTCCGGTGCCGTACAGCGAGGTCGTCCCCGTGGACATGCCGCCGATCAGGGCGAGCAGACACACCGGCAGGAAGTACCAGGTCGGCGAGATGGCGAGCAGTCCGCCGACGAAGTCGGGGGTCGCCGGGTCCACGTACTTCGGGGCCTTCGTCGCGATGATGCTCGCGGTTGCCAGGCCGAAGACGAACGGCAGCAGTGTGGCGATCTGCGACAGGAACGCGGCGCCGATCACCCGGCGGCGCGGGGTGCTTGCCGGGATGTAGCGCGACCAGTCGCCGAGGAACGCCCCGAAGGAGACCGGGTTCGACAGCACGATCAGTGCGGCGCCGATGAACGACGGCCAGAACAGGGACGTGGTCGCCGCGTCCGCCGAGTCCGTGAAGACACCGGCGTACGACGGGTCGAAGTCGCCGGCGAAGGCGATCGCGCCGAGCAGGAACAGCACCGTCGCCGAGGCCACCGCGACCTTGTTGACGAACAGCATGAACCGGAAGCCGTACACGCACACCGCGAGGACCAGACCGGCGAACAGCGCGTACGCGACGACGTACGACAGGTTGCTGCGCTCCAGGCCGAAGAGCCGGTGTGCGCCGCCGACCAGGGCGTCGCCGGAGCTCCACACCGAGATGGAGAAGAACGCGATCGCGGTGAGCAGCGACAGGAACGAGCCGACCACGCGCCCGTGCACGCCGAGGTGCGCGGAGGACGCGACGGCGTTGTTGGTGCCGTTGACCGGACCGAACACCGCCATCGGGCACAGGATCAGCGCACCGGCGAGGACGCCGAGGAGCGTCGCCGCGAGGCCCTGCCAGAAGGAGAGGCCGAACAGGATCGGGAAGGCGCCGAGGACACAGGTGGAGAAGGTGTTGGCACCGCCGAAGGCGAGCCGGAACAGGTCGAGCGGGGTCGCGGTGCGGTCCGCGTCGGGAATGCGCTCGACGCCGTGCGCCTCGACCTCGGTGAGAGACGGGGGCGGCGCGGCGGGGGAGTCGGACGACTGGGAGGACAAGGGGGCTCCAGCGGGGGCGGGGCGGTGGAGCGCGTGGTGACGCGGCGGGGTGGACGGCCGGTCGCTGCCGCGGGGGTGTGCGGCGGGCATGGCAGCCGTCCTCTCGGCGGTCTGCCGACCGTACGGCGGTCTGCAAGACTCGCACCAGAGGAGGGTTCATCCATCTTTCGCGTCGGTGGTGTACGAATCCTCCATTATTCTTCGTCGGTCCGGGCGGCGTCCTCCGGTTCGGTGTCCGGGCCCTGTGCCCGTACCCGCTGGACGTGTTCGAGGGAGTCCCGAAGTTCGGTCAGCCACTCGTCGGTGTGGCGCTGGACCAGGCGTACGCACCAGGCGAGGGCGTCGCTGCGGCTGCGGGCGACACCGGCGGCGATCAAGGTGTCGAGGACCTGGCGCTCGGGCTGGCGCAGCCGGGTCATCACGGGCGCGGCGATGTGGGTGAACAGGGCGCGCTCGCCGCCGCACTCCACACCCCAGGAGACCTTGCGGCCGAACCGGTGCTCGGCGTCGCGGGCCACCTCGATGCGCGCCTCCCGGGTGCGCTCGCGGAACTCCTGGATCCGGCCCTGTATCCCGGCATCCCGCTCGGCGTCCGAAGCGCCCTCGGCGAGCCGGGGTGCGGGGATGCGGCCGATCACGGTGATCTCCTCGCGGTCGACCGTGAGCTCGGCCAACTCCTCGAAGAGGTCCTCGGGCACACGGCCGGCGAACCAGCCGCGCAGTTTCTCTTGCTGCTCTGTCGTAATCATGTAATGACGATTACTCGTCTCGACCATGAACGCAAGGGGGTGCAGGGGAGTCAGCCGTCAGCTCAACCGGAATGTTTCAGGCCTATTAACGAAGCGCGGGAAACCGGCCACTCGGCTGCTTCAAGCGATCAAGAACCGCTCAGTTCCGGGGTTTGCACGTTCGAATTCCGTGACTTCACGCCACTGATTCAACACGCAAGGTTACTGAAACGCGTGGGGTCGAGGTGTGTTTCCGCGGCGGACTCGGCAGACTCGCGCTCGCCGGTCCGGCACCAACCCAGAACGGTCCGGCACACCCTCGAATCCTGCGGAAGGATGCACACAATGCGGAACACCGCGCGCTGGGCGGCAACCCTCGCCCTCACGGCCACCGCCGTCTGCGGACCCCTCACCGGAGCCGCCCTCGCCGCCCCGGCCACCGCCCCCGCCTCGCTCTACGCACCCTCGGCCCTGGTGCTCACCATCGGCCACGGCGACAGTGCGGCCGCCGCGACCCCGCTGCGCGCCGTCACCCTGACCTGCGCGCCGACGGCCTCCGGCACACACCCGGCCGCCGCCCTGGCCTGTGCCGAACTACGGGGCGCCGGCGGTGACTTCGACGCCCTGACGGCGAGAACCGACGTGCTCTGCACCAAGCAGTACGACCCGGTCGTCGTCACGGTCGACGGCGTCTGGCAGGGCAAGCGCGTCTCCTACGAGCGGACCTTCGCCAACGAGTGCGTGAAGAACTCCTACGAAACCAGCGTCTTCACGTTCTGAGAGACCGGGATCGCGGGGTGCCCGTGCACACCTGAAGAGGCCCGCAGTTGGGGAGTGCGAGTCCCTGTCGCGGGGTACCCGGCGATCTCGCACCAGGGGCCGGCAGGGCGGAGTGGGGCCGCCCGCCGACTCCTGGGATCACCGCCCCTCCCCGGGAACCCCGGGGAGGGGCGGAAAACGTCCCAGCAGTCCCGCCCCGCCCAGCAGCCGGTGGATGCGGGGCATGTCGGAGACAATGCGCAGCCGGCCGCCGCGCTCCCTGGCCCGTGTCTCGGCCCGGCACAGTGCACGCAGGCCCGAGCAGTCGAAGAACTCGACGTGCCGCAGGTCGACCAGCACGTCCGGCTGGGGCCGCGCGGTCGCCGCCTCGAGATGCTCCAGGAGGAACGCCACGGTTGCCAGGTCGATCTCACCCGCGACCTCGACCACGGTGAACCGGCTGCCGGCCCGGGTGCGGGCATGAGGGTTCGCCGCGGGCGGTTCGGAAGCGCGGTCGTCCGCATCCGGCGTCATGTCCGCTCCACCTCGGCAGGGGGCGCATTCGATCTCGGTAGCTACCCCGGCGCGCCGGAGAACATCCCTGACGCGCCGTGCGCAAGATCAGGTTCACTCGACCAGGTGAATTGCGGCTATAGCGCTTGACTTGAGGCGGCGACTTCGATGGCCTGCCTGCGTTCAGGTACGCGCGGTCGCGATGCGCAGGGGCATCGGATCCGGGGGAGCGGGGGCCTCGTCGAGGCGGTTGACCTCCGCCCACCAGGAGGCCCCGTCCTCGATGTGGCGCAGCAGGACTCCCTCGCGGATCGCCCAGGGGCAGACGGTGACCGTGCTGAGTCCGGTCAGTTTCATCGTGGTGTGCGCGATCACCGCGCCGGCCAGGCTCTGCTGGGCCCGCGGCGCGGAGATACCGGGCAGCCGGGCGCGTTCGGCGGCGGGCAGGGCCGCCAGCCGGTCGATCGCCGTCCGCAGGTCCGAGCGACTCAACTCCCGCTCCACGAACGGGCCGTGGCGTCCGGGGGCCGCTCCGCACAACCGCCCCAGCTGCTGGAACGTGCGCGAGGTCGCCACCGCCGTACGCGGCCCCTCCCAGCGGATCCGCGCCGCGACGTCCCGCAGCTCGTGCCGGACCTTGCGCCGCAGCGCCCGCACCAGCTCCGGCGGGGGCGGATCCTGGTTCTGGAAGAACTCATGGGTCAGCCGTCCGGCGCCGAGCGGCAGCGCGGCCACGAAGTCCGGCAACCTGCCCCGCCCGAAGGCCACTTCGAGGGAACCGCCGCCGATGTCCAGCAGCGCGAGGGGCCCGGACCGCCAGCCCATCCAGCGCCGCGCCCCGAGGAACGTCAGCTCGGCCTCGACCTCGCCCGGCAGTGTGCACAGGCCCACCCCGGTCCGCGACCGCACCGCGCGCAGCACCTCCTGGCGGTTCGGGGCGGCGCGCACCACCGCGGTCGCGAAGGCCGGCGGACCGGCGGCACCCCACCGGGCCGAGGTCCGGCTCGCCTCGGCGACCGCCACGACGATCCGCTCGATGTCCTCCTCGGGGATGCTGCTCCCCGGTTTCACGTGTTCGGACAGTCTCAGGCGCCACTTGGCGGTGTGGACCGGTAGGGGCACTCCGCCCTCCGCATCCGCCACCACCAGCCGGACCGTGTTCGACCCCACATCCATCACGCTGATTCGCATGGGCCGGTGGGTACCCGTTTCCGGGCCCACCGACGCACGTCAGTCGCCGCGCCAGGGCGTAGGCCGCGGCCACCACCCCGGCACCGCCCGCCGGTAGTTGGCGTAGTCGGCCCCGAACCGGCGGGTCAGGGCCGGTTCCTCGTACCCCTTCGCGAACGCCCACATCGCCAGGCCGGCGCAAGCGCCGTACCCCAACAGCACCGGCCGGGCGAGCAGTACGCCCTGGCCGCCGATCGCGGCGACCACGGCGACGTACATCGGATTGCGCACGTACCGGTACAGCCCGCCCACCACGAGGTGCCGGGGCGGTGCGACCGGCGCCGGGGTGCCCAGGCCCTCGACCACGAAGTGCACATAGGCCCACAGCAGGACGACCGCCCCCGCGGCCAGCGGGACCAGGCCGAGCGCACGCACGGGCGGCCACCAGTGGCCGGACCGCCATCCGGTCAGCCACCACGGCAGCAGGACGACCACGGTGCCGGGCGCGACGAGCAGGAAGAGCGTGCTGCCGAATGCCGCCGCCGCTTTGCGCATACGGCCACCATGGCAGCGAAGAGGGGCCGCCGTCTCCCTGCGGACGGCGGCCCCTCGGACCCGGGACCTGACTCTCAGGCCTTGCGGCTCGGGTCGGATCGATCACATGTGGACGACCGCCGCGGCGTCCGCGTCCTGCTCCGGCACCCCGCGGCGGAAGAGCAGGAAGGCGATCACCGCGCCGGCGGCGAACAGGCCCGCCGACCACCAGAAGGCGGTGGTGTAGCTCTCGATCGTCGCCTCGGCCTGCACCAGCTTGCTGGTCGCGTCCTTGCCGGCCAGGTAGTCGGTCGCGGCGCTCGCCGCAAGGGTGTTGAGCAGGGCCGTGCCGATCGAACCGCCCACCTGCTGCATGGCGTTGACCGTGGCGGATGCGACGCCCGCGTCCTCGGCCGCCACGCCGCCGGTGGCCAGCTGCATGGACGCCGGCATCACGAGGCCGAGGCCGACACCGGTCACGATCAGCTGCGGCAGCACCGCGCTGACATAGCTCGAGCCGACGCCGATCCCGGTCAGCCAGGCCATACCGGCCGCGCCGATCGCGAAGCCCAGCGGGACGACCGCCTTCGGCCCGATGCGCGGCACCAGGACCGTGGTGCCGACCTGCGCCGCCACCATCAGTGCCCCGACCATCGGCAGGAACGCCAGACCGGTCTTGGTCGGGCTGAAGCCCAGGTTCAGCTGCAGGTAGTAGGTGAGGAAGAGGAACACCCCGAAGATGCCCGCGCCGGAGAGCAGCACGGCCAGGAACGAGGCCGCCCGGTTGCGGTCCAGCAGGATGCGCAGCGGCAGCAGCGGATGCGCGGCCCGGGTCTGCCACCAGGCGAACGCGGCCAGCAGGGCGCCGCCCGCGATCAGGAAGCCCCAGGTCAGAGGCGAACCCCAGTCGTGCGTCTCGGCGTTGGAGAAGCCGTAGACGAGGGAGAACAGACCCCCGGCGACGAGCACCGTGCCCGGCACGTCCAGCTTGGAGTTCCTGGCGTCGCGGTGGTTGGTCAGCAGCAGCCAGCCGCCCACGAAGGCGACGACGGCGATGGCGACGTTGACGTACAGCGTCCAGCGCCAGTCGAACGCGTCGGTGAGGACACCGCCGAGCAGCAGGCCCACCGCACCACCGGCACCGGCGATGGCGCCGTAGACGCTGAACGCCCTGGCGCGCTCCCGGGCATCGGTGAACGTGGTGTTGAGGAGGGAGAGCGCGGCCGGTGCGAGCAGCGCGCCGAAGGCGCCCTGCAGGGCACGCGCGCTGACCAGCATGCCGAAGCCGTTTGCGGCGCCGCCGAGTGCGGAGACGGCGGCGAAGCCGACGACGCCTATGAGGAAGGCGGTCTTGCGGCCGAACAGGTCGGCGATACGGCCGCCGAGCAGCAGCAGGGAGGCGAAGGCCAGCGCGTACGCGGTGACGATCCACTGCCGGTTGCCGTCGGAGAACCCGAGGTCGGCCTGCGCCGACGGCAGGGCGATGTTCACGATGGTGGCGTCCAGCACCACCATCAGCTGTGCGACGGCGACGACGGCGAGGATCCACCATCGCTTCGTCGAGGCGGCGCCCGCCGC
>Ga0307512_10002773_pt1 | contig 21368 bp, 5 predicted proteins | sample 14_EM_MG_FD_200267 | JGI IMG/M metagenome (GOLD analysis project Ga0307512, IMG submission 200267) | Populus trichocarpa ectomycorrhiza microbial communities from riparian zone in the Pacific Northwest, United States - 14_EM | ecosystem: Host-associated > Plants > Roots > Unclassified | place...
GGTGCAGTCGCGAGTTCTCCGGTGTCCGGTGGTCGATTGCAGCCATTGGAAGTAATCGATGTCGTCTCAAACTCATCTGGATCGATCGTATGCGATTTTGTCATTGGCTCGGTGGTGTCCTGTACTCGTGATAATCATCGTCTTTGCCGGTGACACGTCTCATGTGCCAATGGGTCTCTGAACTCTACTCTGCTGCCGTCAGGTAGCTCAATTGAATGATGGAACGGTCAATGCTTCGTGCTTCCCAGTAATGATGCTTCGATATCTCGTTTGGAGGGCAGTATTCTCAATTGTTGACTCCATGGTGTCGCGTGTCGGAAAGGGGTAAAACTCGTCAACTCGTAATCCCGTAAGCGAAATGTATCCGTTTATTGAAAAAGCGATAACAGTGTAAGGGCACGTATGCCTGCGTTCGACCTCATAGGTATACGTATGGTAATTATAGGAATACGGTTGCAAACGTGGATGCGAGTGATAGTAGATGTAGATGTATAGGTAAGATTATCGCTAGAGATCTAAGGCTCGTGGCGAGCTGACTATACAGAATGGCCGTTACCCGGTCCGGGTCACGTGCCGCCGTGACATAGAAACTGAAATATCAATATGTTTTTATGCTATCTTATTTTTAAATATTTTTAAAACTATTATGTTAGTAAACTTTTGCAAACACCCTACAATATGAGCTGTATATGACTATCCATCATGCTACAATCAGAATATAGCTAACATAAGTAGGTTCCTGCAAACAATGAATACTATAATAGGATTTTCACTGGAATCAAGAACTTTGTCACAATAAGAATGATGGTCCAATAAAACTGTACTGATACAATGACTTATGTTGCAATAGGAGCTGTGCATTACTATCTATTGAGGGTAGCCATTTATTAGATATGGCGATTATTTGAGAAGATAAAGATTTAGTATATTGTATGCACAGATATACTATCTGTGATATATTCTGGGAAGACAAGGGCTCTGCAAACTGGGTGCCCAGACATAGTATCAGTGATATAGTCTTGGAAGACAAGGACTTAGTCAATTGGGTGCAAAGGCTTAGTATGTGTGATATAGTCTGAGAAGACAAGGGCGAATCTGGAGACTGGATATAATCACCCAAAGAATCACGGGCCATGTTGGATATGAAGTCATAGTACATAACACCTCTTTAACATATATAGAAAGAACTGCAATTGTACTGAAACAGATCATATAGGTAAGGTTGGATGTACATCTGACATGGATGGATTGTTCCACTAGAATGGGGAATTCAATCAAAGAGATACAGCTAATATATTACCCATGGTATATTATACAGATTATTATCCAATAAGTGAGGCAGAGCAGCTACATGGGAGTAGTACTCTTAACATTCAGTGTAAAATCTAGGCAGTATTAAATTCACAGTATACAGCAAAACTTTCTATTATTGAGTTGTTGTCTATCAATATAAACAAAACACAGAGACCAAAAGAACCCAAATGATACTACATAGTGTGTATCTTTGAGTTTTGAATTTGTGGAGAATTTTATTTGTAGTAGTGTAAGTTTTGATAAATGTAATAAATACTTAAGTTATATACATAGGCTAGTAGTTAGCTGGTTATACATAATATATATCTATAACAAATCTCTCTCTGTTACAACAGATTAGAGATATAGGCCAAACTAGATTAGTGTATACCATTCTAGTAAGTATAAAAGAAAATTCATATTAGCTGCAATAATGAGACTTGCAACCTGTAATATGTACACTGTTATTGTACTAGCAATGATAAAAAGTACTGTCAGTGGCTATAGAGTACTGATGAATAAAAGATACCACGAAATTTGCAATCAGTATTCAATATCTATTATGAAAACCATCTTACAACTATTGATAGACTATATATACAAATATGAATATACAATGCACATACAAAAATATTGTACTAAAGTAATATATGTCATACTATGTCACACATATCCACCACCAATAACTGCTATTAGTTAACTGATTGCTAGTTAGAGTAAGCAAATGGCACTTGCTGAGAGCTTGCTAATAAACATAGTAGATAATCCACTCATAAATATGGTATATTAAGATTGTTATCAATCTATTCACAATAATACTCTTCAAATGAATTATAAATTTCAATATTACCTAGACTGAAATTGATATTATTACTTAGACCCACTGTGAATTCATACTGTAGGCTTTGCTTCTAAGTAGATGCTGATACTGTAATGAATAATTCCTTGTCTCAGACTCAACATACTTGTTGAAAAGTTATTTCAAAAACTGTACGATATTTTGAATCTACTGTGTAGATTTTGTAGTGAATTAAAATACTCTCAATCCTATAAATTCAGCTGTGAAGACCGGCTTTCACTACACAACTACTCAGAAAGGATACGATGAACATATATTAAATTGTGACTCAATGTGAAACCGAGTGAATTGCCACATAAACTTTCTAACAATTTCATTAATGTAATATAATATCAGTTAGTATATCATATCTAGGTTAAAAAAAATTACCCCCACCATACCGAATTCAGTAGTTATTCATTATTAACATATTCCACTGCCTTGTTATTATAGGAAACACTGAAGCAGAATGGTCACAATTTCCAAACTAACTAACAAAAGTAGAAACAGCGGTATAGTGGAAGGTGTTAGTTAGTAAATGATTCTTTCAAACGTAACCAGCAGGCAGTAAAGTGGAAGAATATGGGTTTATGGATACTGGAAGCAGATTGGAGTGGTGGCACCCAGAGTTAATTATTGCTGTGGGATAGAAAACTACTTGGAGATTGCAATGGATACATTTGTTACAATTCTCCTAAGGAACTGAAAATCCAGATAAACTTTTGGAATTTGGGGGAAGAATAGTAGAGGAAATCGACATATGTCATAATCAGTATTAGTAATATACAATGAGATTCAAATATTCTGATAAATAAAACATTTAGTTTGAATTAAGAAAACTTCAATTTTGTTTGTTGAAATTTAACAAACTAAATGGCAACCTGGATTGTAGGTTGTTTACAGATAGGATATCTTGTTGGTGGCTTGGAATATGGAGAGAGTGTTGTGAAGTACTCAATGAACAATGTGGATTGAAAATATATTTATATATGATCAGGATTGGAAAATAAGTAAGCATTTGATAGATGGGATATTTAGAAAGTACTGTCTATTGAACTATATGCAAGTATAGATTTTCCCTATATCAATCATAAGATGAGACAATTCCAACAGTATGTGCATGTCTAGTTCAGGCAGTGAACACAACGATCACAAAATGTCAGCAATATTGAGAAACCTGTATGGCAATGTCATCTCAGCTTAGTAATTTGTAATGTCACTGATTAATTCTATTCAATTTTTCTAATTGTAACTTACTCAAGGCAAATCTGCAAAAATAGTTCTGTATTCAATTCATTCAATTGCATAAACACAATGTTTATAGAGCAGCTTGAAGATTGAATTCAAAAATAATACTCACCAATATTGGCAATTCTACATAACATTTGCACTGATTTGCATGTGAATCAAAAGTATTCGACATTCAATACTGGTAACTACACCCACCAGGGTATTCCATCGATATCATTATGGATGGCTTGCTTTCATCAAAGACCAATATTCCTCAGACAGATTGGGTAAAACGTATTTAAGATTGGAACATATTATGTGAAGCAATAAGAGTAGTAGAAGAAAGAAAAGTACAGAGCACAGAATTGGACAAGCCAGATTTATTCTAACTTGGTCAGGTATGGTTGGATATAACCGGGTGTTACTAATTTTGCATTGTTTGGAAGGAGGACTCCAGCAAGAATAAAAGATTCAATGAGCACAATAGTATGTGAGAAAATTGTTCAACTGATATAAATTTAGTTATACCAAAAAGATAATAATTATACCAAATATAGACTCATTTTATACAAAGACGGACTTAGTAGCTCCAAGTATCGGACTGATTTGTGGGAAGTACAGACAATATGTCAATCAGCCTGGACAATAATATACTATTGGAAAGGAATTGTTTACATCAAGTAGCAACAAGGTAATACTGCCAGAAAAATTCAATAGGATTGAGATTCAGATAATGAGACTACTATATGGGATATAGGTTTATCTATAATTCTGAGTAAAGTTGATAATCGGTATGTAAATAAGACATTGTCTCGTCCTATTAGCCAATTCATTCACGAATCAATCAGACCCAAATTACCCATCCATTAGTATCTCAAATCATTTCAATTGGAACTATGTATCTAATAATTTCAATTATATCATATAGGACATTATATTATGATCGTCATGGCACTCGGACATTGTTTCAATTATGTATTAGTACAATCTACTGTATCGATTTGTTACCTTCTGTAATATATTAACGATGATCCAGATTGATTGAACAACTGTCCTATATAGAATGCGAAAGAATACTGTGTAAGACTATCAATAGATGTCCAAGCAATCGAGATAGAAGATATCAAGTATAGACATACTATAGAGTGCTGGTGATATATTGAATGGCAGAATATCAGATTTGCAGAGAGAGTTTTGAAAGAAGGTGAAATATTCATATACAATATACCGAAATATAAATGGTACTCTATCAGCTATGTTAGGCTATATTTATCTGCTGGAATATACAGATGCAGTTATGTGGGAACATCTAAAAGCACATTTCAAAACAATTGCGAATAATTCAATCTTGTTAACAACACTTGGAAAATAGAATGTATTGATAATGTTATTTTTACCTTATTTGTGATTATACACAATAATATTTTCTTGACTGGTTTATCTATTGATTTCCATAACCAAGTATTAAAGAAGAAGGCAACCAATTTTCTAGTAATATGCAGAGATACTACTGTAATAAATTTAACAAATCAGCAAATTTTCAAGATCAATAATGATACAAAATATATTGTGTTTTACTCTATTGGAAAGAAACATTCTGAAAGCGGGAGAGCATGCTTCTACAGCGATAAAAACTGTCGGCAGCTACTGATTTTATATTCTGATACCTTATAGGACTCAAGTTTGAATGATGAAATATTACACAATTATAAATAACCCCACAATTTTGAACCAGTGTGAGTAAAATACAGCTACAAACAATACTGATATCTTTGAAGTGAATAATGACTTCCTATAGTGACTAAAACGAACAAAGCAAGTAATATAAGTGCAGAAGTGAAGTATTTCCCTAGGTCAACAAGTACCAATTTGAAATCATAAATACTAACATGGAGAGGAAATATACAGTTCAGTGTGTATCTAATTGCATAGTATCTTCTGCTCTGAAATATATCGTCCTAGAGTAGATAACATTCTTTACTACACACAATGAAAGAATATAATAGTGGGCTTCAAAACATGATGTTATTCTGAATACCTTTAATCACTCGATAGAGCTAAGAGTTGAATGCAGTAGGGAGCAATTGGTTAAGAGCAGTGAAGTATTATTAGGTACTGCAATATACACCATATAGAGAAGAATAGTTTGAAGTAAATTTGATTAAATACAGCTATTCATGTTAATCAGAACTTTCCAGTCTCAACCTTAGAGATACAATATACAATAACTCCCAGAATTTCCATAACATCAGTTTGTATATTGCTGTTGCAGTGAACTGGATTGTATGACTGATGTGTACAGTATAACATGATCCCTGTATCAATTATCTGCAAATCTTAATCATCCCTGACATCTATAATATAAAAATTACATTTCAAGACTACAATATAGATGTAATACAAGCATAGTGACAGCCAACATAGAGGATATCATGTTTAGAAATAAATATTGAGAGAGAAACTGTATGGAATATAATAAACAGATGGTATACCAATCTGATTGTCTGCTGAAACATGGTAATGGTTCTGCATACAAATAACTACTTTTGGTCTATATACAATCTTGGAAAACTGGTCTGCCAAATCTCATACCAGCATATATATGCCATTATTTCCTATATCATGTTCTGTAGCCTACCGCAACAGTCAAAATTGTAGATATTAGAATTCCCCATACCTCTGTTATATATGGTATATCTAACATCAGTATAAGACATGATCAATATCTCATAGAAGATTAACCATGTCCCAAAGAAACTTATATACACCCACAGTGATTGCAAGGCGATTAGTGTATATGAATAGTTCTTAGTTGGAACCACCGACATATAGAACAACTCTCGAATGATTAGAATGCATGGTTAGCTGCCAATATCCACCATCTAATTGTGAAGAAAGTACTTATATATATTATCTGGTGTCAGCTCTTCAGCAATCAATTTCAATTTCAATTGGTATATCAACACTGGGGGATTTGTAGTGGAATGCATTGGTAGATTCGACAGGGGTTAATGTAGTCACTCTGGGAGTAATGATCAAGTACATTAGGTGCAACGGTTTGAGAGGATATGGTTCAGGTAATTCAGTACACTTGATTGAAGAGTTGGAGACATTAATCAAGGTCACTTTGGAATGCACTTGGTGAAGGGCAATTAGAGCTACTAGTAAGTCAAACTTTGAAGCTGGATAGCAACAGTTGATCTCAACTGGCTGCAGATTGTTGATGGAGATAATATACTGTGCTTCTCGCTGCATGTGATACACTATAGAGTGATGGCAACATTTAATTGAAACTGAGCCAAAGGGAAGATTATATTTACAGTCCAGGTTGGGATTATTAGAATAAAAAATGAAATATATTTGTGTTTGTGGTGGACTTGTACAATCTGCTAAACTGCTGATGAGAGTTATCTGCAGATATTTAATTGCAGCATGCTGAAGGTGGTGCTCTGCAGTGTTCAAGGGTTAACTGGAGAGTACCAGCCAAGTGTAGGGGAAGTATACAACCAAAATAGGCTGTGATTACAAATATTACACATATATAATGCTACTATTTAAAGATAGAGGAGCAGAATATACATTGAATTCACATACCATAATTGAGTAGTAGATAAGATAAGGTGAGTATGAAGATAACAATTGAATGAATTCAGTGTATGCAAAAGAGAAGGGGATAACCTTTTTCATTAAGTTTGAAAAAAGACTCATACAAGACTATCCATAAGTTCACCTTTCTCTACAATACTTTCCGGATATCATTAATTCAATGGCTAGAACAATCACCAAACACATTCTATTTTATACTATACTCGATCAGCTTTGGAGTGCAAATTGTCACTTCTTTCCCTGTATCTGGAAATGGTATAGTGATAAGTTTAGACCAAATAGGGTTTACTGTTGAACACCAAGTGACTGCCTTCTGTCTTTCGCATACCAGCATGTGTCAGCATTTCACTATCAATCTCTGCCTGCTTTGGTTAAACAACTGCAGCCAGCTCTTGAATAGTATATATTAACATTTCTCATTGTGTTATTTCAATTTTGACTTGACCCCTGGATGGAGTCTCAGCTGCTTTTCAGCTCTGAGGGGGTGCCTATAAATATGAGCATGTACCATGTATACTCTGGAGCCAGCTCAGATTAGCAATTTCTAAGTGCCATCCACAGTAAGCTGTAATTAAAAATCACCTGTTAGCTTCTAATTTTTTTCTGCTGCCAACTCTCAGTAAAAGCATCCAAGTACATCAACAGATAATCTCAAGTACAGCATCCAAGTGTATATTGAAGTGTAGTCAATCACCTTCTTCAAGTCCTTTCCATTAGTTCAATCCCAAAGCATTCAATCAACTCACTTGGACCATACATATTTCATATTCTCCATGTGTATTTGGTTACCTGCTCTGAGTGCATGTGATTATGTCTGTCTGATTTATCATACTTGATTACCTCCTCTTCAATTCTCCTCAATTATCTCAGTTCAAATACACATGGAAGTTTACAGTAATGCATTTCCCACCAAACCGAAATTGATGAAATGTATATATATCAATATTGGAAGTTAGTGAAACAACATTATATGATTAATTACTAAAATACATGATAATCATAAATGAATACAACATAATTCCCCATACAAGGACATTGTTGACTATAGTGATTGGTTAACTTCAATATTCTGATACAATATACAATATTGTTGAAATCGTTAGAATGAAAGAAAACTTGAATTAAATATTTAAATGCATAGCAATATGCTGTAGTATGGCCGTACTATCCAGATCATACCACAGTGTGGTAATAATAGCAATAACAAATCTTGCCTAGAGTAATATAAATACGAATTCCAATCCGTTTTATTGCAAAATTGGAGTAAACAATACTTGGTTAATTCATTTTCTTTAGTATACATAGATGTAATGACAGAAACATCTTTTCAGTATTTGGAAATATTAGGATTACTAGTCTGTACAGACTGTAAATGTTGGGATAGTACAATAGCTGGAAACGGAAATCTATTAATGCTAAACCACAGGTGTCTAGGTAATATCATGTTCATGGTGGGAACTAATTTCTGGGGGTTTATTGATGATATATGAGCTAATAAGGTATCTGCAAAGTTGAAGTGTTTTAAATAGATTATATTTGTACTTGGTGGTTAAATGCCATGACCTGTCTTTGTTTACATTATAACCTACACTCTGAAATCAGAGAAGTTTGATTCAATTTCTGATAATACGATAACCTTTCTGGATACTGCAATTTCTAAACAATTGATCGCCAGATTGGGATATTCTTTATTCTACCGAACTTACTGCATCTCAGGGTACATATATCTCATGGCCCATGGAAGTTGGAGAGTAGAAGTTGAAATGTAATGCAGAAATGGACTCATAATTTATAGGTATATATGGTTTTATTTGGCTATGTAAACTTATGTAAAGTTACTGGGTTGATATGATTGCCAATGTGGATGTATAGTATGCCTTTCACAGGAGGTATAAGGTATAACAGAAGATAACATGAGCAAACAGTAGTTACCCGGCCATGGATACGTCACATCAGGAACCCTAACTATGTGTAGCCATTAGATTATTCCCCTCTTTTGGTTCAAACCTTCTGGGAATCAAATACTTGTACAAAGAAAGGCAATGTATCAAAATCAGATGTAATGCTTGCAAATATGTATTCTTATAAACTCATTACTTTTGCTACTAATTGATACTACTTGGAATTGCCTTGTGGGAGATCTGGCATACAAGGAAAATCCACCTCCAGTCAATTAATTCAGAAACTGGCTATTATCTATGCCAACAACATTTATACTAAACTGTAATCCAATCAGTACAAGATGACCAGAGCGAAACAAGACACTGCCCAAAGTGATCCCATCTCCCTTTCTTGACTTTCTAAGTTGTAGTTCAATAACTATTATTCCCATAGCTAGTAACTTGTAGTAGGTGACAATCAAATTACAATTAAAATTTGTTGCACTCATGACTTTATATCAATGGGAGCTTCTGCTGGCAGTATGATTAAATAGTCACTTACATTGTTTGACTAAATAACTTAATCACATCATACTTATCAACATCGAATTTATGAGCTTGTCGAAATGTATGTATTACCACCAAGTCCAGATGCACTGGATCTCTCCCAGTACTGTACAGTGCTACATCTTAGGCTATTGAATAAATGTTGCAGTCAACAGTAATTGATTGTTCGTATTGAATTAGTTATTGTTTTATATAGTCCATTATAGTTACAATCTTGTCTATCGCATGATTGGTTCGATCATTGCCGGCTGAAGCAGCATCATAGTTGAGTATGAGGAATTCTGTCAAATTCTCAATCTGTAATGTGATTGATTGCCTCCTGGTCGCCATCCAACTTGTTTGGAGGGTATCGTTTTGTTGTTGTGGCTATGTACCCCTTGTGATAAGTTGCTTGTCCATCAGCTTCTTCTCCATTATATCAATAGTTGTTTACCATTATGGCCTAGTAACAATTGGTTTGTGATTTGGCATTAACTTTTGATAATTTCTCAGGTGCACTGACAGGTACATTGGACATCAACCATATGCATAGTGAACATATCATATCTAATCACTGGGTTCACTCCTTGACCTTCCTATTGAGTGCTTCCAGCTTGTGAATGTATGTTTCTCAATTCACCTTGATGTATACAAGTTGTGAAATGTCTAGATATACTTATCACTGTTCTTGAAGTCAATTTTGAAAATTCCATCCATAGTGCACTTGTCACTGCTTGCTGTCTCTATTAGCAATTGTTCCTTACAGTTCTTCATTTTAGATCTTCCAGTGTCATTGAAGCTCACAATTGGAGTTTGTCTCAATTGCAGTGCTGTTATTCTCTCTGGTGTGAAGGTTGTTGTTGAGTGGAGAACCAAACTTACATAACTACATACTGTATGATTTGATGATTTACAGTGCAATGTATGTTTGGCCCATCTGCCGGTAATGATATCCTTACTATCCAGGTGGTACAGATCTATGTAACTGTTTCTGCCCAATCATCTACAGTAGCTATGGACTATACCGTACATGGGAGGAATGAAGGGCAAATGCAGTAGGTTTTGTTCTGAGCTGTATGTCCATGAGTAGACCAAGTTCCAATGACCAGTTGGACCCATTGTATCTTGGTGGGGCTGTTGCAGTTATTTAGTAATTCCATGTGAACACTCTTCTAACCAAACTACCAATGTTGATTCCTGCTGGCTCATTCAGCCTATGAAGGTTTCCACTGTCATAAACTACAATCCCCATGTTTCAACTTTGGAGTAACTTGAGCAATTCTAGTATAATTTGGCATCAGAAACAAAGACCATGGTGACTTCTTTCTAAGCTTCCAACATCATTGCTAATCTACATTTCCACTGTCAATCAATGTTGGATCAGAACTAAACAATTGTGAGTTGACTCCTGACACAGTCTTGGGGGTCAGCAATCAATACCATCAAATCACCGTGGATTGCTGCCTAGTTACAAGTTGCAACTATAACTGCTCAAGATTGAAATGGTATAAATTTTCTGTACAAGGACACAAGTAGTCCTTGAATAGTTACACAATCTGGAGAGCCACAAACTCAAATTGTATGAACAATACTGATCTCAGCTAGGGTGTATGGTCCCACAGTTCAGCTAGTTCTTCGAACATCCAATTACTCTCTTGACAGAGGCAATAGCTGGTGGTGAAAGTAGCACCACAGATTGAATTTCTAATTGGGATACTCCTTGGTGATTGTGTCATCAGCAACAACTCTAGTTTCCGTCGGAAACACCCGGGTGTTCCAGACGGCTCTGATGGCTCTGACGGAACCTCTTATCCTTTGACGGAGAAAGACACACTTCCTGCCGCCCAGGCGACGGGTCGCATTGCATAGCATCAGTAAAATGTATTTTAGTCACTGGAAGCCTCCAGGAGTGTCTGAGAGGATGTGGAGTGTAAACTTAGATGGGTCAATTTCAGGAGAGTATCAGACCCTAGGAGGGCATTCCTGCCGGCCTTCAGAGTAACTAGGAGCACCGACGACAAGCCTGGGAGCACCTGGGAGTGGCAGCGACAAACTTGGGAGCGCAGGCGACAAACCTGGGAGCACTGGCGACATGTCTGGGAGCACCTCGAATCACAGTCATGTATTCAGTTTGTATTCTCATCTATGTATCTATGTATCTATATAGCTACTGATCTACACAGGCTATATCTGGACTGGCTGTAGGCAGTGCTTGAGAGCAATTCGAGGTGCGCCTGAAAATGACGATCGAGTGAACTCAAAGATATACTCCGAGGCCTTGATCGAGCGACTTTGGAGATGCACTTGGAGGCGGTAATCGAGTGTATTTGGAGATTCACTTGCAGGCCGTGATCGAGCGAGATTGGACTAGTACTTGGAGGCGGTCGATGGACAGCGCGCCGGGACTCAATTCATCAGTTAGTTAACTCGCAACCGTGGGCATGCGACAAGCTGACTTTACCTTTGAAGCTCTTATGGAGAACTGGCTGGTGGCGGTTGATTGGTAGGTAGGTACGCCGGAACATGAAGCTACATTCAGGGGTCAACTCCAAATCGTGAAAATGAAGGGACGACAGACAATCTTAGGTGTATGCTGTACTTGGTGTATGCTGCACTCAGTGCTAACTCATGATGATGGCATGGAGAGATAGAGAAGGATGACTTAACTTTGTGTTCTTGCAATGATGGTAGAGTTGTGGAGAAGAAAGAGAGACATGGGGGATGAAGATGGGAACGATATGGAGGATACGAGCGGCTATGAGAAATCAGAAGTATGACTTGCCCGATTGGGTTTAGAAGACCTCATAACGGTGTTATTACCTGCCGGATCGGGACTTGTACCTGCTGTATCGGGGATGGTCAATTGACAGGCATACGAAATTCTCTAAGTCCCAGTTTCTCATGATGATTTCCCCCATCTCGTCTGATCTCTCTCTTTCTTGTGCTCAACTCTACCATCACCTAAGAACACGAAGCTAAGTCATCCCTCTCCATCTCTCCATGCCATAATCATGAGTTAACACTGAGTGCAGCATACACCGAGTACAGCATACACCGAGTACAGCATACACCTTCCCTCCAAATCGACCACCTCCAAGTACTCCTCCAGTCTCGCTCGAGTATACCCTGCAAGTGCATCTCCAAACTCGCTCGGTCACAGCCTCAGAGTGCATCTCCAAACTCGATGGATCACGGCCTCCAAGTGCATCTTCTGAGTTCACTTGATTTTGGCCTCCAAGTGCATCTCCAAACTCGCTCGATCACGGCCTCCCAGTGCATCTTCAAAGTCGCCTGATCACGGCCTCCAAGTGTATTTCCAGACTCGCCTGATCACGGCCTGCAGGTTCGCACAATCATCTCCTCCAAGTGCATCTCCAAACTCGCTCGATCCCGGCCTCCAAGTGCATCTCTGAGTTCACTCAATCTCAGTCTCCAAGTGCATCTCAGACACGCTCAATCAAGTACATCTTCAAGGAGCGACAGCGGTTGTACGGAGATACAGGGGTAACGGGGGTGGACAGAGTGACGGGGAGTATATATTCGGCAGACCCCGGAGTAGATAGACATCATCTCATATCCATCTCATCTTATCATACAATGAAAATTCACTCTCTATCTTTCCCAACTTTTGGTCTCACTCGCTCTGTCTGAGATTTCATGGATCCACACGATTGCGTGGATCCTCATGGCCGGGTAGTATCATATCTTCTCACCTTCTTCCTATGTTCCTCGAGCTTAGTGTAGAAGGAACGCGAGGAGAGATTTTCGCCGCGTCACCCATTGCATTCCAATCCCAATGCAAGCGTGTACCCAATGAACCCATTCCGACGTATGGTCACAGTTGGCCACAATGCCAGAGTGTTTGCTTAACATAAGAGACCGACGGTGCGAGAAGAAACGGCGAAACGGCGCTCGGAGGGCGATATGCAACCCGACACGTGGTATTGATGCCAGGCGCGGAGTAATCCGCCACCAAGGTGTCTCTGACGGAGCCATTCCGCCCGGACGGAAATGTTTTTTGCTGATGGTCCAGTACAGCATCTGCAGTGCTTCTGATATTGTCACCGGGCGTCACATACAGTATCCACAGTGATTTCACTAGTCATTGAGTTCATCATAGTCATTGCCTTAACAGCTCTTCAGAATGACCATTGGCATTTGTCACATTAAGTATCAGTGGTGACTATATTAAGTATCACAGGAATGGTATTTGCTTGTCTGGTATCACACTTAGTGGAATCAATCAATGGCAATCAACTTACTCTGCATACCATGTGTAGTAATTATGGATGGTATTGGTTGAAATGGTAGATGGTGATCAATTGTTAAATTCTTATATACTTGTTTTCATTGTAAGTGAGATTCACCAACTGATGATATCTCACTGTAAGTGAACTACGATTGTAGAATAATTTATTTCTAAAGGCAGATATCATTTGCACCAAAGCCATTCCTCTGTAGGTAAACTCTAATTAAGAGAGATAGACCGAGGGAATTGCAAATGTAAGTTCTTGTGATTATGCAATATATCTATTGACTCCAATATCTGCATCTGGTAACTTTTCATTGGATGCTCTTTATTTGTAGAGTTCTAGAGATAATAGAGTCATTCTTGTCAATAATGATCACTGTACCACTTGGTGCTACACAACAGACTGCAGTTGATAGCAATTGTACTCCATATAACAGATTGTATGCCATCTCAATTGTTGGCTGTGTGTGTTGGTTAAATCTCACCGTGCCATGATTGTTGTTATTGCCAGCATGTATCATGTCTCGCTGCCAAGTTTATCTCTGAAATTGTCTCTGCTGTTGTTAGATGGGCTGAAAGTAGTATAAAGTCAGATAATTTTCATCCTTAGACAGCCTCCATGCTGTGAAACTTGAATTAAATCAATTGTATATTTGTAGCTAATATGTTAGATCTGGGGTACACTTGGAAATCTTGTAAGAGATAAATATCCATTTATTATAATGGGGATAATTGAATAAAGGAACTGATTCCAGTACTCAAATGAATAGGCTTAAATTTAGCATTTGGATAGATATGATTAGCAATATACATCGAAGTAATTATATACAGGCATATAGTGAAATGTTCTCACTAGACATCAAAGACTTAACACAAGCGGACTGTATGATACCATTGTTGCAAAGCTCTAGATGTATTTCGTGCCAGCCTTAGGAACTCTAACCTCTTTCCACTATTACAAATATCACTTGCTATTGGGTTTGATATGATAAAAATATCATAGGGAACTGTTTTAGTTATCAGTGGTTAGTAGTTGCGAACATTATTGGCTTGAAGTTACATCAGCAAACACTGGTTCTTGGGGGTGATTTTAGATACTATACAGTCAGACCAAGTGAAGAGATACAGAATCAGGCCATCAAATGATCCAGGAAGTGGCCTCTCATTGAGGAGGTAGTAATTTAGAATAATCATTAATTTAGTTTAGTAGAGAAATATAATAAAATTTAAATATTTATTGGTAACTTCCAATGATTAGTTAATTAGCAAGCATATTACCTATAAACAGATATGAATGATATTTGGAATCTGATTACTGGATATATATGATAATGTGAATTACCCACTATTATATTGATTGGGTATTTGTTCCAGTTTGAATATTTGAAATTGATTGGGTTTCAGCTGCAGGACTCAATATGCAAATATTATTTCATCAGTTCTTAATCTTTAATATAGTCTCTTAATGCCGCTGGAAACTTGTCATAATAATTCCCTCAGATTAGAATACTCCATACACAGAAATTATTCATCCAGTTTTCCTATATGAAATAATAATATAGTTTAAAATGAATTTTGTATACAGTATATACCATATACCATACCATTAGAAGGTATGTAAAATTAATATTATACTAAACAGATATATCTAAAGGTATTTGCAATAGGAGATATATATGTAACCATTTAATGTGACATTAATTTAAACTGAAGGGAATTGTATAGAGTGTTATATAATACCACTGATTAAGATACTTCACGATTAACTATATAAATTGTAACATTGATTATCTTTTGAAGAACTTATATCATATTTACTCTAATCTTGTTTCCAAATATTCTACAGCCCGTTTGTTGTCAGTAATACTGTATAATTAAAATAGCTTTACTTCTTACATTCAATCATAATAGGGTATACTAAAAACCATATTGTTCAGTATAGTGAGGTGTAACTGCCATGTATTCTGTTTGTGGTCGTATAGATATATAGATACAGTATGCATGGTACAACCTAGACTCAGTACAATACTGAACTGATTAATATTTAAGTTAATATTGTGATTGCAAGCAGGTTCTTGGCTAAAACTGTTCTGAATTTGAATTTGAGACTTATCACATAATACTGTATATTGACTTTTCACAGATACATGATATAGATATTATTAGATTTAATTATTCACTATCAAATATTATCAATATGGATCATCAGCAGTATACAGATATTCCATTTTTGGAGGGATATTGTTTAGCGACTAAAATAATAATTCATTCAGTTAAGCCAATTTAACATACACAGAGCTTTGATTAATATGTATAATACAAAATAATCCTGGGTGTTCCAGAGTTTCTATAAACTAACAGCTATCAACTTTCTCGATATTGGTAAACTTTATATCTATACACTGAAATGATTATACCATTTTATATCTCAAAATATCTGATGATATCTGAAATGGTAATTATATATTGCTACAGCTTTGGATTTATTTTGATGATATGTATTTCATAGTATAGTCTTACTACCAATGGCACGAGTTCTCAATCACCTCTAGACCACTCTTACTGACCAGTTGCTGTCTTGTCAGATACTTGCTCTGTGAAGCCAAATTATCTAACTTTCTAGCTTGATCTGTGTAATGAAATCTGGATCTCTGAACTGCATTTGAGTTATACAGTGAAAGTCCATCTATACAATTTGGCCAGAGTCCAGTGATGTCTGTGTTAGCTATAACTATGATATTAGATATCTACAAGACTCCAGCTAAGACGGAATATAAGCATTACTGGCCAGACTCTGAGCTGCTGGGTTGTTGGTTTTAGGGCAGAAATCTGTCTGTAATCTGAAGCTGATCTAATTGCCACCCGCTTGCAAAATAGGTTTTTGGTTATGTGGTTACAAGTTAGAAGATTGCATTCTGTGAGAATATTCTTTGATAATAGTACAGAAGTTGAACAAATAAGTAATTCTGAAAAAGTGGTAGACATGTTAAGAAGGGGTTGTTATCTCCCAAGCAGTTTAGTAGAAAAATGAATTTCATATTATTATTTCAGATTATTAGTTCAGGTAAAGCTCATGATGTTGCACATAAATGAGTACAGATATTTTCGGATTAATTGTGAAGTGCAGACTATAACATTAAGTTGATTGAAGATTAAGTGTAAGGGGTTACGAATGAGGGAGATCAATATATTCCACTTTTAGTTGGCAGTAAGTATTGTTCTCTTGATAAGATGAAGATATGAGGTTCAAGTGGGCAACTATATACATTACTGTCTTGATAGAATGATTCGTCAGACTACAACTTGATGTTGAAATTGAATGTGGAATAATTGATGTTGCCATCAGTATCTTGAATTGTATAATGTTTCAGCTTGCAAACAGTAATACAGTGTAGGTTGGTACAATAAATGTATACATTTCACCAGTACAAGTAAATACACATGAAAGCTTAATCAATGCAATATTCACTCAGGCTACAAGTATGTGCCATAAAATTAAGACACATAGTCTCTATATATACAGTTGACTGAAACTTGATTGATTGATTAATAATTCAAGTAGTTCAATTAAATGTAGATATGTACAGTATTTCCATAGAGTTTAAAACTGTTTAGCATTTGACTTATATTGATTAAAGATCTATAGTGTATATAAATATGAATAATCTAATAGCAAATAAATAACACTACATACAATACAGTATCGGATAGAGTATAAGAGGTCATAGCAGAGATAACACACAGTAAAGATATGTGATGTAATATAGTGCAACCTCCAGCATAGTGGTTAATTTGCGATGGTATTGGTATTTTTATCAATGTGATTTTTAATTTTCTCCAAGTGTTAATAGTAGTTTTGTTTAACCAATCATGTTATAAACTAATTTATACCAACATTCTACTAGTAAAGTTCATAAATCAGTACCAATTACTAGGATATGTAGAATGTGTAAAGTTAACTACTGACGCCCTTTATACTATGAAAGTTAGTATATACTTTGCTGAGAACAATTCATCACTCTATAGTTGTTAAGGTACATCTGTTTCTAATAGTTCAAATACCAAAACCAGATTAAATAGAATTGCAAAATTGATCTTTGGTACTCTTGCAGATAAGTTAAATACTAATATTTGCAATTCCAATCATAGTGCCATAAAACATTTAAATATATTGTTACTTGGCAAGTTACGGATAACACATTGCCATTAGATTAGTGATTTTAACATTAAACTACACAGTTTATCAGTGTGAATTATGTAGCAAATTACAATAATGCCAGCTCTAATGCAATATAAGTTATAACATTCAATGTTCAATTCCACTGCATAAATATTGAACAATTAAATTCGTTTAGTATATGCCAAATCCACTCTGAAATACTGCTCATATTTGATTCAATAAATTTTCTACATTGTACTGATACATTTCAAATCTTTAACAGAATGAAAAATAGTTTAAATAATAATATAAATAAATATACTGACAAACTGTATAATTATGTTCACCTGGGTGGTTGAGATTAGAATTGCATGTTTGGTAATGTATACCTCGATTGAAATCCTGCATTGTCAGGAGTGTTAGCAACGGTTCCGGACAGTCACTTCGGGTCCAGGTCCGGGTCCGAACCGCACCGTTGCCAGATTGACGGTCCGGGTCGTCAATAAACACAAACTGCCCACTCGGGTACGGTTCCATGGTAAACTCCCAACCCGTCTGAATTGGGTGGGTTGTCAGCGGGTCGCCCAGCGGGTCCATCTATAAATTCATATAAGGCTGTTGTATTTGCAGTGTGTTAATAGTATCTTATCAAAATCGCATTTTCAGCAACCAACAATGTGCTTTTGGTTGTTGAGGAGTGTGTAATATCGATTAATTTGGTATCTGTGTTTCACCTTCAATATATGCTATCTTTGCCTAGCAAGGCGGTTAATAATACAGTTACGCACGCGAAGATTTGCGTGATGCCTTGATTACGAAATATGCAAGTCCTAAAACTGTTGATGCTCGGTTGACGCTCATTTTTAGGATGCCGCAGGGAGCATCTCGCTGTTGTTTTTGCCTGTAAAGGCTGCCAATATCCCATAAATGGATGTCTACAACTAATCGGAACATAACTTACCGAAGATGCAAAGCTAAAAATCGTTGACGCTCCGTTGACACTCATTTTCAGGACATTGTAGCGATGTCGTCGCTACTGTTTTTGCCTAGAAAGGCAGCCGATGATCTGATTATGGCCTATTGTCGCCGCACAACACTAGGACTTTCCATGATACACCGCCCAAAGTCGTTGACGCTCCGTTGACGCTCATTTTTAGGACATAGTAGCGATGTTGTTGCAAGAGGTTTTGCCTAGAAAGGCGGCTGATAGCACGATTATGGCGTAACGTCGCCGCACAGCCCATGCAATTTCCAAGATGCAAGGCCAAAAGTCGTTGACACTCTGTTGACGCTCATTTTAATGTATTGTCCATTCAACATCTGCTGCTGTCGACAATTGTTTTCATCCTGATTTGACTTGATCGGCTGTTATTCTGCCTGATTGAGACTCAGCCCTGTGGCAAAGCCGAGCGGCGTAATAATCTTGCACTGTTCACTCTCACATGACTAAAAATGATGTATCATGCCCAAAGATTCATTGCGCCTGCTATACATCTATTTATGAACCGATATTCACGATCTACTTCTTACCATTCGCCGATAATATATCTCTAACTGAAACTCTCGGTCAAGCTACATAAAGCTGGTGAACCATTGACGCATTCTGTCCTACTGTTTCTTCCCTCCTTTGTTTCTCTGCGTTTCAACTGCATTGACCGTCACCAACACCGTTTCAGCCTGTCTCTTTGACGTCCGTGTCGGCTGAACCAATCCGGGCACATTTGGCGCGGCGCTCACATCTTGCTGCTCTGGGCATTCCGGATCCTCAATGCCATTGTTGGGGCCTATATCGGATTCATCGTCTGCTGCGCAATCATCTTCGCTTTCATCTGGATTATCCAAGTCGCCATTCCAGTTCAGCCAATCATCGGTGTCCGAAATGCTTTCAGGTGCGCTGTCGTCATCACTTTTGACTGGATGACGGTTGATTCTCCGGATTTGGCGGACATTTAAGATCTGAGTTCGTCCTCCAGGGAGGTCCTTTGCAGACAAAGCTGGTGGCAAAGGTGATCTTTCTGACAATTTAAACGCAGCCGCACCATCATGTTGAAAGAGTGACCAAGATGCTTTAACGCTCTCTTCAGTGTCCGAAATGTATCCTACGAAGGTCATCTGCTTGTTTTGAGCGCGAGATTCCTTCAGGGTAGCACGTAGATTTTGGCTGCCCTGCCACAACTCCAAAAAGTCGTGAACCATGGCCATTGTGTGCAATTTCCTTTCCTCCGCCTCTTTCTTCATTTCCGAGTCATTTTCTGTGTGTGGGGTATCCAATTCTCGGTCAGTGCCTGCCAAAATCCCGTTATTGGCTCGAGCAAACTGCCTGACAACGAGTTTTTCGCAAAGGGTCTCGCCTGTGGTTTTTGACTGCCTCCACCCAATAACATCTCGGCCAAAGGAAAAACTAGCCTCCACTCCGACACCATGTGGTATGATGGAGAATATGTCGCGAGCCACATTGGAGAGATCGGCGTACTTTGAGTGCGTTTCCTCCTGTTGGCGCCACCAATCAGTTATGTCCGGTATCCAAAATGTACTGCTAATCTCCATTGGGTCGGAGTGGTAATCATTGAGATTTGTATTAATTTGTCCCCAGTTCTTTGGTGCTTCAGGCGGCGAATTGAAATAGAGCCTGGCGGTGGTCAATAAGCGGGCTGCGCGATCGCTTTGTCCGGGTATCGTCTCAGGCAGATTGTTAGGCGTTAAGTATTCCTCATCATCGCTGGACAAATCATATGGATCAAAGGATGATTGATAGGACCCTGATGCCGTTGCGGAGGGGACGAGATTGCTGCTCGGTACTGTTTCGAGTTTATTGACCGGCGCACGTCGATGTTTAGCGCAGTATTCATTTTCCACATACTTTAGAAAGGCCTCTTGGTATTGTGTAGTGTACAATGTCTCGTCCTCAGGATTGATATCCATTCCCTTGTCCCACTTTCTAAACGATCGCAACTTCCAGAACGGATCAAGGATTTGTGCGGAAATCAGGAGCATGCCTGTTGCTGGTGTCACTTCAGCGTAGTATTTGGAAAGCTTCTGCCGAGCTAACTTCACAGCGAAGAACAAGTCTTCCTTCCATTGAGTCTTCTTCTTGGCCAAAGCCCGCATCATGCCGTCCATGTGATCGAACATGTCGTTGTACACTGTGATGACGTGATGCAATGTGACTGTATGCCTCTTTGACATCCAAAGGGTCCAATGTCGAAATGGCCTCAACACTTCCATGACATACTTGACAATCGTCCATTCATCCTGAGTTGTGAATAATGTCCGATATTGAGCGTATTTTGGGTTTTGAAGCCACTGGCGGGTGAATTCCTGTAAGCGGTAGGCGCGCTTGAGTAACTCCAGTGTAGAGTTCCAACGTGTCTTCACATCCATAATAGGAAGTACCACAATGCGGACTTTGGCTTTTTGACAATCATAGAACTCGTTTCGGCAACCACGTGTCAATGTAATTAATACAGCAAGCATTCTCTGCTATATGAAGGTCAGCTTCAGGACTTTCAAAATATCATGAAATATGTACTTTCTCAATTATCTTTGCTAAACCTGGTTTCATGG
>Ga0307512_10002774_pt1 | contig 21356 bp, 24 predicted proteins | sample 14_EM_MG_FD_200267 | JGI IMG/M metagenome (GOLD analysis project Ga0307512, IMG submission 200267) | Populus trichocarpa ectomycorrhiza microbial communities from riparian zone in the Pacific Northwest, United States - 14_EM | ecosystem: Host-associated > Plants > Roots > Unclassified | place...
GTCGGCGGTGTAAAGTTGCTTTGCGCACGTGATCATGATGACCTCGTCCTCCGGCGCGCCCATAAGCTTCCGTCCGGCAGACCCATCCTAAGTCCACGACTACTTCGTCACCTCATTGAACGCCTCCCTGTTAGCGTCAGTAGAAGTCCACTTGCCTCTCTCCCATGTGCGCTCGGGCTCACCTCCAGGTATTGAAAGTCCCACAGACAGAGATTGGACCCTGCTTTCGGACCACGTCACACCGCATCCATCGCACGAATTTACAAACCTCTCCTTCGTCATGGACTTTTCAGGGTTCAATGCTGCCGAGCAGGCGCATATGACTAAGGTCATTGAGAAAAAGCAGGTTCGTTCACCGTCCCTGCTTCCCGTTTGACAGCGTATTCAATCGCAACGACAAGATGCAAGACTTTATGCGGATGTATTCCAACCTCGTCGAGCGCTGCTTCACGTCATGCTGCAACGATTTCACCAGCAAGGCCCTGTCGTCAAAGGAGGTGGGAAGGTTTCTCGATACATACTTTGCTGGAGGTTTCCAACATCTTTGACAGGAGCAGTGCATGATGAATTGTGCCGACAAGTTTTTAAAACACTCGGAGCGAGTGGGTGCGCGATTCGCGGAGCAGAACGCAGGTGCGCAGCATCAACCTTACGGAAGCAATCGCTCGGGCTGATAATTAAACGCTGTCGCAGAGGCTATGAATGCCGCGTCAGCACAAAAGTAGGGTGTGCTAGATAGCACCCGCCTCTTGTACCGACCCGGTCCCTTTAATATACTTCCCTCACCCCGCTGTCATGGTAGATAGAGGCCCATACTACGGTAATTCACTGGGTATAGCTAGCACCTTGGCTCTAGTATCAGAGAGGAGTCTCTGGTAGATTTTCCCGTACCGTACGGGACATGAGTTATGTTAGGCGCCACCAGAGTGGAGTGTTTCCAAACACGTAGTGATCATGTGCCACGGGTATGACGAAGGTGACGAAGGTGTTCCCGGTCATGTCGGTGTTGTGATTCGATTCTCGTACTCTTCCCAAGACCACTATGTCGCCTAAACACCCCCTCGTAGGACAACCCGCCCCTGTTGTTTCGCTTCCCAACGCCGATGGCACGACGTATGAGCTCAAACCAGGTGCCCAAGGTAAACCCACGGCTGTCTTCTTTTATCCTCAGGCCGGTGCGTTTCCCTGTCAACGTGTGGATACACCCTGTTTGGTAATCTGGGGCATCATGCCAGACACCTACGGCTGCACGAGAGAAGTCTGCTCTTTCCGGGATGCGCTCACGGGTCCGTCATTTCTTGGGATTGACGTTCCGTGAAAGGAAACGATGAACTAATTAAAGTGTGGGCGGATGGGTACATCTAGAGAAAGTTGAGTTCAAGGAATCAGGCATCACGGTTGTTGGGGTCGCCCCAAATTCGGTCGCGGCCGTCAAAGCCTTTGCTACCAAGCACAACGTGACCGTATGTAAACCGCGGCCCTTCTGGGCACCCTTGCGTTATTTGCTCTTCCTGACGACGAATGACAGTACCCGATGTTGAGTGATGAGTCTGGCGAGGGTCGCAAGGCATATAGCGTCCCACGTGGCATGATGGGCCTCACCGAGGGACGTGTCACGTTCTTCGTCGACTCGCAAGGAGTCGTACGGTGAGTAACCTTCACTTAGAGAATCTATAGGTCCTCCGGTAGATCGTGACCCTCGACACAGCGAGGTGTACGACTCGGTGCTCAACTTCAATGGGCATGTCAAAGCTGTATCGCGAGCCCTTGAACAATATAAAGACGCGGGCAAGGCAGGTGACACTGCGGCTGCTGAGGGCGCTTAGGTCGTGCCGCGGAAGGGACGTTGAATCTGCATTTATCTCTCTGGTTTCTTATTATGTTGCCATGTGTTTTTGGTTCCGCTCGACGATCGAATACAGTGCAGTGCAGTTAATTGGCAGAGTCTACACGGCGGGGACTGATGGTCAGCGTTATGGGTGCGGCAGGTTGTTGCCCGATCTGAATCACATGGGTGATAGAGTGGGTGATATATTAATGGAATCCCGGCCCAAGGAAAACACCGAATCCAACACAACCCGCCCTACCCTGCTGTACTTGTTCCTCCCCGCAGTTGGCCAGTTTGACCTGCCCCGTTGCCGTATCACGAAGGAAAGAACGATGATTGTGACCCCCGTAACCAAACTGTTGAGAATTCGTGTGTACGTTTATCATCTGTTACTCCTTCACGGCAAATTTCCTAACTCATAAATGACAATAGGCCCATCGTTCAAGGGGGCATGCAATGGTGATTGCCCACAGGGAATTGGAATAATGAGATAGACGACTAATGAGGTTGTTGCCATAGGGTCGGGGTGCCCTCTCTCGTCTCTGCCGTTTCCAACGCAGGTGGTCTCGGTAGGGTTCGCACATGCCCCGAATTCTTCCGTGGAGGCTTACGTGTCGCCACATGGGTCCTCATCAGGCATTCTCACAGCGCTTACGCAGCCGAACCCCGACGCGCTGCGCGAGGCCATTCGCGAAACGCGACGTAGGACGGACGAGCCCTTCGGCGTGAACATCACTCTCCTCCCGACCATCAATCCACCGGATTACGAGGGATTCGCTCGTGCGGCGATCGCAGAGGGCGTGCGCATCTTTGAGACTGCGGGAAACAATCGTTCGTGATTTGACACATTCCATCCCTTGGCATCGTCGTCTATGAGAACTGATTTATTCTCGGGGGTGGATGCCTGCAGCGAAGAAACTGATCGCATATTTGAAGAGTGAAGGATGCATCATCATACACAAATGTACGACTGTCCGACATGCGAAGGTGCGGGTGTCCTCGAAACGGATATACTCTCACGCTGAGGCACTACTGCATACGTAGTCGGCGGAGAAGCTCGGGGTAGACATTCTCAGCATCGATGGATTTGAATGTGTGTTGTATTTCGGCATTGTGCCCTTGGAAACCATCTCATGGACATTCGCAATAGGTGCCGGACATCCTGGCGAGGAGGATATTCCGGGATTAGTACTGGTACGTTGTTTGGGACCGATCACTGTGGGTTCGTCCACTGATATCATACAGCTCGCGCGTGCAGCGCAAGAGCTGAAGGTTCCATATATAGCCTCTGGTGGAATAGCGGACAGCCGTGGACTCGTGGCGGCCCTTGCGCTGGGCGCGGGCGGTATCAACATGGGTACGTAAAGCCTGCTCCGTCGCCTGCGTTCGCGGATCTGATAATAGAAATACATACAGGGACAAGGTTCATGTGTACAGTGGAAAGGTGAGATGAGAGCTTTGTCAAGCGGTCTGACAAGGTATAACCCCGTCTACATGGGACAGTCCGATCCACGATAGAATCAAGCAGAAGATTGTAGAGTCAAAGGAACAAGATACCATCCATATTTTCAGGACGTTGCACAACACTGCGCGCGTATTCAAGAACAGCGTCGCTAGAGAGGTTGTTGAGATCGAGAAGCGGCCAGGATCGAAGTTTGAGGACGTGCGAGAACTTGTTTCAGGGGCACGGGGAAGGAAGGTTTACGAACTGGGTGACCCCGAGTACGGGATCTGGAGTGCGGGACCAGCGGTCGGACTGATCAATGACATACCCACCTGCGAGGATCTATTGAGTAGGATGGAGAAAGAGGCTGAGGAGATAGTGACTTCGCGACTTGGGGGGATGGTCGTTCGTCGTTGTTGTAAGGCCAAGTTGTAACTCACGATCACATGACCGCGTTTTAATGCCTCGTGGTCGACACGCGCTAAGCGCTCCGTCCTTTATCCAAAGTTGAACTTACTCTGACCTGTCGACGTTCGACGTTCGACCCGGGCACACCATGGCCCCTCTTTCGCCACCCCTTTCATCCAACACTCCACCTTCAGACGAATCTGCAATGTATGAGCTCTCGTTTGATTATGAACAGAACTCCGCCGGCGAATGGAAACGTATATCAAAGGGCCGTTCTTCCCCTCCAACTCCTGTGGACAAGCAATCCCCTCTTTCCACCGACTTCATTCCGCCGCCGTCTGGGAAGGATAATCCTTCCCCTCCGCCTTCAACAAGACTTTCCCTCACACGATCAGAAAGTTTACCTGGCATCCCTTCCACATTGACCACCGAACGCCCAGATCCTGTTCCATCTGCACAATCTACATTGCGCTCCTTCCAACGCGCGCTCTCTGGCCCAGTGTCTCTCCCCCAGTCCAACTTGCAACAATCGCATACGCCTGGTCAACCGTCCTCCACTCACGTTCGTACCATTCTGGCTGGTGGACTACGTGGCGCAGCAGGGCGGACAGCTGGTGGCCCTCGGCGCGTCACCCTCGAAGAGTTCAATCAGATCAATGAGAAGCTCAAGATACAGCAGCAGCAAGAGAAAGAAGAGCTTGACCTCCACGTGCAAACTGCGGGTCTTCCCCAGGACGAGAAAGAGAACCACGATGGCTCTTCCTTGCCGCCCATAGACAGCGCCGCGGGACCGAGCAGCATCCATCGACGTTACTCGCCCCCCAGATCTGCGCCCGCTTTGTCTGACGCTCACTATAACTACCTTCCCTCGCGTTATTCTGCCATCGGTGCCACCTCTTCGTCTTCCAACCTCCGCTCCACCTTGGCCGAAGTTGTACCTGCGCCCCAACGACCCTCGCTACCTATGCCATCTGCCACTTCCTTCACGCGCCAAATAGTCGCCGGACCGAGCCGTCTCAGTCGTACACACTCTCACGGACAGAAAAAGTTTACCCCTGGCCTCGCCATCGACAAGATTTCAGAGGTTGATGGCGCAGATGATGGTGTTTACGCCGATCTGGCTGCTGGGTCAGAAACTGATGGTGGCGTTGAGGAGAAGCCACATGTGCGCTCCCAGGCGCCGCCTACGCGTCAACGCGTCAATGCGCTCACGCGTTCTGCCACACGGCCCCGACGATCTGCGAGTCTCAGTGATGCGTCTAGTACGTGCCTTGGGATGTTTGAGTTGAAATGCTCGCTGACTGTATTGATTAGCGCCCGAGCGTCCCGTCGCGCCGCCTCTAACGAGCGCGGTTTCGCACTCTGGTGCGCGCCCAGGGTCGAGTATGGGTCTGTCCAACTCCCGTGCAGGGGCGACGCGCGTAACGTTGGAGGAAAAGAGGCGTCGTGACCGGGAGATCGCCCTCGAAGACGGTGTGTCCGATGGCCCTGCTTTCTATCCCATCATGTGTTCTGATATACGTCTACATAGCAGAGTACGCCAGAGCCCAGCAGAGACGTGAAGAGGAGGAGTTGGATCTTGACCGTGAGTAGCGTGACGCGGTTCATCCACCTATATGTACTCACTTCGTGTGTGTACCTAGGCCGTGCATTCCCACAAGACCACATCGTCCGTGGTAAGTCGCCGTCTCCGACGCACATTGCATCAGTCAGTGCGGCACACCTTCGCGCCACCTATGGCCATCAACGCCACGAATCCGATACGCTTCGCTCCGCTGCCGGAAATCCCCCTCCGCAGCAACCCCCAGCACAAACACCTACACAGCCGCAGTCGACATCACCGAAATTGTCTGAACCCCCTCAGCCCCAGCGCGTCCCTGTCGCCTCGGGACGATCCAGGCGCAGCCCCACCACGTCAGAACCTATTCCCGCCGGAGGCGAGGACGAGGTAGCGCACGTACCCGTCTCAGAGGTAAGGACGCGCAACCTCGTTGTGAGCAAAAAGGCGTACGCCCGGCTCGATTTGATTGGCAAGGGCGGCTCGTCTCGCGTTTATCGTGTAATGAACAATGCGAACGAGATATATGCGATCAAACGCGTTTCGCTCGACAAGACGGATTCGGAGACGATGAGCGGATATATGAACGAAATCGCGCTGCTTAAACGCCTCAGCGGGAATAGCAGGATCATCAGGTTGGTGGACAGTGAAGTCAAGCCTGGACCAGGAGGGGCAAAAGGCCATCTGATGCTGGTGATGGAGTGTGGCGAGATCGGTCAGTCACGCGTTGCATACGAGATGTTATGAAATTTGTAGCTCAACGTGGATCTCTGGCATGCAAAGACTTTGCAAGGCTTCTTCAAGACCAACAAAAAGAGCCACTCAACATGGTCTGGGTCGCTTATTACTGGCAACAGGTAAATTTTATTTTAACTCTTCCTGTGTCGCGAGGTGCTTACTTGTTCATGCGGCAATTAGATGCTTCAGGCAGTACAAGTGATCCATGAGGAGAAGATCGTGCACTCTGACCTCAAGCCGGCAAATTTCGTGCTCGTCCGAGGGCAACTGAAGTTGATTGATTTTGGGATTGCAAATGCCATTGCCAACGATACCACCAACATTCAGCGAGATCATCAGGTGTGTGTTTTCGCGCAGCCCACAGTGTGGTCGTGGCTTTCTGTTCTGACCGGAGACATTTTTCGACCAACAGATCGGGACCGTCAACTACATGTCTCCAGAAACGATCGAGCTTCCAGATGGCATGCGGCGCCTCAAAGTCGGCAGACCAAGCGATGTGTGGTCGCTCGGCTGTATTCTCTACCAAATGGTCTACGGTCATCCGCCATTCCAGCACCTCTCGGTTTACCAGAAAATGAAGGCGATCCCAGACACCGCACACACAATCGAGTTTCCTGAATACGCTACGCCCACAGTGCGCTCTGGAAGCACGGGAAGCCCGCCGAAGAAGCTCGACCACCTAAGCCGGCGCGTGCCAACATGCGTCATTGCATGTATGAAGAAGTGTCTGGTGCGGAGCCCGAAAGAGAGAGTGACGATTCCCGAGCTTCTGGAACAGGAGTGGTTAGGAATGAAAGATGGTGCGTTGCCAGAGTCCCCTCGTACGATCTCTTCCTCCGTCTGCATGCTGACTTTGTGGTGGTATGTTTTCGTGGGATCAGGAGAGTCACCTTCGCCTGAGCCACAGCAGAAACCTGAGCTTGCGGAGGACGAGACGATCATCAACCCGTATTATATGCGCCAGTTACTGCAGTATGGCATCCGTCTCGGTCAATCACAGAATTCGGCAGACATGAATGCGGATGACCTCCTGCGAGAGGCAACGGTGCGGCTGCCACCTTAATCCGTTCGCCTGTTTTTTTTTTTCTGACCAAATGATCAGCGGCTGGTCGCGGAGCTCAAAGCAATCGCATGAAACACAAACAACCTCATAGACCCACGAACTGAAGAGCGAGGAGGCGCATTATGCAATTTACAATCACACTGTTTTTTTAGCCAAGCTCCGTCAATTTTTTTTTCCATCCTCACTCTGCACAACATTTCGTTCATGCAACCTTCGCTTCGACCCCAGTGTACGCTTAAAACAGGCAACACATGTTTGTACTCACTATGCAAAACAAAAGGCGGAATCCCACCGCCGCTGCCGTCCCTACGTCACATGCTCCTCCACCATCCACAGCTTCCATATATTCTGCTCCCATTCTCATTTACGGTCCACGGCCTTGGTCGCTCTGAACTAATACCTCTGCACTTGTTTCATACGCCTTTTGTGTTATTTATGTTTTTTTTCTCTCTCTCTCTCTCCCCTAGGTCGCAGGTTTCGGCACAAAGGACGTTTAATCACCACATCACAATTCGTCGTTCATCTTCCACCCCCACCAACCCCACCAACCCACACCACTTGTTAAATAACCGCCCGGCTAGATTCTTCGACCATTGAATTTCTAATTTTTCTTTTCTTTTCCTTTTATTGGGTCTTTCTACCGTTTTTCTTGAAAAAATGGAGTTACGCGTTTCATGCTCTGTCCGGATTCCACTTGCCTGATTTCGGTCACTCAAACTTGATCAATTCCCGTTGCGATTCTGACATGGGTCTTACGTCGATTTGTGTCAAACAGAGGGGATCAAATCCCACGAACCATGCGATGCCATGCGGACACATTTGGGCCAGAGTTTTATCCGAGCGGAAACAAAAATCATGACGATTACAGTAAGGGGATTGCGATGTCGAGTATTAGAACCAGCTCGTCAGGGAGTAACGGACTGTAAACACGAGAGTGAGTTATTTGAGGCTGATCGTGAGCAGATACGTTCTCGTAAGCTTTGTAATCATGCGCAAATATCGAGGACACAAAGAAACAAAAGGAGTTGGGGTCGGAATGTGAGCGAGGTGGCAAAGCTGAGCATGGGATCCCTCGAATACGGGATCCTTCGAATACAGAACTGTGAAAAGTTGCTGGCCGACCTGCACATAATCACCAGCAGTCTTGTGCCTCGATGAGCTGGGACATGGCCCTGACCGACCATGCGTCGCCAGCGGGCCATTGTATTCGAAGGATCCCGTATTCGAGGGATCCCACGCTCAGCCTTGCCACCTCGCTCACATTCCGACCTCAACTCCTTTTGTTTCTTTGTGTCCTCGATATATGCGCATGATTACTCTCAGATTTACTGTACCCAGATGACCACTCGTAGAGTTGTAGCCACAACGGTCCACAAACACAGACCTTTAGTCTTTCATGTACGTAAGCCTGGCTTTTGGACCCCTGCAATCCAGCACCCATCTCCCTTCATCTCGAAACCTTTCGTGTGATTTCCTTCACCTGCTTTCTCTCCCCTGATCCCTTCATCTCTGGTCTTTCTCACGAGCGGACCGCGTGCATTCTACACGCGAAACTGGAACGAGCCAAAGACGAACACCTCATCCATCCGACAAACTCGCACCCATGAGCTCTCACAGGTCCGTCCAACGTGACTCACCTTCCCCAACTCACGAATTAACCTATTGTTTATTTCCCAGAATACGCATCTTTGGCGAAAAACGACGTAAAGGAAATACAAATTTCCCTAGACCGTTCGCGACACTGGTCACCGCCCGGCCATCCGAGGCAGGCGAGTCTGACGTGTCAATCGACATGCTCCACGACGATGTCCTCCTAGAAATATTTGATTCGTACAGAAAGCGCGTGTCCTACCTCGATGGGATGTGGAAGTGGCAAAAGCTACTGCACGTGTGTCGAAGATGGCGACACATCGTCCTGGCATCACCCCGGCGTCTGGACCTGCGAATTGGCTGCAATCCAAGAACACCGACGAGGAGGTTACTCGATATCTGGCCACCCTTTCCCATCTCCATATCTGGTCTTGCCTGGCTTAGGACAGATGCTCGGTGCAAAGACAACGTCATTGCTGCGCTGGAACGGCGTGATCGCGTATTTGAGATCGACTTATCGTATATACCCAGTGCTGAATTGGGACAAATTGCCTCTACCATGGAGGGACCATTTCCAGCTCTGACTCGCCTTCGTGTTAACCCAGACAGTCTGAAATTGGATATCACGACTAGGGAGGTGACACGAGTTGCGGCGCTTCCGCTTCCCAATACGTTCTTGGGTGGATCTGCCCCACGTCTACGAAAACTCACCTTGCAGGACATCGCATTTCCGGCATTACCGAACCTTGTTTTGTCGGCTACCCACTTTCAAAAGCTGCATCTTCTTAATGTCCCGCATGCTGGATACATTTCTCCTCAAGCAATGGTCACTTTCCTACTCGCGTTGCCCAACCTCAAATCCCTCATCATTGAATTCGCCTCCCCTGAATCTCGCCCCCTCCAAATGAGTCCCCCTCCTTTGACACGCGCTGTCCTTCCCTCTCTCACATACTTTCAATTCGATGGTGCCAGCGAGTACCTGGTGGATTTCATCGCCCAAATTGATACCCCTCTTCTCGACCGGCTCTACATGACGTTCTTCTCGAACCTCGTCTTTGACATCCCGCGACTCTACAAATTCCTTGATCGTGCAGATGGACGCAAGCCATTCATTCGAGCTGAGTTGAGGATCTGCCATTGGAAAGTCACGGCTTTCCTTGAATCGTCCTCTACTTTCAAGATAGACATTGTATGCAATGTGTCAGATTGGCCGCTTGAGTCAATGATGCGATTATGTGACTAACTCATTCCTCTCCTCTCTCAGGTGGAACGGCTCGAGATTCACGAGGACTGTTGGGACGGGCTAGAATTTGAAGACGAACAAAAATTGCAAGTGATCCTAGGCGATCCAGACTGGTTGGAACTTCTCGATCCATTTGTGTCCGTGAAAAGTCTGTATATTGCCGACAGGCTGGGGCTACTTCTCGCGCCCGTGCTGGAAAAACTCACTGGGGAAAGAGTCGCAGAAGTATTACCTGCATTGCAAAATCTCTTCATTCAGGACCTTTGGCCACAAGAGGAGTTTGTGCAGAAAACCATAACATCATTTGTTTCCGCGCGCCAGTTGTACGATCACCCCATAGTCGTACAATGCTGGGAAAAAGAAGTTCAGGTCTCAGACGAGAATTTGGTGCGACATCGTTAATGCCGGGCATGCTGCGCGCCCCACATTATCCGCTACTACCAGACATTCCTATGTGATCTCGTTGCTTGTCATTGGAGTCTTGAGACATACATTACTTTGTCTTAGATTACTGTCATCAGATCTTCTCGTAATTGTTTTCGATAACTCTGACCTGGTAGTACCGAGTTTGGTTCAGCTGTACTTAGTTGCACCACTGGCCCCCCTCCCTTGTTACAAGTAGGGTGTAATAAGGCATCCGCCACACTAGCTGTGCATGGCCAATTGATATTTCGAACAAGTTTGAGAACCTAACAAAGAGTAGTGGTGACATAGGATATGCGCTAGAGGGGGGGGAATCGTTCATAGGGCCCATCTATGAAAGGAAAAAATGGTGGCGGGAGTGGTACAGACGGTAAAAGGGTTGGGACAGTGGGAGTACAGCCCAACCAAAACTGGTACAACAAATCGCATCGAGTACGAGACATCAATAAGGGAGATCAGACAAGCGTAATCTAAGAGGAAGTACGTAGGAATATCAGGTATTGAAGCGCGTATATGGCATGAACATTAGCATGAACAACGGAGAGCACCCAGCAAACGCACTCCGAGTCTATAATGACTTCCGTCGTCGCTTGCATTGTTTTTCAACTACGGGGTGACCAAACCGCTGGCGGGCGGCAATAAATGGATTTATTGCTTCCATCTGATGCCTGAAGGTCCTCTAAGAAGTGGGTCAGTGGTAGGTAATGCTCCCGTGGTTCTTTCCTCAGTGAATTCGTTCAGCGCAGCCACCAGCAAATCGGTTTAGTGCAGAACTTGTTAAATCGTCCAATCGCACCAAGTTGTGGAAATAACAGTTACCTGAGAGAATGTGATAGTATCTTGAAACCCCAACATGAAGCAACGAGGGTAGATAGGAATACCATGTTGTAGCAGGCGTAAATGGTAGGTTAGGGACAATAGAGGTCGCTCGAGAAAATATTCTCCAAGTCTTTTCATGACTCCGGTATTCGTTCCCAGCGTTGCACAACCACGGGAAGATCTGAAAGCTGGCGGGCGGAAAAAAACGGTTGCATGGCTTGCTGCAAAGACCCTGATGGCTGAAGGCCTTCCAAGAACATATCATGAAGTGCAGGTAGTACTCCCGTGACACTTTCCTCATTGAGTTCTTGCAGCGCAGCCGCAAACCGTGGCGCTAGCTTCTCGGTTATACGCAAACTCTTCGCGGAGACAAATGGGATGAGAAGTTCCAACCATGGTATATGGTCTGTGTCATCTTGCCATCCTAGTTCGTCCTGAGGAACCTCGGAGATGGAAAGCCATTCCACCTGAGAAAGGAAAGACGAGAGTTGGTTGCATATCTGCGCTATCGCCTCCCGACCTAAACAGCGTTGAAATTCCAATCTGAGAGCATCGGGGCGTCCAGTGGGTGATCCAAGGACAGCTTGGATGCTTCGAGGGCTAAGGATCACCTCAGCCTGACTCAGAGGCTTGAGCCTTCCTGCACGATCGATGAACTTCTGGAATCGCGGAATGTCGAGGATGGGGTCCAAGAAGAGCGTTATCCGGAGGCTGTTAAGCAGGGGAGTATCAATTCGGGCGACAAAATCCTCCAAGTACTCGCTAACGCCACTGAATCGGAAACGAATGAGAGCGGGGAGCACAGCGCGTGTCAATGGTGGGGGAGTCATTTGAATGGGGCGAGATTGTGGGTCTCGAAATTCGAGGAGGAGATACCTAAGGTTGGACAACGATGGGAGGAAGGCGACCATCGCCTGAGGCGAAATGTACCCAGAATGCGGAATTTTATAAAGGTGAAGAAGATGAAGGCGGCTGGCCGACAAAACAAAGTTGGGTAATGAATGGAATGGAATGCCCCGTAAGGTGAGCGACAATAGACGCGGAGCAGACCCACCCAAGAATGTCTCGGGAAGCATCGCTGGCGTTACACCGAGTGAGTAAAAACTGAAGTGTGTCAGTGCAGGAAGCGGCTCCTCCATCGCTGCCGCGAATCGGTCCAATACGGCATCCGTTAGCCCGAACAAGCAGATCTTGTAAATGCGATGGCGCTGTTCCAGTGCCGCGAGGACATTTTCTTCGCCTTGGGCATCCAGCGACATCGTTCCCGAATAAACATGAGTCACGGAGATGGGAAAGGGTGGCCAGATATCCAGGGATTTCTTCGTCGGTGTCTTTGCGTTGCAGGCAATTCGCAGGCCCAGACGCCGGGGTGATGCCAAGACGATGTGTCGCCATCTTCGACATACGTGCGTCAGCGTTTGCCACGTCCACGCCGAGGGTGGAAAAGTTGGGAGCCTTTCGTTGTAGAAATCAAATATGTCTAGGAGGATTTCGTCGGGAAGCCTGTCGAGCTGGCCTACTACCTCGGATCGGTCACCAGGAGATGTAGACACTGGAGGGGCGAAAGGTCCGCCTTGGCCTAGTCCTTCACCGGACACAGGGGCGCTGGGAAATAGACACTGGGAGATGCTACGAAACAGTGAGGCCACTAGACCACGGTCGGTCCTTCGTGGATGGCTACATGTGATTACTTCAGAAATGGGGCCCAGTGATCATGAGTCTCAGACGTACCTGCAAGAGCTCGGTGTCATTTGGTGAGGGCTCAGTGTCCCTGATTGGTACGAGTTGCCGTTTGCGCGTTTCACCCCAATTTCCCAGAGGCTGTGTTTTCAAGTTGGTGTTTTGGACAAACAAGGCCCGCGATAGTAATAGTTAGTTACTATGCCGCTATCCCCCCGGACCGGTACTACTGTATGCGTCTTGCTCCTCCTTTTGAAGGAACGAACTGTCACACTTGAAGCCCTTGATGTGATTTGTAAACAGAAGATCTAGATGCACTTCATAGATTATGAACTGCAGGCCAAAGGACGCCGATATGACTCGATGGTTCTTTTTCCACTTTCGACCACGTGACGTCCTCCTCCGTGCCCAGTTGTCTGTATAAACCTCTTCGCCTGGCCACGGCCAAGGGAGGCAGTCGTAACCCGTTGCCTTTTGTTTTGCGTGCTTTCGTCCCCGCCCGACCGCCTGACGGCAACCCGAGCTACCACGCTATCGTCCGTCTAGCTTGGTCTGCTTTCTCTCTCCTCAAGTCTCTTCCTACGATCTTTACGGTTTCCTCCTGCGCGTTCCCACTCTTTCGGGAGCGTGGCCTCAACCTTCTGTCCTTTTTTTCCTTTCGGTCTTACAAACATGGACCAACCACCTATGTTACACCCCGAATGAAGGTCATTTCGAGGCCCTTTTGAGACGACGCGGCGCGGGCATGTTTTTACCCACTTTTATCAATTGTAGTCGGAAGAAAATCGTGACAACTGGGTAAAATGCGACGTCGTGACGTCGAACACCAATGGATATCGCTCTGCCAGCAGATGGGATGGTACTGTAATGCGAGAGTGAGTATCATCTATCATGAGCAAACACATTATAATACGCCCACGTTTGAGCCAAGCCGACCGTGGGCCCCTCCCTCTCTCGGCTCGCTGGTACCACATGCTTCGATAAGGTCCATGTCCCGGCTCATCGACGCGCACCAAGACTGGCTGCGTGCTAAACTGTCTCCCTTTTCACATGTAGGGTGTAATCAGGGCATTTTTGCAACCGCTAGTCTTTCTCTGTGTTTTCTATATGTCCTGTTTTCCTTGATAGGAGTGGTTTTCAGATCTTATTCCATGTCAAAGGGGCTATATGACAACTGAAAGTGTAATGAAGATATAGGTTGTGCCCTAGCGAGGAACGAGTCCATTCATTGTGGGTCCCACCTGTGTGAAAGGCGAAAACGGTGGACAAAGGGAGGGGACGGAGGATAAAAATAACAATGGGGATAATGAGAGCACAAAACTGGTACAGCAGATCACACTGAATCAGAGTTATTATACAAGGGCATCATACAAGGGGACCAGATGATGGTAACATAAAAGAAAGCAAGGAGTCTCAAGAACTCTAGCGTCAAGTGCTGAGAGTATACAGGAATGCCAAGTGTCAAAGAATAATGTGAAGTGTGAATGGAGGGCGCCCAGCGACCATTCTTCGAGTTCTATGATGAGACTGATGTTCGTTCCCAGGGTTGTATAAACACGGGGTGATTAGAAAACTGGCGGGCGGCAACAAATGGTCTTATGGCTTCCAGCACGGACGATGGAGGTGCGCCCTCCAACTTGAAGAACAGATGGTGCAATGCGGGTAATACTTCTGCGACGCTTTCCCCTACTAGTTCTCCCAGCGCAGATGCGACGACCAACCCTAGCATCTCAGATACATACAAAGTCTTCACAGAGACAAACGGGTTGAAGAGTTCCAGCCATGGTGTAGGGTCTGTGTGATCTTGCCATTCTAGCTCGTGCCAAGAATTATCAACGATGTGAAGACGTTCTACCTGAGATAGGAGAGGCGAGAGTTGGCCACATGCTCGCGCCATTGACCAAAGCTGCCAATCTGACACCTTGCATTTAATGTCCAGTCTGAGGGCAAGGGTCGATCCAAAGGCAGCCCGGACTCCCCAAGGGCAAAGCTGCACCTCAGCAAGATCGAGTGGCCGGAGCCTTTCTGTGCGATCAACGAAGTTCTGTAACCGCGGAATGTCAAAGACGAGGTCCAAGAAGAGCGTTATCTGGAAGTTTTCAAGCAACGGGGTATCGATTCTGGCGACAAAATCCTCCAAATACTCGCTAACACCTTTGAATTCAAAGTGGGTGAGAGCGGGGAAGACTGCGCGCGCCAAAGGAGGGGGAGTCAGTTGGAGGGGCTGAGATCGAGGGGATCGAAATCCGATGACGAGGGATATGAGGTTGGGCAACGCGAGCAGGGAAGCGACCATCGCCTGGGGTGAAATGTACCCAGCATGTGGGACATCGTCAAGGTCAAGAAACTGAAGGCGGTTGGCCGACAAAAGAAGGTCTGGTAATGCCGGAAATGGAATACCCCGTAAGGCGAGCAATCGTAGACGTGGGGTAGATCCACCTAAGAATGTTTGGGGAAGCACCGCAGACGTCTCATCGAATGAGAGAAGGATAAGGTGTGTCAGAGCCGGAAGTGGTTCCTCCATCACAGCAGCAAATCGTTCCAATGCAACGCTTTTGAGACCGAACAAGGTGATCTCGCATACACGATCACGCTGTTCTAATGCCGCGACAATGTTTTCTTCGCCACGATCACCCATCCTATACGGGTTGATACTAGTTATGGCGATGGGAAAGGGTGGCCAGATATCCAGGGACTTCCTCGTCGGTGTTCTGGCGCTGCAGGCAACTTGCAGGCTCAGACGCTGGGGTGACGCTAATATGATGTACCGCCATCTTCGGCACACGTGCGCCAGTGTTTGCCATCTCCACGGGGGTCCAAGGATTTTCTTGCACCTTCTTTATAAAAATCAAATATTCGTAGGAGGACATCGTCGGGGAGATTGTCGATTGTCACCTCGGACTGGCCTACCACGGATCGCTCGGTAGCTGTTGCAGTATAGACACTGAGGAAGCTGGCCTACCTCCAAGTTGATCCCGTTCTTCACCAGATACGAGCATTCTGGAAAATAATACTGGGTTACTTGAAAAATTGGGGGCAATAAGTCTGCTCGAACGTACCTTTGAGAGTTCATTGGAGAGAATTTAGTGACGATGATGATCATGGATGTGGTCGTCTTTCACTCGGACGAGTTGACTCACTTGCCGCTGTGATGCAGGCCGTCACGCGTCCAATTTCCCGCGCATAGAAGTCATTGCACGTGCCAAAGTCCAAGGAAGGGCGGGACGACTGTTGGTTCTTCAGCACGTGTTTTTGCGGGATCGTAGGTCGTCTTTTTCCACCATTCGTAACGTGTAGTACGGTGAGAAGCATGTCATCTGGAGGCTGTCGAGTTACTCGAGTATGGGGGTATCAATTCGAGTCCTGAAGCTAGGCCTGAGGCCGGAAGCCCCGCAGTGACGGTTGGCTCCAGATGCATTCCATTTCGAATGCACGAAGACCTGTCAGAACTGGAAATGGTTCATCCATCGCGACAGCAAATTGTTCCACTTCCGAGTCCGTACAGGTCATATCCGAGAAGTCGATCCGAGTCTGGGATGGGATATACGATTGCGTCGTTGCAGCGCCGCAAAGATGTTGTGATTGCCCCGACACCCATCCTACTCCACGGAGGATAACAAGATATGGAAATAGGAAAGGGTGGCCAGATGTCCAGTAATTTCCTCGTACCTGTACTTCTGACTCGATTTGCAGGCTCAGACGCCGGGGTGATGCCAAGACGATGATGTATCAGCATCTTCGACGTACGTGCAGGTGCAGGAGTTTTTTGCCACGAGTCCACATTCACATCCACTTGAATCTCTTTCTCACTCTTCTCACCACCCTTCAACTCGTAATTCTTACCAGCCCACGGAAGCCTTCGACCAGAGTTAGCAGATAGCCCCAATCGATGGCCCACCACAATTTTGTCACAGATGTCTATCTACACAGTCAAATGGTACACAGCCTCAGGTTTACGCATCCAACATCAGAGTTTAGTAGCAACTCCACAGTGTGGCTGCAACAGATTATTGTTAAGGAAACTAGACGACGTGAGTCACAGAAATCGTCAGAGTAAGACGGAACGTAGCCAATGTGCCTATTACAGCCTACAAAATGTCGGCACTAAGATACGACTAGGACGTATAGGTGTCGCACATAAATAGATAGGAGAGAGATGTGTATGGTCAGCACAGCAAGCCTTTACAACAGTTTATTTAACTTCATCGAAAAAGGGGCTCGGATGTGCAATTGATGAGCGTGACCGATGACTGTGAAGTGACGTCAAAGAAGCTCATCACAAGCCCGTCATCTTCACTTCGGGATTGATTTGCGGTCGCGACCGGCGCGGGGAAGATATGTATATATTTGTCCAATAGCCGTGCGAACGCCATCCTCCTGCAAGTCAGTGTCAATAGTTTACTCCATGGAGGAATGCGAATAAGTAATTGCTCACGGATCGAATTCGTTCCCCGACGCTCGCCGTTTTCTCCTTCATAATCCTGCAACGCGTATTTTGTTTGTTCTTTATCAAATGCGAAGATGGTAGGAGCCACTCACCGGTCAGTGGTCGCCCTTTTGAGCGCGTTCGCGACTTCGGTTGAATGGAGACTGTTCACCCTCAGCCCAGCCTGTTACGCAAGAGATTTATGATCAGAACAGGACGCCCAAGGTGACGTAGCTAGGGAATGCCTACCCCGAGCTTCTGGACCCGCGATGCCCAGAAGAATTGGTCACTGCACGTCGGCATCACACAGTACGTCAACACAATTACGGAACTTAGAACTACTAAACAGAACAACTCACCCGAACCACGGTCGGATCAAAGTAGGGATGCCAGCTGTTCGGGTTGGTCATCATTCAGGAGAAGCCCTGCACAGTCAGAACAACATACCTCGTAAACTGGCACCAGTCGTGCCCGCTCCGCCGTGATGCAAAGCCGCATCGAGTTGAGGGAAGAGCCAACTGTAGGGCAGGTTGGTCAGGAGGTGGCACGTAGTCATCAGTAATACACACGTACTCATGAGGCACCCGATCCAGCTGTGAGATGATAGTCAGCGGTCTGGAAGTGTCCATGCTAAGCGCGTGAACCAGTGAAACCTACCGAGAAGCACTCCTTTGGGAAAATAACGTCATCCTCGCCTTTAGATTTGGACATGCGTGCTGACCAGCCCTTCGAGATGATCGCCCGGACATCGCCTAGGTCCAAGGGTCAGGAGTGGTGACAAGGCATGAGCCAGAAGTACTTACTTTTCAGGACCGCTCGGATGAGGCGCTCGGTCACTAATTTCGGGTTGGGAACTGTGATGCTACCAAACCCGATGTAGACAAGGGCTTTGCCATCGGAGCGCGCCTTCGCAATGAAATCCAGAAGATCCCGAGGGGGTGTCCAGTTAAGTTCTGGGTTATCCAGGAACCAGCTGACAAGGTGCGCATAAGAATCTCGCGGGAAATGACTAGGTATATAGCTCACTATCCGGAAATGGCCGTCGCATCTCCCCAGTCGAGTGGTTTGGGAACCACGGCCTGAATAAAGATATGAGTATAATGGGCAATGCGTTGTGTTGCACTAGAAGTACCGGAGAGAAGTTGTAGATAAATGGGATCTTGGACTGTGCGAGATGGCCCATGTCGGTTGAGTTTATCCCCAACGTGTGCTTACGCCAACGATTGATTTGAGATGAAGTGGCGGCCCACAGCACGTTGTCAAAAAGGACATACCTATCGCTACGCATCAGTAGACATTAACAACGCTATAAAAGGTACTCACGACGCGGCATTAAAAGTAGGCGACTCCACAGGCGGACTCAAGAAGGCCTGAGGGAATTCGCGGGTCCTGTGACCCATGCATGCATTAGGGTCTCGTGTGACCAAATCGTGATATGAAGACATACTTTGTCCAGGGCATGGTGAAGGTCCGGAAGTATGGAATGTCTGTAGAAGGATTAATGCTCGAGACTAGCCCAAGATTGCGTAATAAAATATCACTCACGTAGTGCCTCCGCAATGTGCACACCAGCCATGGCTGAAGGGCTCTCCAAAAGCACATCGGCGTCCTTGCACTGCCCCCAAGAATCAACTAGGACTTTGTGGGGCGTTAGGAATTCCGCTGTGCCGAAAAATGGAACAAAAGGACGCACGGTCATCGAGCCAGGAACGGAACTAGAAAGATTTCAATAGGTGAATAAATGTTGAGAATAAGGACACCTACGTTTGATATGCTCTCCCTGAAAAATTGAGGCGAAAACATCTTTGACACCAAGTGTCGTCAGTCATCGTAGCATACTTTGAATATACTACTCACCTTGTTCTCGACGCTGAGTTTCATCAGCGCCCCAGGGTCGCCACCTGCAGTTCTGTGATCAATCCCGAACCCCGTAACCCATTCCTTGTACTCCTCGTGGGTCACGATCGTCACCCTGTGGCCTTCCTTCTGCAATCCTTTCCCCAGCGCGATGTATGGCTGGACATCGCCGCGGGAGCCGATCGTCAAGCATACAAAATGCCTCGAGGGCATGGGCAAAAGGACTTCGTTGGGAACGTTTATCGCCTTGGGGAATAGTGCGCGGATGACATTCCCGTTCTTTGAACTTTTCACGGCTGATGGCAGGCGCGAGAGAGGAGCCAGGACGGAACTTGCGCTGCGCACAAGGGACGACCGAGAGTTTGACGTAGGAGAATCGGGGCGTGAAGAAGGTCGAGATCGCGGAGAGGTGGTACTCGCTCCGGACGCAGTGGTAGTGGTGGTTGTTACATCGTCCGAAGTGGCGGCACGTCGAGGTGAAGGGATTGACGTCACAGCGTCATCTCGCGAATTTGTAGGCGAGAGCGATCTTGGTGAGGCCACAAATGCGTCGCCGTTTCGTTCCTGTGCAAGCCCGATAAACCGGTTGACCTGCTCGACCGCCACATCGCGCTTCTTCGTGTCAAAAAAATGTATGAGGACATCACGTCGGCCTTGCACTTCGATCGCGAGAGTGTGCTCCCGCCCAAATTTGCAGCGCTCCTGCCCCTTGACACCTTTGACGCTCGTCATGGGAATACGATAACACACGTCTCTGCCAAAGGCAACAGACCGTGACCAGAATCCGATGCATTCCGCATTGACGGCGAAGTGACCATTACTGATGGTGAACCGGCCGTGCATATGTGCCCTAGTTTCTAAAAGCGAGTTTCTCAGCCTCGTGTCTCGGACAGGTGGATCCCTCACTCACTAAAGAACTCTTTCGTGGGGTCGAGGCCCAAAGCACGCAACACGGATATTTGCAAGCTGCTCAGCCCGCTGGTTTCTGATGTCTCGCGTTCAAAGTCAGCCGCGGGGTCAAAGTCGATATACACCCTTGAGCCCGGCCAGTCGGTGGTATCCGCAGCCTTTGTGGCCTTTGCGTTCTCGACGTACGACATGAAGTCGTCCCATATTGGATGCTTGCGTATAATGCTGACCTGGACCACGTACGGATCAGCATCATTGTCTGTGGAGACAACATCGCCTCTTTCGCTCAAGGACCCGTCGGAGGATGATTCGATCTCGACTGTAGATGAGGCTGCAGCCTCGCTAGGATCAGGAGAAATGGTGATAGATATCATGCAAGCAAAAGAGAGGCAATGTGACTTGGTGGCTGCCGCGATGTGGCTTAAAGGGATATTAACGCGAATCCCATCGACGTCTTCCGTGGGATCTAAAACGGCGCGGCGGTTTCGGCGATGTAGGAAAATTACACCTATGGGAGGGAGCCCCGATCGTATCAAACAAGATTGAAGAGGAAAAGGAGATACGCACCTCTAAGTTCGTTTCTCCAGTCCCTGGCCGCTTCAATGGTATCAAACTCGACAATTGTCTCGGTGATGCCACGTTTGGACTCGAAGACGACACTGATATGTCGAGGTCGCTCCCAGTCGACAGGCTTGATTTCTCTGATCGAGGATACTGCAAAATAGGATCAACAGAAGAACAGTGAGTGCTATAGTTGAGATACGGACGCAAGATGCTTCTCAGGGGCTTGATCTTGTCCTCGTCACGGCTGGATGGGAAAGAGCTGATCATATCGTTGTCCAACTGCAACCAGACCTTCCTCTTCCGACGCCATCCCTTGCGGTGGACCAAGGCTGAGCCACTCTTGACGACTTTTTGAGAATCGCCCGGCTGGGAGGATAAGAGTGAAGCATGAAACGTGAATCGATGTGTAGTGAGATGAACGACACCCTTAACAACAGCGGAAGGATGTAAGCCGGGCTGAATGAGTTCGGGCGGAGGGGTGACTGACCAATACAACGACATCATTGAAAAACGCCGCATCCGTCTCCAGTAGCAACTTCTCTTCTCCAGGGGGAGCGAGGGCACCAAACTCTTGTTCAAGGAGATCGACGACTTCCTCGGGGGTAAGCTTGGGTTCACTAGGTAGCTCCTCCTCCAACGCCTCTAGCTCAGAGGGAGGGGCCTCCTTTTTGTCTTCGCCCTCGTCGGACGAGGTAACTGTTGAAATCCGACCAGTAAATGGCCCTTGAGTCACAGAGGACCAAGGGGACTGCAATGGAGGGATTAAGACTATATTTGACTATAAAGAATGTTTACTACACACCTGC
>Ga0307512_10002775_pt1 | contig 21342 bp, 12 predicted proteins | sample 14_EM_MG_FD_200267 | JGI IMG/M metagenome (GOLD analysis project Ga0307512, IMG submission 200267) | Populus trichocarpa ectomycorrhiza microbial communities from riparian zone in the Pacific Northwest, United States - 14_EM | ecosystem: Host-associated > Plants > Roots > Unclassified | place...
CGCGGTACGGGCGGTACGCCTGGCGGCGGGGTCGCCGGCCTCGCTCTCCCCTACGCCGGGGCCGACGCAGGTCCCGCCACTCAGCACAGTCACCGGCGAGCCAGCGCAAGTCCCGCCGCTCAGCACAATCACCGGCGAGCCAGCGCAAGGCCCGCCACTCACCACGGTCACCGAAGAGCGGCCGCAAACCCGGCCACTCACCACAGACACCGCCGAGCCGACGCAGGTCCCGCTGCTCAGCACGGTCACCGGCGAGTGGGGTGCCGCCTTTGACGCGGCCTACCTGGCGGCTCAGGCGGCCCGGCCGGTGCGCTTCGAAGCCGCGATCGACCGGCTGCAGGCAGCCGGATACGACACCTTCATCGCCGTAGGCGCCGCTTTCGTCCCGGTAGGTACCGGGACGATATCGGAAGCAGAGGTACGGCCGGCCGGTGATGACGCTGGCGAATTGCTGACGACCGTCGGGGAGGTCTGGCTTCGCGGGGCTCCGCTGGACCGTGCCCGCCTCGACGCCGGTGCCCGCCGGGTGGTGCTGCCGACGTACCCGTTCCAGCGGCGACGGCACTGGGTGACCGACCCACCGGCGCCCGAACTGTCGACACCCCGCTGGGTCGACGCGCCCGAGTCCGCCGCCACACCCGCCGGCGGGCCGGTGACCGTGCTGTGCGCCGAGCCCGACACCGCGGCAGCCGCCGCCACGATGACCGCAGCACCGGCGGTGGGGCACCTGTTGGTCATCACCGAGGACCTGTACGCCACCGGGGCCGGCGCCGAGCAGCCAAACCCGGCCCACGCCGTGTGGACCGGTCTGGCGATGGCTCTCGCGGACGAGAACGCGCAGCTCGGGGTCCGCGTCGTCGACCTCTGCTCGGGCGATCCGGAAGCCGCCCGCCGCGCCGCCGTCGACCGGGAGTCGGCCGACCCGCCGGCACCCGGGCCCGCGCAGATCGTCGCCTGGCGCGACGGCCGGCGACTAGTGCGCACGTTCGCCCCCGCGCAGGCGGTGGAACCGATGGTCCCGCCGCCGGACGGGCGCTACCTCATCGTCGGGGGTGCCGGCGCGGTGGGCACCGCGATAGCCCGCCACCTGGCCCGCCGGGGACGGCCCTACCTGCTGCTCGCCGGGCGTTCGGCGGAACCGGCCGCGTTGCTGGACGAGCTGCGCGGGCTGGGCGCGACGGTGGCGTACCGGATGGCCGACGTGGCGGTGGCGGCCGACGTGGCGGCCCTGGTCGCTGGCGATCAGTTCGACGTCGTGGTGCACGCGGCCGGCGTGGTGCGGCCTGGCAGCCTGCGGTCGAAGACCCCCGTGGAGGTGGCGGATGCCCTGGCCGCCAAGGTTCGTGGCACAGAACTGCTGGCCCGGGCACTCCGGCACCAGGAGCCGCTGATCGTGGCGCTGTCGTCGATCTCGTCCGTGCTGCCCGGCCTGGCCGGTGCCGTCGGTGACTACGTCGCGGGTAACGCGTTCCTCGACGCGTTCGCCGCGGCCGAGCGGGCGGCCGGGCGGCGTTTCGTGGCAGTGAACCTGCCGGCGCTGACCGGCGGCGGCCTCGCCGCAGCCCACACCACCGCAACCAGCGGCAGCCTCGCCACGCCTCACACCACTCCAGTCGGTGGCCGCCTCGCCACGGCCCGCGACACCCCGGCCGGTGGCAGCCTCGCCGCGGCCGGTAGCGACGCACTGCCGGTCGATCGGGTACCGGATGTGCTGTGGGCGGCCGCTGCCCTTGACGCCGCCCAGGTCCTGGTCCGATCCCCCCGATCCGGCGTGAGCCCGCCGGTGGAACAGCGACGGCCAGCTTCCCCGGAGCCGACGACGATCAGGGCCGGAAACGATGAACTGGTCGCCCTCCTAGGCCAGCTGCTTGCCGGTGCGCTGGAGCGGGAGCCGGACACGATCGGCCCCGACGAGCCGTTTCTCGCCCTCGGTCTCGACTCGCTGACCGCCATCGACCTGGTCAAGGAGCTGGAGACCCGGCTCGGCCGGACCCTGTCGACGACCCTGTTCTTCGAGCACCAGACCATCGGCGAGCTGGCCCGGCACCTCGCCGACGCGCCGAACTTCCCGCTCAGCCCGGTGCAACGCGCCTTCGACACCAACGCCCGGTTGTATCCGACGGTGCCCTCCTACGCGTACGTCCGGCAGACCCTCACCGGGCCGGTCGATCCGGAACGGCTGGGCCGGGCCTTCGCGGCACTGGAACGGCGCCATCCGATGCTGCGGGTGCGGTTCGGCCCGAACGGCCAGCGCATCGCGGCGCCGAGCACCGGCCCGGGTGGTTCACGGTGACCGAGCTTGCCGGGCCGGTGGCGACGCTCGACGCCGAACTGCGTAACCGGCCCTTCGATCTGACCCGCGAGCCGCCGGTACGCGCCGTGCTCGCCGTCGTCCGCCCCGACCTGGCGCACCTGCTGCTCGTGGTGCACCACGCGGCGGCCGATGGATTCAGCATCGCGATCCTCGGCGAGGAGCTTTGGGCCCTCTACTGCGGGAACGAACCACCGGCGCCGCCCCGGGCCACCTTCGCCGACCACGAGGCGCTGCGCTCCGACCCGACCGCGACCGACCTGGCGTACTGGAAAAACGCCCTTGCCCGGTATCCCGGCCTTGCGTTGCCGTTCGACGGTGACCCCGGCGCCGACCCGCGGCCACCGTTCGACGTACACCAGGTGGCGGCCGACCCGGCGCTGGCTGAGCTGCTCCGCGAACGGGCCCGCACCGCCGGGGTGTCGCTGTTCCACCTGCTCCTGGCGGGCTACGTGCGCTGCCTGTCCCGGTGGAGCGGTCAGCGGCTCGTACCGGTCGCGGTGGCCCGGGCCGGGCGCACCGCCCGGCTGTCCGGGGTGGACCGGATGGTCGGCCCGTTCGCCGACACGCTGCCGGTGCTCGTCCGGGTCGACGCCGACGAGCCCGCCGGGGTGCTGGCCGGCCGGCTCCGGGAGGCGTGGCTTGCCAGCGAGCGCCACGGCTCGGTCTCGACCGTGGACATCGCCCGGATGCTGGCCACGAACGGCGCCGGCCCGCGCACCGCCAGCCCGGCGAGCTTCAGCTTCGCCCGGTTCCCCGGCGCCGGGGCCGCCGGGGAGCACGTCGTGGCGACCACCGCCGGGACCGCCTCGGCCGCTACCAGGCTGGGCCTGGTCTGCATCGAGGCACACGGCGCTTTGCATTTCTCCTGGAATTACCCGGCGGCGCTGTTCCACCCGGCGACCGTGCGACGGTTCGCCGACGAGCATCTCGCGGAGATCACCGCACTGGTCGAAGCCCAGCCGCAACACCGCGCCGCCGCACCACTTCCCTCACCAACCACCACCGAACCGCCCACTACGCTTCCCCCGTCGGCCGACGCCGATCTGCTAGCCGATCTACCCACCACGCTTTCCCCGTCGGCCGGCACCGAGCTGCTGGCTCCGGTCGTCGAGCGGATCAGGGCGCAGTGCCGCCGTACCCCCGATGGCATCGCGGTCCTCACCGACGGCGTCCCGCTCAGCTACCTCGACCTGGATCTCGCCTCAGATCGGCTCGCCGCCCGGCTGGCGGCGACCGGCGCCCGCCGGATCGGCCTGCTCACCGGGCCCGGCGCCGAGACGGTCGTCGGGGTCCTCGGCATCCTCAAGGCCGGCGCAGCATGGGTTCCGATGGACGCCGCCCATCCCCCGGCGCGCCTGGCCGGGCAGCTCACCCGGGCCGGGGCGGACGTGGTCGTGTGTGACGCCACAACCCGCAAGGCCGCGCGGGCACTCGACGGCACGGCGCCGGACCACCGGTTCACGCTGATCGAATCGTCGGCCGCGGCGCACGCCCTGCCACCACCGGTGACGACCCGGCCGGACGATCCCGCCTACGTGATCTTCACTTCGGGCTCCGGCGGGCGGCCCAAGGGCGTCGCGGTCACCCATCGGGCGATGGCGAACTACCTCGACTGGGCGGTGACGACCTTCGGATACCGGGCCGGCGACCGGCTGGCCCAGACCGCATCGATCTGCTTCGACGCGTCGGTTCGGCAACTGCTCGCCCCGCTGCTCGTCGGCGCGACCGTCGTCGCCTGGGACCGGGACACCGTCCGCGACCCCGGGGAACTGCTGCTCCGGGTCGAGCGGGACCAGATCACGGTCTGGAGCTCGGTGCCGACCCTGTGGGAGCGGCTGCTCGGCGCCGCCGAGAAACGACCACACCCGAGCGACCTGTCGGCCCTGCGCTGGGTCCATGTCGGCGGCGAGGAGCTGTCGCCCACACACGTACGCCGCTGGTACGACCTGTTCGGGCCCGGTCAGCGGATCACCAACCTGTACGGCCCCACCGAGACGACGATCAACGCGACCTACCACGTGATCAGCGAACGGCCCGCCGACGACGTCACACAGCTGCCGATCGGGCGGCCGGTCGGCGGCGCGCTGGTCGAGGTGCTCGGGCCGGACGGGCGGTGCTGTGCCCCCGACGAGGTCGGCGAGCTCTACATCGGCGGGGTAGGTGTGGCCGGCGGCTATCTCGACGACCCCGACCTGACGGCGGCGGCGTTCGTGGAACGCGACACCCGACGGTGGTACCGCAGCGGGGACCGGGCTGTGCGCGACGCCGACGGTGTGCTGTGGTTCCGCGGGCGCGTCGACGACCAGGTGAAACTGCACGGGTATCGGGTGGAGCCGGGCGAGGTGGAGGCGGTGCTGCACCGGCACCCGGCCGTCGACCGGTCCGCCGTCCGGGTCGAGGGCGACCGGCTGCTCGCGTGGGTGCGGCCGCGCGGCGACGCCGAGCCGACCGGTGCCGAGTTACGCGAGTACCTGGCCGGGCTGCTGCCCGAGTACCTGTTGCCGGCCCGGGTCGAGGTGGTGCCTGAGCTGCCGCTCACCGCGACGGGAAAGATCGACCGGGCCGCATTGTCACCCGCTGCCCCGGGGAGCGGCCCCGGCGACCCACCGGCCACGGCGACCGAACGGCTACTCGCTCAGGTGTGGTCACGCCAGCTCGGCGTGGCCCGGGTCGAGCGCGACGACGACTTCTTCGCCCTCGGCGGCGACTCGATTGGCGTACTAGATCTGTTCGCGACGCTGGAAGAGCACCTGCCGGCACTGCCGCGCCCCACCGTGATCTACCGGCACCGCACGGTCGCCAGCCTCGCAGCCGAAATCGACGCAACGCAACCCACCCCACCAGCGCAACCCGACCAGCCAGCACAAACCGACCAGCCAACCCGAGCCGACCAGCGAACGCGAGCCGACCACCCAACGCAGAGCAGCCAGCCAACCCGAGCCGACCAGCCAACGCAGACCGACCAGCCAACCCGAGCCGACCAGCCAACGCAGGCCAGCCAGCCAACCCGAGCCGACCAGCCAACGCAGACCAGCCAGCCGATGCGAGCCGACCAGCCGGACCGGGCCGAGTTTCCGCTCAGTCTTACCCAGCGCGGCTTCCTGCTGGCCGACGCGGTCGGTACCCCGTCGACGTGGCTCGCGGCGCCGCGCATCCACGGTCCGCTCGATCGCGACCGGTTTCAGCATGCCGTGGACGTGCTGGTGGCCCGGCATCCGATGCTGCGCACGGTGTTCCGCGGCGACGCCCGGCCACCGGTACAGCGGGAGCTTCCGACCGCTCGGCTGGCCGTCGCCTACGACGCCGATCCGGGCGAACTAGCCGACGAACTGGCCGCCGAGCGGGCGCAACGGCTCGACCCGGCACACTGGCCGCTGGTACGGATGCGCCTGCTGCGGCTCGGACCCGAAGAGCACATCCTGCTGCTGCACGCCCACCACCTCGTCGGCGACGGGTACAGCGTGGCGCTCCTGGCCCGGGAACTGCTGACGGTGTACGACCGAGGCGAGATCGCCCTGCCGCCGCTGCGGTCGACATTCCGGGAGTACGTGGCGCTGCTCGACGGGCTGACGCCAACTCCCGCCCCGCATGACACGGGCTGTCTCGACCGGGGTGCGGCCCTCGCCACCACCGGGTTCACACTCGACCCGGCGAGTGTGGCGGCGCTGCGAGCCATGGCCGCCGAGGCGGGCGCGACGCCGTTCGTTCCGGTGCTCACCGCGTACCATCGCGGTCTTGTCCGGTTGGCTGCCCGGCCCGACCCGGTGGTGGGGGTGGCGGTGACCGGCCGCGACCATGCCCTGCCCGACCTGGCCCGGATCTTCGGACCGTGCGCGACAGCGGTCGCGGTGCGGCCCGGCCCGACCGGCGGCTTCGCCGACGACCTGGACCGGACGGCCGCCGCCGTGACCGCGGCCCGGACCCGCACGTTCACCGCGCCGCAGGGCTGGCAGTTCTTCTTCACCTACCTGGACTTCGACGCGCTCGGCCCGCTCGAGGGCGAAACCCTCCGGCTGTCCTGGGCCGACACCGACGCCGAACTCACCGTGCCGCCCGGCACGGACGTGCTGCTGGCGGCGCGACCGGTCGACGACGGCCTGCGGCTGACACTGCGCGGCCGCGTGTCGCCGCAACTCCTTGACCGCCTCGCCGCCGAAATGCACTCCGACCTGACATCCGCCACCGAGCACCGCCTCGCCCCACCCCCGAACAACTACCTCAAGGCCACCACCAAGCTTCCCCTAGCACCGCCAAACACCCAGCTCAACGCCACCCAACCAGCAAGCACCGCGCCCCGCATGGCACCGCCACCAAGCAACCAGCTCAACGCCACCACCACGCCCCACATCGCACCGCCAAACAGCCAGCTCAGCGCAACCACCCCGCTTCCTCCCATACCGCCACCAAGCACCCACCTCAGCACCACCACCTCCCACATCGCACCACCACCGACCGATCGGCTAGATGCCGCTCTGGTCGGCTACCTCCCGGCCCCGGCGCAACTCGCGGCCCTGGCCGGCAAACTTCCCGCACACGTACGCGACGCGCTGCCCACACTGGACCGGGAAACGCTCCGCGCGGCCCTGTTCCCCGGCCGTGCCCCGCGCCTGCTAGAAACCGTGCTGACCCCGCTCGGCCGATCCGGCTTCGTCTGTCTGCCACGCTTCGCCGACGAACTCACCCACGGTGATCTCGCCGCGGACAGCGCCGCCGCCGTAGACCTCGCTGCCACCCATGGCGCACGCACCGTGTCGCTGGCCGGCATGATCCCCGCCCACACCGGCTATGGGACGGCGGTGACCCGGCACGTGCGAACCGCCGCCCAGGTCACGACCGGTCACGCGGTGACCGCCGCCGCGGTGGTGCGCACCGCGTTCGCCGCGCTCGCGGCCTACGACCGACCCCTGTCCGGCAGCGTGCTAGCCGTCGTGGGCGTCGGCTCGATCGGGCGTTCATCGCTGGGGCTACTGCTCGCCCGGGCCGCCCAGGCACCGGCCGGGCTCCTGCTCTGCGACCTGCCGGCTGCCGCCAGCCGGCTAGCGGACCTGGCCGCCGGGCTCCGGGCCGCCGGCTACCCCGGCCCGATCGACATCGTCACGGCCGGCCCGTCCGCGCCGGAGGCGGTGTACCGGGCCGACATCGTGATCGCGGCGACCAGCGGCGGCCCCGGCACGCTGGACGTCGACCGGCTGCGGCCGGGCACCATCGTGGTGGACGATTCGTTCCCGCACTGCTTCGATCCCGCGCGGGCGCTGGCCCGGATGCGCGACCGCAACGACGTGCTGGTGGTGGGCGGCGGGTTGCTCGACTGCGGCCCGGCGGAACGAACGGTGACGCCGGGCCTGCCGGCGGCCGCCCGCTTCGGCCTACCCGGCGCGGTGGCATCGTGCCAGTTGGAGTCGCTGCTGCACGCGGCCACACCGGGACTGCCGCTGATATCCGGCCCAGTCGACGCGGACCAGGCCGCCGTCTACTGGGACGCCCTAAACTCGGCCGGCGTCCACGCCGCCCCACTACACCTGCTGAGCGAGGTTGTCCGGACTCAACATCAACAGGTGTGAGTTCATTGGGTCACGTCGCTCGGGGGCGGCGTTCCGGGCGGGTGAGGGTGATCCGTTGTAGGTGGTCGGCGTCGTGGGTGTAGCGGGCGTTCAGCACGAAGTGCGGGAAGAGCCACGTGTCGGAGGGACCGTAGTCGCCGAGGAAGGGGTCCACGGATTCCCATGGGCGGCCCAGTGCCGCCCACAGGTTGGCGCGCCGCGGGATGATGCCGCCTCCGCCCGGGATCTCGCCGTCGAAGTCGCCGAAGCCGTCGTCGCCGTGGAAGTGCAGGAAGATGGTGGTTACCGTGCCCCGGGCGTCGGCCGCCAACTCGACGCCGGAGCCGTGCGCCCGATATGAGCGGGACAGCGCCGCGCCCGACGCCGAGATCAGGCCCCATTCCCGGCAGATCTGTTGGACGCGGGCCTCGAGCACCGTGCGGCCGAGCAGGCCGGTGAGATCCGGGCGGGGGTCCGGGACGGTGACGTGCGGGACCGGTGCCGGCCGGCGGGGCGTCCCGGGCAGGTTCGATTTGTCCGAACCGGGACCGGGTTTCGTGCCGTACCGGTCGGGACGGCCGTCCGTACTGTCTCGGTTGCGATCGGCTCGGCGCTTTTTCACCCGCATAGTGAAGCGGCGACCGGGCTGGATGTCGAGTGCATGCTTAGGCTGCATTACGTGGCTTCTTTGACGGCGCCGCCTCGGCGGGACGTGGCGATCGGGGCCGCCGCCGTCGTGGCGGTGGCCGCGGGATCGTGGTGTGCCGCGCGTGGCCAGCCGTCGATGCGGCCGCTCGACGGATGGGCGTTTGCGCTGGTCGCCGTGGCCGCCGGCGGGCTGGCCTGGCGGCGCACGGCGCCCGCCGTCGTGCTCGCCTGCTGCGTCGCCGCCACCGGCGGCTACCTGCTGCTGGGCTACCCGTACGGGCCGGTGCTGTTTTGTGTTGGCGCCGCGATGTTCGAGCTTGCCCGGCGGCGGCCGCCCCGCGTGTCTGCGACCGTTGGCGTGTTCGCCGCGCTGGTGTCGGTGGCGACCGTGCTGCCGCGGCTGGCGGGCGAGTTGACTTTCCTGGCGGTCGGGCTCGCGCTCTGGGCCGGGTGTTGGCTGGCCGTGCCGTGGGCGCTCGGGTCGCTGCTGTACGTCCGGGGCCAGGCGGCCGACCGGGAGCGGCGCGACCTGGTGGCCCGGGCGGCGCTGGAGGAGCGGATTCGGGTGTCGCGTGCGGTGCACGACGTCGCCGGGCACGGCTTCGCGGTGATCGCCATGCAGGCCGGGGTGGCGCTGGTCGTGCTGGAAGAGCAACCGGATCAGGTCCGGGCCGCGCTTGAGGCGATCCGCGCCACCAGCACCGACGCCCTGGGCGAGTTGCGGCAGGTCCTCGACCCGCGCGGGCCCGCCGGTGCCGCGGAGCCGTCGCTGCGGTCGCTGGTCGAACGCGCCCGGACCGCCGGGCTGGACGTCGAGGTGTCCCGCGACACCGCGGGCGACCTGCCGCCGGCCGCGGATGCCCTGGTCTATCGGGTGGTCCGGGAGTCGTTGACCAATGTGCTGCGGCATGCGGGCCCGGCGACCGCGCGGGTCGTCGTCGAACGGCACGGCGCCGAGGTGCATCTGACCGTTTCCGACAACGGGACCGGGCCGGCGTCGGCGCCCGACGGCACCGGCATCGTGGGGATGCGCAGCGCTGTGACCGCGGCCGGCGGCCGGCTGACCACCGGGAGTGGCCGGGACGGCGGCTTCGTGGTGCGGGCTTGTTTCCCGCTGGCGGGTGTCTCGTGATCCGCGTGGTGTTGGCCGACGATCAGTCGCTGATCCGGATGGGGCTGCGGGTGTTGCTCGACCGCGAGCCCGATGTCGAGCTTGTCGGCGAGGCAGCCGACGGCCGGGCCGCGCTCGCCCTGATCCGTGCGACGCGGCCGGATGTGGCGCTGCTCGACATCCGGATGCCCGGCCTGGACGGCCTCGAGACGCTGCGCGCGGTCACCGCGGACCGGGAGCTGGACGGCACCCGCGTCGTCATGGTGACGACCTTCGAGACCGACGAGTATCTTTTCGCCGCGCTGCAGTCCGGCGCGAGCGGTTTCATCCTCAAGGACGCCGACCCGGATGACCTGGTCCGCGCCGTGCGCGCCGCGGCGGGTGGTGACGCGCTGCTGTCGCCGTCGGTGACCCGCCGGCTGATGGACCGGTTCGGCCGCAACGTGGCCGCGGGGATCGCGCCGCCGGCCATGGTCGAGACGCTGACCGCCCGCGAACGTGAGGTTGTCGCCTGGGTCGCCACCGGACGTTCCAACGACGAGATCGCGGCGGAGCTTTTCCTCAGCCCCGCCACCGTCCGCACCCACGTCGGCCGGGCCATGCTCAAGCTGCACACCCGCGACCGCGCCCAGCTCGTCGTCTTCGCCGTGCGCGCCGGCCTCCTGCCAGACGGCTGACCACAAGCACACTCCGCGACAAGCACGCCGCACCTCACCCGCACCCGACGGCGACGGTCAGGGCAGGCGGGACGTCAGCGTCAGCAGGCGGGTGATCTGGCCCGCGTTGAAATTGTCGTCGCTGATCAGGGTGATCGTGTCGGCACGGCGGCCCGGCGTCACGGCCATCCCTTCGTAGTTGTCCAGCAGCGGGTTGGCCTGCGGCTCGGGTGACTGCGCGCCCAGGGTCGGGCAGTCGACCAGGTCGGCGACCAGCGTCTTGCGCAGGACCAGGGCCGGAGCCGTGGCCAGATCCGCGACCGCGGTGACGTCGGCGGCGTGTTCCAGGCCGCGCACCGCGTACAACTCGACGGTGTTGCCGTTGACGGTGTCGAATGTGGCCTCCATGACCAGCAGCGAGTCCCGCCCGTACGCCGCGACCTCGGGCACTCGCAGCCCCGCCCGCGCACGGTAGGCGACCTGCTTGACCAGCGCCCACCGCCCGTGCCGATCCTGGTCGTAGACCAGGAACCGGTGCAGGGTCGCGTCGGTGTCGCCGGAGAGCGCGCCCTCCATCGCCGCGATGATGCGCTTGCCAGACGGTGCCAGGGTGAGGCCCTCGAGCGTGGCATTCGGGCTGGCCTCGCCCGCCGGCGCCACCGCAAAGCGGGCCGGCACCGGAAGCGACGATTTCTGTACGCCGTCGCGGCCGAAGATCCGGATCGACGGCTCGGTCTCGGAGCTGACCAGGTAGTCGCCGTCGGGCAGCACCGCCAGGCCCTCGTTGTCGGCCGTGGTCCCGTCGTATGCCGTGCCGTCGGGCCGGCGCAGCACCAGCGGGTCGCCGAGCACCGACGGGTGCAGCGCGTCCCGGTAGAACCAGATGCGGGACGGGTCGGCGCCGTGATTGTCGACCGTGGACGCCCAGGCGCCGGAGCGCGCGTCCCAGGCGATCGAGGACAGCCCGCCGATCGTGGCACCGACCGGCGCCAGCTTGTCCAGAGCGTCGCTGTAGCCGACCACTCGCCCGGCCGGCGGGCAGGATCGGCTGGTCATGGCTGCCGACGGGACGGCGGCGACGGGCACACCGAGAGCGGCGACGGAGAGGACGGCCAGCAGCCGCGGGAAACCGAGCATGGCAGGAAACCTACTCCCGGGCACCGACAGAAATCCCACGGATCTTCGATCGTTCGCGGAGCGGAAACGGAGGCTTCGCCTGCCGGACGGGTTGATCACGTCCACTGCCCCCGGGACGGCCCGGCGAAGGACGCCGGTGCTCAGCCCGTGGAGGAATCGTGGCAGACCGCCGCCAGGTGTTGCGCTTCGGCGCGCTCACCGCCGCCGCACCCGCGCTGATCGCAACGCTGCCGGCGCCGGCTCAGGCCGCCCCGCACGGTGGCGCCAAATCCACACTGGTGGTCGGCCACCGCGGCACGGCCGGCTACCGGCCCGAGCACACGCTCGCCTCGTATGAGTTGGCCGCCCGGATGGGCGCCGACTACATGGAGCCCGACCTGGTCTCCACCAAGGACCACGTGCTCGTCTGCCGGCACGAGCCCGAGATCGGCGGCACCACCGATGTGGCGACCCGGCCGGAATTCGCCGGCCGTAAGCGGACCGTGCTTCTCGACGGCGTCTCCACCACCGGCTGGTTCACCCACGATTTCACCCTCGCCGAGCTCAAGACGCTGCGGGCGATCGAGCGGATTCCGGCCGTGCGCCAGCACAATACCCTCTACAACGGACTGTTCCAGGTGCCGACCTTCCAGGAGATGCTCGACCTGCGGGTCAAGCTTTCCGCGGAGCTGGGTCGCGAGATCGGCGTCTTCCCCGAGACCAAGCACCCGACGTACTTCCGCAACCTGGGTCTTGAGCTCGAGACGCCGCTGGTGCGCACGCTGCGCCGCAACAACCTGGACCGGCCGGGCGCGAAGGTGTTCATCCAGTCGTTCGAGGCGCACAACCTCGCGGCGCTGCACGACCACTACCGGGTCCGGGTGCCGCTGGTGTTCCTGGCCAGCGCGACCGGCGGCCCGTTCAACGACCCGAAGACCTATGCGGAGTATCTGACCCCGGCCGGCCTGGCGGAGCTGTCCCGGTACGCCGGCGGGATCGGGCCGGACAAGAGCCTGATCATCGGCCGTAACGCCGACGACACGCTCGGCACGCCCACCGCCCTGGTCGGCAACGCGCACGCGGCGGGTCTCAAGGTCATCCCGTACACGTTCCGGGCCGAGAACCAGTTCCTGCCCGCCGATTACCGGGTTGGCACCGACCCCACCGGTTACGGCCGGGCGATCGACGAGCAGATCACCTTCCTGAAGACGGGCCTGGACGGGCTGTTCACCGACCAGAGCGACATCGGCGTGCTGGCCCGCGAAATGGCGTTCGCGAAGGCCTGATCGGGCGCCGGAGAGTCGGATCATCGACGTGTCCCCGAGTCGACACTCGGGGACACGTGCGCTCCGTCGGGCGCTAGCTTGAGGCTGGCGTTCGGTTTGCGGGCGATAAGGGGCTGAGGTGACGGTTGCGGCGTCTCGCGGGTCGCGGCCGCCGGGCTGTCTGCTGTTGGTCGCGGCCGCCGGCTTCGGCAAGACGGCTGCTCTAGGCGGCGACGGCCGATCCGCGGTGTATTCCGCGCCCACGCTCGTCGACCGGGTCGCCGGCCTCGACTGGACTCCGTTGCTGGTCGACAGCGAGGGCGTCCCCGTCGATCGGCTGGGGGTCGACGATCTCAGCGAGGTGCCGGCTCGGGAGCAGCTTCGGCTGGCCCGGGGCTTGGCTGGCCTGGCCGACCGGGTACGGATCACCGTGGCGGCGCGGCAGCCGCTGTCTCGGACGGTCGTCGCCGCCCTGCCCCAACCGGTCGTCGAGCATGCGGCCGCCGACCTGGCGCTGAGCCCGGCCGCGGTGGCCCGGGTGTTGCGCGACCACTACGACGTCAACGACGCGGACCTGGCGTACCTGGTGCACGACCTGACCGCCGGCTGGCCGGCGCTGGTGCATTTCGCCGGGGCCGAGCTGGGCGGCCGGGGTGCCGGACGAGACGACCTGTTCGCGGCCCTGACCGGAGCTCGTACGACCGCGGCGGCCTGGGTCCGCGAGGAGGTCCTCGCCGGCCTGCCCCCGCAGGTCGCCCGCCAGTTGGAGACGCTGAGCGACCTCGACCCGGTGCGGGCCGGCCTGTGCGCGGCCCTGACCCGCGGGTCGTCGGCGGCCCGGCTCCGGGCGCTGGATGACCTGCGCCGGCTCACCCGCACGGGCCTGCTCAGCGAGCATCCCCGGTATGCCGATCTGCGCACCGAGCCGGTGTACCGGGTCGTCCCGGTGATCTCGGGGGTGATCCGAAACCTGAGCCGCGGAACCTGCGGGCCGGCGGCGCGGACCGCGGCGACGAACGCCCGCCTCGGCACGGCCGCGATCTGGTACGCCGGCCAGGGCTATCCGCTCGCGTCGGCGCGGGCGCTCAGCGAGGCCGGCGACCACGCCGGCTGCGTCGAGATGATCGCCGCGCGCGGCGACGAAATGCTCGCCGCGGGCGGCGCCCGCGAGCTGATCCGGGTGATCGAGGAGCTGCCGGCCCGGGCCCGGACGGCCGAGACGCAACTGATGCTCGGTGACGCCTACCGGATCCGCGGCGACCTGGCCTCGGCGCGCCGTGCGTTCGCGCCGCTGCTGGAGCAGACCCGTCGTGCCGGGATGGGCGCGCGGCTGTCCTGGCGGGTGGCGATGCTCGACTACATGCGCGGCGACTACCGCGGCGTGCTGGAGCTCCTCGGTCCGGGCGAGCCCGGGCGGGCCGGCCAGCCGGTCACCGCCGACGACGTCCTCACGCTGGTGTGGCGCAGCAGCGCGCTCGGCCACCTCGGTCGCACCGGCGAAGCCGCCGACTGCGCGGACCGCGCGCTCCGTGCGGCGGTGGCCGTCGGGGACGACCGGTCGCTGGCCGCCGCGCACACCGCCGCCGCGTTGAGCGCGGTCGGCGTACGCCGCGACGAGCACCTCACCCGCGCCCTCGAGCGGGCCCGACGGGCCGGCGACATCGTCCAGGAAACCCGGATCCTGGTGAACAAGGCGGATCTTCTGCTGCGGCACGCCCGCTATCCGCTGGCGCTCGCCGTGGCGGAGCGCGCCGTGCGCACGGCCGAGGCCGGCAGCCCGCCCGGCATGCTGGTCACCGCGTTGCACAACGCCGGCGAGGCGCTGGCCCGGCTGGGCCGCTTCGACGAGGCGCTGCTGAGCTTCGAACGGTCGCTGCGGATTTGCGTACGGGTCGGGCTGAGCCGGGCGGCCACCGCGCTGTGGGGCATCGGCGAGGTGAACCGGCAGCTCGGCCGGTCGGAGCAGAGCCGCGTCGCGTTCGAGGAGGCGGCCGAGCTGTCCCGCTCCACCGGCGACTTGCAGACGCTGGTTGCGGTGCTGATCGGGTTGACCCGGCTGCTGGCGGCCGCCGATCTGGACGCCGCGCGGGCCGCCGCCGACGAGGCTGAGCTGGTGGCGCCGGCCGGGTTCACGTCGGGGACGCGTACCGCCCGGGGTTGGGTCGCGCTCTTCGACGGCGATGCCGCCCTGGCCGCCGGCCTAGCGGAGGAGGCGTTGCGGACGGCCCGGTCGAGCCGGCAGGCGGGCGCGCTCGGCGAGGCGCTCGAGCTGGCCGCGGCGTTGAGCCACGACCCGGGCGAAGCCCGGACCGCGTTGCGGGAGGCGTACGCGATCTGGCGGCAAGCCGGCGCCGATCCGTGCGCCGACCACATCCTGGTCCGGCTGGGCCGGCTGCCGGGCGCGGACAGCGCCGATCGTGCGGCGGCGGAATCCGCCGCCGACCGGCTGCGGGCGCTGGGCGTGCCGCAACCGGCGGACACCCATCCGTTGGCCGGTCAGGGTGCGGCCACGCCGCTGCAGATTCGCGTGCTCGGCACGTTTGACGTGCTGGTGGGTGGTCTGCCGGTGCCGGTGCCGGCGTGGCGGTCCCGCCAGGCTCGTACGCTGCTCAAGATCCTGGTGGCCCGGCGCGGCCGGCCGGTGCGGCGCGGCGAGCTGTGCGAGACGCTCTGGCCGGACGACGAGCCGCAGCGCACCGCGCACCGGCTCTCGGTGCTGCTTTCCGCCGTACGCACGGTGCTCGACCCGATCCGGTTGCGACCGGCCGATTATTACGTGCGCGCCGATCTCACCGGGGTCTGCCTGGACACCAGCCGGGTGGCCGTCGACGTCGAGGACATGCTGCGCGACGTGGAACACGGCCTGGCGCTGGCCGCGGCCGGCGAGCCGGATCGGGCGCGGGCCGTGCTGACCGGCGTCGACGACGCTTACCGGGGCGACGCCTTCGACGACGAACCGGGTGCGGATTGGGCCGACGCGGTACGCGAGGAGGCGCGCGCCGCCTGGATCCAGGCCTTGCGGCAGCTCGCCCGCCTGCATCGGCAGGCGGGCGCCCTCGATCAGGCGGCCACCCTGCTGGTCCGGCTGCTGAGCATCGACCAGTGCGACGAGTCGGCTCACCGGGCGCTCGTCGAGGTGCTGATCCGCGCGAAGCGGCGGGGTGAGGCGCGGCGTGCCTTCGGTCGATGGGTTGCGGCGATGCGCTCGATCGACGCCCCGGCCCCCGACCCGGCCGTGTTGCTCGGCGCGAGGCAGGGGCACGCGGTCGCCAGCCGGCTGAAGACGGCCGGCCTGCGGTAGGTCAAGTCAGCAGGTGGCCTTCGCGGCGTCGGCAATGAGTTCCCCCTGCGTCTCGCCCACGTCGGGCACGAACGCCGCGATGTACACCAGCGCTTTGACGTTGCTCTTTCCGGCGGCGGCATTGGTGATGACGGTTCCACCCATGGAGTGTGCGACCAGCACGACCGGCCCGCTGATCGAGTCCAGCAGACTCGCGATGTAGGGGGCGTCGGTGGGAATTCCCCGCAGCGGGTTCGAGCCCGCGATCGTCGGGTAGCCCTTGCGTTGCAACTCCTGGATGGTTGCGTTCCAGCTTGACGAATCGGCGTAGCCGCCGTGCACCAACACGATCGTGGGCTTCACCTTTGGCTTCTGCGTACCAGCATCGGTTGGGGCCGCCGCCGCGGCGGCCGTTCCCAACGGACCGGCCATTAGGTTAGCGCCGCCGATCCGGCCAGCGCTGCTCCGGCCGCCAGGACGTGACGGCGGGAAACATCTGTACTCATGGGACTCCTCACGGAATGCGGACCAAGGAATCGGCCCGGCAGTCACTTGGCCGCTCGATTTGCCCGATCAGGTTCCAGCTCAGGAGATCGGGCAGGCATCGGGGAAACCCCTCGGCCGGGCAGCCGGAAACCCTCGCGACGGCGGGAAATCAACTAGATCCACTGACTCGACGATGCGGACATAAGCACATCGAACGGCGTCCTATTCGGCCGGTTTGGAGGTGTATGAGGCGGCAAAGGTCCCCCACTCCCGGGGCGGGAGCGGGGGACCCTGGCGTTGGCTCAGGGGCAGTTGGTCAGGGGCGGCTCGTAGTCGCAAACCGCGTCCACGCCCGGCCCACCGTCACCGGTGTCGAGGCCGAGACCGCCGATCAGACTGTCGACGCCATTGCCGGCGTCCAGGGTGTCCGGGCCGTCGCCGCCGTTCAGCGTGTCCGGACCGTCGCCGCCGATGAGCGCGTCGGGACCATCGTTGCCGTTCAGCGTGTCCGGGCCGTCGTTGCCGTTCAGCGTGTCCGGACCGTCGCCGCCGTTCAGCGTGTCGACCCCGTCATTGCCGTTCAGCGTGTCGCCGTCGTCGTTACCGTTGACGACGTCGTCACCATTGCCACCGGACATGACGTCGCTGCCATTGCCGCCATTCAACGTGTCCACACCATCATTACCGTTCAGCGTGTCCACACCGTCGTTGCCGTCGATCGTGTCGCTGTCATCGTTACCGTTGACGACATCGTCACCATTACCACCGGCCATGACATCATTGCCATTGCCACCATTCAACGTGTCCACACCATCATTACCATTCAGCGTGTCCACACCGTCCTGGCCGCCGACCACGTCGTTACCGTCTCCGCCGTTGAGGAGGTCGTTGCCGTCGTTGCCGTCGATCGCCGGGTCGTTGCCCTCGTTGCCACTCACCGTGTCGGCGCACTGGCCGCCGGAGAGGTCATCCGCGCCGTTCTGGCCGCTGATCTGGTCGAGACCGTCGCCGCCGTCGATGGTGTCGTCGCCGGCCCCGCCGGTCAGCACATCATCGCCGCCGAGACCGAGGATGGTGTCGTTCCCGCCGCCACCGTCGATGGTGTCATCGTCGGGAGTCCCGTAGATGGTCTCGTCCGCCGCCGTTCCGACGAACGTGATGCCGACCGGTCTGTTGTCACATGGCCCGGCGGCCGCCGCGGGCAGCGCACCGGGCAGGGTCATGGCCAGCGAGGTGAGTCCTGCCACCGAAAATCCGGCGAGCATCCTGCGTACGTTCATTTGCAAACCTCCGTGTCGTCGCGCCGCTGTTCGGCGGATCGGTCGAAGGCTCCCAGCCAGGTCTCAGCTTCCGATCAGCATGGCGTCAGTACGGCCCGGCCTACGCGGTCTGGATCCAGCCCAGCGTCCGCTCGACCGCGCGCTGCCAGTTGGCGTACTCGCGATCGCGGACGGCCGCGTCCATCGCCGGCAGCCACTGCCCCGCCCGGTGCCAGTTGCTGCGCAGCCCCGCCAGGTCGGGCCAGTAGCCGACGGCCAGGCCCGCGGCGTACGCGGCGCCCAGCGAAACCGTCTCCGCGGCCAGCGGACGCACCACCGGCACGTCCAGCACGTCCGCGATGAACTGCATCAGCAGGTTGTCCGCGGTCATCCCGCCGTCCACTTTCAGCGTGGTCAGGGTCAGGCCGGAGTTCGCGTTCATCGCGTCGACCACCTCGCGGGTCTGCCAGGCCGTCGCCTCCAGCACCGCGCGGGCCAGGTGCCCCTTGGTGATGTACGAGGTCAGCCCCACGATCACGCCGCGGGCTTCGCTGCGCCAATGCGGGGCGTACAGGCCGGAGAAGGCCGGCACGATGTAGCAGCCGCCGTTGTCGGCGACCGTCCGGGCCAGCGTCTCGATCTCGGGCGCGCTGGCGATCAGGGTGAGTTGGTCGCGGAACCATTGCACCAGCGAGCCGGTGATCGCGATCGAGCCCTCGAGCGCGTACGCGGCCGGCTCGCGGTCGATCTGATAAGCGACCGTGCTGAGCAGGCCGTGCGTCGAACGGACCAGCTCGGTACCGGTGTTGAGCAGCAGAAAGCTGCCCGTGCCGTAGGTGCATTTCGCCTCGCCGGGAGTGAAGCAGGTCTGGCCGAACAGGGCGGCCTGCTGGTCGCCGAGCGCGGCCCCGATGCGTACGCCGGGAAAGGCCGCCGTGGCCCGGCCGAACGCCGCCACCGACGGCCGAATCTCCGGCAGCATCGCGCGGGGTATCCCGAAGAACGCCAGCAGGTCGTCGTCCCAGTCCAGCGTGCGGACGTCCATCAGCATGGTGCGGCTGGCGTTGGTCACGTCCGTGACGTGGGTGCCGCCGGTCAGGTTCCAGATCAGCCAGGTCTCCATCGTGCCGAACAGCACCTCGCCGCGCTCCGCCCGCTCGCGCAGCCCCGGCGTGTGGTCGAGCATCCACCGCGCCCGCGGCCCGGCGAAGTACGTCGCCAGCGGCAGCCCGCACCGGTCCTGCACGGCCTCGGCGCCGGGTGCCCGCTCGAGATGCCGGACCAACTCGTCGGTGCGGGTGTCCTGCCACACGATGGCGTGGCCGACCGGGACGCCGGTACGGCGGTCCCAGAGCACGGTCGTCTCCCGCTGGTTGGCGATGCCGAGCGCGGCCACCTGATCCACGGTGATGCCGGCCCGGCGCAGGGCCAGCGGCGCCAGCCGTTCCACGTTGCGCCAGATCTCCATGGCGTCGTGCTCGACCCAGCCCGGCTTGGGAAAGTGCTGCTTATGCTCGTATTGGGCGACCGAAACCAGTTGGCCACGCCGGTCGAAGACGATGCACCGGGTGGACGTCGTCCCCTGGTCAATAGCGACCACGAAGCGCTCGGTCATTCCAGTTCCCCCTGGTCTCAACGCCGGGCGGCTCCGAGATCCCGGGAGACCGCGCGGGCGGCGTCCCGGACGTAGCCGACGAGGTGCGGGTGCGGCCGGTATTTCCGGTCGCAGATCCGTTCGACGAGGCCGGAGACGCCGATCGCGCCGACGACCAGCCCGCCGTAGCCGCGGATCGGCGCGGCGATGGCCGCCTCGCCGAGGGTCAGTTCCTCGATCTCGGCGGCCCAGCCGACCTCGCGAACCTGGTCGAGCGCCGTGGCCAACGCGCGGTGCGTCGCCACGGTGCGGCGGGTGAAGGTTTCCAGGGGCGCGACCGGGCCGGCCGCGCGATAGGCGAGCAGCACCTTGCCCAGCGCCGACGCGTGCAGCGGCAGCAGGGCGCCGATGTCCAGGGTCTGGAATGTGTCGTCGGGCCGGAACACGTGGTGCACGACGAGGACCCGTCCGTCCAGGACGGTGCCGATCCGTACCGCCTCTCCGCTGCGGGCGGCCAGCGGGTCCGCCCAGTTGATCGACCGGGATCGCAGTTCGTTGATGTCGAGGTAGCTGGTGCCGAGGTGGAGCAGGGCCGCGCCGAGCTGGTAGCGGCCCGACACCCGATCCTGTTCCACGAAGCCGACGTGTTGCAGGGTGCGCAGGATGCCGTGGGTCGTGCCCTTCGCCAGGTCGAGGGAGCTGGCGATCTCGCCGAGGGCCAGCCGGCCGGACCCGCCCGCAAGCGTCCGCAAGATCGCGGCGGCTCGTTCGATGGACTGGACCATTCCGGGCACATTTCGGATGCTATGCCAATTCGTTACCTGGCGGCGGATCCACGTTCGACAATGCCGAACGGCGTTCGTTGACCTCCCTTCCGGCCGTGCATACGGTCCGGACATCGCAGACGGTCACCCTCCGGCAACCGCGAAGAGCGGAGCTGCCGGAGCGATCCGGCCTGACCTCAACTGGGAGGACACATGGCGGAACGACTGAAAGTCCCCGGCCTGGCGGGCGAGCTCGCCGCCGAATTCGCCGGGACGATGATCCTCATCCTGTTCGGTGTCGGCGTCGTCGCGCAGGTCGCGGGCGCCGACATCGGCGGGCACGACAGCATCGCCTGGGGCTGGGGCCTGGGCGTGATGCTCGGCGTCTACGTCGCCGCTCGGATCAGCGGGGCGCATCTCAACCCGGCGGTCACCATCGCCCTCGCGGTCTTCAAGGGCTTCGAGTGGCGCAAGGTCGCGCCGTACTCGCTGGCCCAGTTCCTCGGCGCCTTCGTGGCCGCGCTGATCGTGCGCTGGAACTACACGGAGGTGCTGCACGCGGCCGATCCGGGACTTACCATCAAGACCCAGGGCGTGTTCTCCACCCTGCCTGGCAACGGCACCCTGCCGGTCGGCGAGTGGGGCGCGCTGCGCGACCAGATCATCGGTACGGCGATCCTGCTCTTCCTGATCCTGGCGATCACCGACGTCGGCAACACCTCCCCCGCCGCCAACCTGGCCCCACTGATCATCGGCCTGCTGATCGTCGGCATCGGCATCGCCTGGGGCACCGACGCCGGCTACGCGATCAACCCGGCCCGCGACTTCGGGCCGCGGCTGGCCAGCTTCGTCACCGGGTACGGCGGGGCGTTCCGCGACCAGACCGGCTACCTGTACTTCTGGATTCCGATCGTGGGCCCGATCGTCGGCGCTCTGCTCGGCGCCGGGCTTTACCAGGTGCTGATCGCGCGCTTCCTGCCCACCGCCGAACCGCAGGAGCCGGGCGAGATCCCGGCCCCCGAGACCTTGGAGGCAAGCCGTGGCTGACTTCGTCGGCGCCATCGACCAGGGCACCACCAGCACCCGCTTCATGCTTTTCGACCACTCCGGCAACGAGGTGGGCCGGCACCAACTGGAACACGAGCAGATCCTGCCGCGGGCCGGCTGGGTGGAGCACAACCCGATCGAGATCTGGGAGCGTACGGTCGCCGTGGTCCGCACCGCGCTGCAGGCCCGCGGCCTGGTGGCGAGCGACCTGGCCGCGCTGGGGATCACCAACCAGCGGGAGACCACGGTGGTGTGGGACAGG
>Ga0307512_10002777_pt1 | contig 21340 bp, 28 predicted proteins | sample 14_EM_MG_FD_200267 | JGI IMG/M metagenome (GOLD analysis project Ga0307512, IMG submission 200267) | Populus trichocarpa ectomycorrhiza microbial communities from riparian zone in the Pacific Northwest, United States - 14_EM | ecosystem: Host-associated > Plants > Roots > Unclassified | place...
CAAGTGCAATTGGGAGTGCATTTGAGAGCGTGCCCGGGAGTGTGCTTGAGAGCGTCTTGAGAGCTTACTTGAGAGCGTACAGTCAAGCAGGCTGGGAGTGTGCCATCGAGTGCAATTGAGAGTGTACTTGAGAGCGTACTCGGGAGTGTACTTGAGAGCGACTCGGAGGTGTTCTTGGGAGCGTCTTGACAGCTTACTTGGGAGCGTATAGTCAAGCAGGCTGGGAGTGTCATCGAGTGCAATTGGGAGTGTATTTGAGAGCGTGCTCGGGAGTATGCTTGAGAGCGTCTTGAGACCATACTTGAGAGCGTACAGTCAAGCAGGCTGGGAGTATGCCATCGAGTGCAATTGGGAGCGTCCTTGAGAGCATGCCCGGGAGTGTACTTGAGAACGTACTTGGGTACTTGGGAGAGTACTCGGAGTGTACTTGGGAGAGTCTTGAGAGCTTACTTGGGAGCATAAGTCAAAGCAGGCTGGGAGTGTGCCATCGAGAGCAATTCGGAGCGTAGAGTAGAGCAGGCTGGGAGTGTGCAATCGAGTGCAATCAGAAGTGTACTTCAGAGCGTAGATGGGAGCGTGCAATGAAGTGCATCTGGCAGCTTACTTTCAAGTTGTATGAAGTGTGATGTATAGTATCCAGTGCACAAAATCGGCTGCGTATCTTAGTAATCTAGTCAACGTGTAGGTCCATAGGACCGCATAGCGCCACGCGTCAAATATGCTATGAATTACCGTCCCAGAAACAGCTTCTCTATGAGTTACGCGTCGCGTAAGGTCATTTTTCCCGGTGTGTATATACACGATCAACCAGAAAAATCAACAAATGATGATTGGCCCATTGATTAGATCGGGTCCTTGATGGATAAATATGCACCGGCTTGGCATATTCAACCGCTAAAAGAGACCCGTAGTGAAAAACATCCAGAATGAATAACAGGCTATATAAAGGGTGCTAAGTTACGATTTGAGGACAAAGACGCCAATGACGAAGCATATGCTGCGTTAGGAACAATCAGCTATGATGGATGCCTTCAGGATATGCTCACACAGATCCGGATGCATAACGACGAGGCAATGGTTACTGCAGCGGCATTACAGAAGATTATCCTGTATCGATCACAACATAACATTTTGGAAACAATCAATACCGTTGATTTGACCGGGTAACCCCACGATGAAATCATCAGTGTCATTAGCAATGCAGGGTGAAATGCCGAAAAATTTCAAGCACCAAGAAAGCATCTAGGGATAAACAAACTGTGTTCCAAAGTTGGACAACAAAGACGAAGAAGGTCATGAATTAATATGTAACGGCGGCACGTGGCCATGGGCCGGGTAACAGCCATTATATATAGTCGGCTCGCTACAAGCCTTAAATCTCTAGCGATCATCGTACCTATGCATCTACACGTCTATATATATAGTCACTCGAGTCCATGTGTGCAACCATATCCCTACACCGCTTGACGCTGGCATATGCGTCCTTTATTGATGAGAGGACTCGATTTGGAAGACCACAGGATGTTACAAAGAAATTTCACAGATGGAATCATAACTGGAATAATCAGTCCAACGGATACTTCAAGATGAACAATAAGGCTAATAAGACTTCTGCCGCACAAACTGAAATGATCGTTACATCCAAGCTAGACCGAAGAAACGCCGCTGGGGAATGCCAGAGCTGTTCTTGGCCAAGAGATAGAATGGGATTCCATCAAACAATGGACTGTCTTAGATGGGCTTGTAAAGAAGTTGGCACTGCACCTTTTCCTAAGGCAAAGGAATACCAGACGCTCAAGAGAGGCGCATATGACCAAGAAGAAGAATCGGAGTCCGTACTAGATCTATATACAACAAATGATGAGTCCGTCATTGAGCAGAATGATCATGATCGTGATCTCGAGGAAGTGGCCCCCGAGGAGGAAGACATTAACGACGAACTTGTGGAAGAGCTTGACAAATCATTTTGGAGGATCAGCAGTACTATAGCCAGGAGGATTGTAATGAAAAGAATTGGTGGGATTCTGCTAGCGAGGAAGAAAAAGCTATATTCAGCTTAGGGGGGCAAATGATTATTTTAACATACCAATCTGAGATAGGAAGATCTTTGGGTTGTTGTTATTCTTTATATTTCCCTTCTGAGGATCACCGGGAGGTCGAAACTGCTTGTCAGTAAGGGGATACCATTACAATAACCATACATCTTTATCACAATAACCCCTAGTATTATTCCGTTGTGGATATGCTTTGGTTGAAAGGATAGCAATCACCAAACGCAAAACAACCGACCAGCATGGTTATTTCATGAAGAAAGAAAACACTTCCACTGAACATGTTTCTATGAATCTGCCAACAACTCACTTATGATTAAGACAGTATCTGTCACGAAAATAGGAAAGCGAACTATATATGAGTAGTGTATCGATTATGATAATCATTATTATCCGTTATGATGTATGCTAGATCTCAAAAGCACTAGCATTGTGATTTCACCAAACACAGATAAGGCTTTTGGAATACCAGTTGTTAGAAGAACAACAAAGGTTAAATCCAAGGATGTTACTGGACAACGAATTCTTCCTTAGGATTTTTTTGCAGTTCCAGAGCGATTATCGTTTGGTAACTATCGTTCTTATGACCCGGTGGATCGTGCATTTCAAGAAAGCACTATATCAAGCGAATATGATTGTATGAGACCAGAATGGTTTCTCTAAAAGCATCAAGCTCAAGGACCTACTACTTTGCATTTACATTGTGCACATTATGCCTCGCTGTGCAACAGCCACTATAGGATTTATCGTAGGTATTCCGTTACCTACGATAAAAGAATGGGGTTGAATAAAGACCGCATTCATATACAATGTTGAGTTCAAAAATTCACCCTCCATGATAGGAAGGTTACCAATACAAAATCATAAGGTTCTTTTTCTCTATGATCCAGAACATGCGGAGAGGTTACCTGATAATAGAGGATGCGACCATCAAATTGAACTTATTACTTTGGACGATAAGCTTCGTATGGGATGTATTTATCAGTTATCTTTAGAAGAGGAAAGAATACTTGTACAGTATCTTAGGAAGATGATCAAGGAAAAGAATATACCACCATGCAGCAGCTCTGTCGGAAGTCCTAATTAGTGTTTTCCAGGACACACTGGATAGGGCCTTCTATTGTCTGTCGATTATTGGCATCTCAACAATTATCTCATGACACATAAACCACCGTTGCTGATTATGGATGATTTATCCAGAAAGATGAGAAACTGCGACTTTATTACATCAATTGAAATTAGGGCAGGATTTCATCTAATGCCCCTGGCATGGGGTCACGATGGGTTTACTGAGTTCACCAACAAGTTCTGACTGTACGAATACATTTTGATGCATTTTGGATTAACCAATACAACTGCAACTTGTCAAGAGCAATACACCGAATATTATGACTGTTGTTCTGCATTCAGCAGAGGATTGATATGAAGGTTGCGCATGCCGAAGACGAGGGAATGGTACTTTTGGCATTTATTGATCATATTGTGATCCCCACACAGGGATCCCTCGAAAAGCACGACAAATAGATTCCTATTCTATTCCAGTTACTTGTGGAGAATCACTTGTGTGCGAAAATTGATACGTGTATATTTCAGGCAAATGACGTTCTATTTCTAGTATTGATTAACAGTGGGTCTGGATCATGAAGGGATCATGGGGAAGCAAATGCTATCGTCAATTGGCGTCAACCAATCAATAAATGAGAATTTTAACAACTCACAGCAGTCAATAGTCAATATGCAAGTACGCGGGACTCCTGGCTCTCTGCCTCAGGCGCTGACACCAACCTGGGCATTCCCCAGCCAAAGAGAATGGTCTCGGCCTGAGCATGACATGACTGAGGGAATTGAGACATTGACTTATATCATGAGCCCTGAGGCAACCCTGAACAAAGGTTTGAGTTAAAACTCATTGCAGTATCAGACGTGAATTGGATATGAGCTGATGTGTCGAGTTCAACGTCAGCATAGTATTGGTTGTTTGCCAATGAAATTGGTAATTCAAGCCATTCAGCATTGAAGGTAAGGCATGAAGTGGCTGTAAGGACTACCGGGAGGATCGGCAGATGAACTAACTACTGAGGCACACTGCTTGTAAGATGACTATATTCAAGTTTCATCTGGGTGACTGTCACACCTGATTTCATGTGATGGATGGCCTGATTCTTATCAGCAACGTAATGCTAGAATACCTCATCCCCATGAACGCGATATCCTACTGGGACTCATGGCAAGTTATTTCCGGGCACATGCAGAAATGGTGTGATGTGACCGCCATAACACAATCTAAAGCATTTTACTGATAGCAGCGAAGTATGGGGGTAGAAACCTTCAAAGATGACTATATCGAGATGGCATTGCTCAGGCAGTGAGGAGATGAAGCTGAAGCAGCAATCCAAAGTCAACAATCAGAACACCAAAGACCATCTTGCAATATTGTTATGACTTCTATCTACAAATAGCTCCAAACATTACATCTTGCCTATCACTACGTAACTGGGCAACCTATATATGGACATTGAATGAATAAACCAGAGTACCCACTACAACAAATTGTTGAATATTTTGGAACTCTACTTTTCAAATTAGCCAACCAAGATTCAACCCAGGCCTAGTGTGTGGTATATCGTTTCTGCAAACTCGAGAATATTGATTACCTGGTCCTGTGATATTGCAAGACAGGGGTTGAACCTTACAAGAAGGTTTCCAAGGAGTGGTTGCACGACTGGGAGATTTTGTTTTCGTAATCATTGGAGACGGGTGTTGGCATCGCTTTGATTTGGCTACACTTGCTTTGCTGCCGGAAGAGGTAGAGTCTTGGGATCAGACAAGGAGAGCAAGAAACTAACTAGATAGGCAGCTGAACTTGATTCAGCAAATATTGTATTGATTATTGGGATTGAGCACCCACATAACAGGGGTTACTAATGTAGCATTTGGGTCTGCTGCTCAGTTGGACCATGAGTCAGTTCGTGCAATGTTGTCGGAAGTGGGTGACTGATCCCATTACAGGTTCTCACTCGGGGCCAATAACCCTTGGTGACCCATTAGTGGCAGTTGGTCTTGCAAGTTTGAAGTCCTGACTGTTTGCAGATCATGTGTCAAAGCAGAATTTATGCCACCTCTGGGCAATCGACATTCGCTCTGCTAAGGGGATAGGGTACCATTGTGGTTGGGCTGACCATGAACAACTGGAAACAGTGTATTCCGATTGTTTCCATTGTGGGAGGTGGCTGATGATGTCCACGGTGGATTCTTCTTTGGGGCACCAAGGAAGTGACAGTGGTATCTGCCAAATGTGAAATTGGTTTCTGAATATGGACCGCATACACAGATTCCTCCACCGATGCTCCACACAGTCACTGAGCGACCTGTTAGCGATCTTCCAGCCTGCTTCGAAGTGTTCAATGACGTGATTATGTCACCACCTCGTCTCGAAAACATTTTGAGTTATTTCAGCTCCACGTTGGCACTTGTGTCTTTTACATTGGTCCACTAGATTTTAATTCTTTCGATGGTTTTCTGAACTGTTCCATTGAAGTCATAGATGTTCTTGACTATTTAATCTAGGGAGACATCGATTAAACAACAGGTTGCACAACTTCCATTTCAAAGTTCAGACACCCAGAGTAAACAGTTGTCAGATTCCTATATATCACCTCAATCAGTAATATCACCGCAATCAGTATTTCATGCATAAAGTTGAGAAATCTACATGTGAAACACATTTCGAGCATTGAAGTACCACTGTGAGATATCTGGCTGCACAGCCGGCAGAACGAGTTGTACAGCTCCTTGGATTGCCCTAGTAGGGATGATATAGATGTTTCAGACGCCGTGAAGAGGCTAACCATGGTACCTTCCATCGTACAAAGGTTGGATCCAATATTGATGTCTCTCGTCAACAATCACGATACAAGCAGTCTAATGTATTGACTGTGGTGCAACTGTCTGAACCAAGACAAGAAGCACTGTAAGACTTGATTTGGCATGCTAGATGATGAAAACACCTTTCAACTGTGTATCAATGAGTCCAAGACATCAGCAACGACACGAGATTCCGTCTGAAACACCCGGGTGCTCCGGACGGCTCTGACAGCTCTGACGGGACCTGGCACCATGCGACGGAGAATTTCAAGCTATGCGTCTCCCAGGCGACCGGTCGGATTGCATACTCATCACCTTTACTTCATCGTGCGGTATACTCATCATCAGAACGACGCGTGAGTTACCCTCTTGGCATGGGCTGCAGTTATGCTGATGCAGTTTGCCCAACGCCCTGGCGAACTGTATGCTGATCTCAGGCCGAGTGCGACATATTTCGTCTCCGTTTATTGCTATATATTGGATGCCGCACTCTCCGTATATATGTTTAGTTTTGAGATGCTGTCACTTACTACAAGACAGTGTTTGCTTCGGATACATCGGATGACGTTGCATTTGCTTTGTCATTATCATTTTTCACAGGTCTGAAATACACAGTCCAATTTTGACACTGTCGAATGCTATGCCCTCAGTCTTCCACATTCCGCGTTGATCCATCATCGGCTAGCGATGCTTCTTCTTCCTCATCCACATCCGCATCATCGCCATGTCCAATCTTCACACTCTCTAGTACTATGGGCTCAGTCCTCAACATTCTGCATCGATCCATCATTGGCTAACAATGATTCTTCCTCCTCATCAGCATCCACATCATCGCCATTTTCTCCCACCTACGCATTGCGATCATTGGTTCCCAGGTTAAATCTCTCGAGTTCAATTATTGGCCATCGTCGCAGGCAGGCGGTGGGGATGGCATTGCAGTTGATGCTTTCGTCACATTCATGTTCATAATCCCCCCTGGCCCACAGTATCCCGAAATGCAGTTCGTCATCCGTGCAATTGATGTCTATCGGGATGTTTGGGTCAGTGCTTCCGATATCAGGCTCCTCAAGCGCCACTTCGAAGGTCAAATAGTCAAGATGAGAAGCATTGTGAACAAGCGCTGCTTCCATGCTGATGACCTTGGCAGGCTTTGGGTTCTCCACCTGTTGGATCTGACGCATGACTGTCGCAGGAGTCTTTTTATACACCCCCTGTTGGTAGCTCTCCGGTAGTGGGTTCGAGGTATTCATCACGAATGTATATGTGTCTGCAACGCCAGGCGAGGTCAACAACTCGCGACGAGTTGCAGCACAGCAGGATGCCTTGAGGCCGCCGACATTCTTGAAGTTGAAGTACTTTGCACATTCGGGTCTGTCAGCATTCAGGTTTGACTTGGACGTTTTCGGATGAACACATGTGTTCTTTTGCCACATCAAGAGAGCATGGCGGAACGCAGTGCAGGTAAACATGATCACTATCGAGGGTATATGACCTTCCTTGTCATCAATCAGGGAAGTATAAGAGCCATCAGCATACTTACCTCGGTTATTTGCCCGATGATAGAATTTGATGTACATGAATCTGTGGACTGCTTCCGTCAGGAAGTACACTGCCCGCTGGCCATTCGTTAGCCACTTTCGACTCTCTCTGCATTGGATTTGGACCACGTACACCACCTTCCACATGCTCTGCTAAAGGGAAATGACACTTATTGTCTGCCAGAAGCGAATCAATGCATTGCAAAGACTCTACAGCGGATTCAAAGCGGTGGAGATCATAAAGCTCTGCTATGTTGTCCCTTGCTGATTGGATAAAATAGGATTTGACCTCATCGAGTTGTCCTCGAACCTCATACTGGTTTGAGCCTGTAATATCCAACGTGGGCCATTGCTTCAGCATAGCTCTTTCAAGATCTCCTTTGTATGTGCCTCAAATGTTTTGGACCAAATGATGTTTTGCTGGATTGCACTGTTCCAGTACGTCTCAATTATCAAACAATGTGGTGTTTCAGCTAATGCTTTCGCAACGCGTCACCTTGCATAACTTACCGTCCCCAAGTCGCTTGCACTCATAAACAGCCGTCCGTTCCACAGGTAGAGCTCCAGGTGACTGCCAGTTGCAAATTCAAGACGCATCATGTCGGAGTGACCAAATTGATGGATGCTGGGAGTGCCAGAGATCATGGATAGAGGAGTAGACACCGCCTGCCTTTGCCATTGCCACTGCGTCTGTCTCTGATTCCTTTCTGTAGGTTGCGTTCGCAGTGGATTTTGAATGATTGCATGGGCTTCTGGATTGGGGATGGTGGTAGTCAGGATTTCAAGACCGCTGAGAGGAGTGGGAGTGCCAGTAATGCCAGATGCGGGACTGGATACAACGTGACGCATTGAGTCTGTCTGTGAAGTCCCGCTGGGTGCTGGTGTGTTACGACTGCTTGTACCCGGCGTGGCGGTTGGAGTAAGTATTGACCATCGCTGTGCAGTGGACAGGGTGATGTTTGTAACGCGAGAATCGTTCAGTGAAGATGAGGAGGTGGAGATCTGACCTTGGATTGTAGAGACTACGGAACTCCCTCCTGGAGAGGAATCCCTCTTGCCAGCTGGTACGGCAACACGTCTCTCAGCAGGGGGACCTTGAGGTTTCCCCAAAGGCCCACGCATTTGTTGATTCTGACGATTAGCAAGACTTCAAACATTTCGCACGATCCGAGACATGACAGGGTGAGAGCTTCAGGAAGGCATCATCCGATATTGAAGTTAGACGTTGAGACTCTGGGAATGATGTCCTCTGCATGCATATACAACAGCAGGCGAGGGAGACTTCTACTTGAGCCACCATGGAGGGATTCAACAAAACAGGGAAGCGCAGTGTGGACGGCGCTAGACTCTAAACTGTGACAATACCTGGGGACAATATCCATTCTAAGGTATTCAAATATGGGGTCAACTGCCATCATATTAAACTCAGATTAAACTCAGCATTGATATTCACTGTTACAGCAAAGTCTGAAGATCTTTTTCCTCCTCTTGAAGGGTGTTTATAGGTCCTTGGTGTGATTATCATCATATTGCACTAGTTCTTGGCACGATACTTCGAACCATCAATTGTGTATATCTTCATCTTCCTGGTGGAAATCTCCCTTTGACAGGGCAAACAGCATCACAGAGGCGAACAAAGAAGTATTCTCTATCCTATGACATCAGTTGCGTGTGCTTTTTCCACTGCTAGGCATTGGTAGCTGTGTTGGATGGTTGCACAGTTGAGACAACCTGAGAACTACGCAGTTTGCTCCAAGATGCATGAGGTCTGAGCGGTAAAAATGATGTAAGACGCCAATGCAACACCCGGCATGGTAAACTCTCCTCAGGGCCAGTAATGAATATCGTTCCCAGGCTTGTTGTTCAGCAGATGCCTAGTTGTTGTGCATGATGGAGGGTCGGCCGTTTTGTGTTCATTGATCAACAAAACTCACGAGTTGAACCAAGAAATCGCCGGAACTCAAACATATTTATCCTGTCATCCCACCTACACCTTGTTTCTCTTTTCCTCCCGTATTATACACAGTGACAGCGACCTGATCTTGACATCACGCGGCTTGCACAAACCACCACCTCTCGTTCCAAAGCACACCCGATAACCTACACAACATTCTAGATTCCCTCTGGGCTCCCTTCCGCTCATATATGGGGCAAAGGTTTGACAAAACCTGTGACACAATGACCAAGTGGACGTGGGATAAACCCTGTGCCTTTGTGGAAGAAGTCAAACGCTCTAATCTGCGGACAATCAACCCGGGGAAGGTTGAACGCACCGGTGAGCGTTTCTTTCGCTACACACATGACGATCTCAGGTAAAAGATTGAGGGGCCAAGCTGCTGGCAGTATGACCCAGCTGACTTCCTGGCCATTAGACCCCAGGATTGGAATCAGATTCTCCACGAGGATGATGATTATGAGAATTGGGCAGATCCCAGAGCGCCGAGCGGTGAAATGAGTCGTCCTGGTGATTACACTGACAATAATGATGGTGAGGGTGAGTAGGACACGCAGGGCTGTGAGAAAGGGACTGGAAAACCGAAAGGAACAATGGATGGGAAGGGGAAAGGGATGGCGACTGAGGACATGAAGGGGAAAGTGAGTGGGAAGGTCAAGGGGAAGGGAAACAGTGAAGGGAAAGGTATTGTTAGACATAACCCACGGGAAGATAATATGTCTCATGCCGTTGCTTTGCAGTTGCAGAAGGAAATGTCAGAGCCAGCAGTGGACACAGATGGCTAATGAGTGCGGTTATATCTAGAGCTGGAAGCATCGCCCGTCGTATCAATTTCCTGAGATGAGGAAACCGACTTGACCGAGTCGGACGGCAAATATGACTCAGAAGGTGATTCTGATGTGGATATGTGGATGGAGGATACAGTGGACGCACTGGACGGCGTTGATTTAGACGGCGATGTGGACATAGAAAGGGCCAGTGATGATGAGGAAGATGAAGAGGAGGAAGATTATAAGGAGGAATAGGAGGTGGATGAGGATGAGGAGGAGGATGAGAATGCGGAGGAGGATGAGGATGAGGATGAGGATAATGGCAAAGAACCTCAGATGATTGGCCAAAGGGAGAGTGTAAATACATCTGCTGGCGATGCAGATAAAATGTTAGACGATCTGCCAACCATGCTACCTGAGCAAGGCCCGGATCTGTGTGAGCATACCCCACTGCCACACACTCCAGCGCTTACCCCACGGCCACAAACCCTCGATCCTCAACCATGACCGCGAGCTCCGGAGACACATTCCCTCAATGAGTTGGACTTTCCGGGGCTTGTCACGGTGCAGAAACCTTGCCCGGTGACACCAACTCTGGAAGAACCTCAGGCAGCCGGAAACACCCAGGATGTTGATGTGGATCAGCAGCTACTCGGCAAATCGGCTGGTGGCGACAGTCTCCCTGATGTCAGTCACCCGGTTGTCCCTCTACTGGATGTCCCTCTCCCTGATGTCACTCCCCACGATGGCCTTCTCCCTGAGCCGCGCCCGGATGGCTCGCTAGGCGAGGAGTGAACCAGTCCGTGCATTGCATGGGAGGCGATGGTTGTTGCGATCGGGATAGGGTAGGGTTGTTGTCTTGTTCAATTCCTTTGTTCTAATCGATTTATCTCAGGCATTGAGTATTACACGCGTCGCGAGGTTTTTCAATCATTGAGGGTTTATTTCCTTTGTCGGTTCTGTATTGGATGTATCTTATTCATAGTAATATGGGACATCGCACATGCAGCGTTTTGGCAACTCCTGGCGTGTAAAGACCCTCCTTGTGATGGTGTTGAGGCTCAATCAATCTCTCAAGTATCGTGAGCATATACCCACACCAGACTGTTCAGGCCCACCACCAACTTTCGCCCCATTCTACAGTGAATACTCCACTACTCGCATGTCGTCAACAATTCCAGGGAAGACCCCTTCCTGTTGCCCAGAATATGAATGCCGGAAGAAGCTCACCGCAGACAGCTGGCGACTTGAACATATCACATTACACCTTCCTGAACACCTTCAGGTTGCACACCAGAAGAATCAAAATGTTCGCAGCGTGCACCGACGCATTGAACCAGCTCCGAGTCGTGAATTCAACACTAATAAAGATCAAGTTGGATGCTTCGGCGCATTTCCCTAGCTCGAACACCTCGAAATCATCTCTTACTCAGAGTCTCAACCAATGCCACCTCGTCTGCCCCAGATGGAAACATTCCTTGGCACCGGTGCTCCGCAGAGCAATTACATTGCTGAGCCATGGAAATGCGACACTCAGGGTTTCCTTGAAACGAACATACAAAACAATCCCTACTACCCATTGGCGAGGCGTGAAGAGTACAAGTATATCCAGTGTGGGATAAGGAAGAGGGACACGAAGACGTACTGTGACAATGCGCTGAAGCAAGAAAACACCGCTCTGTGTTTCGCAACCTATGAAAAGAGGATTGCCATCAAGAATCGTGTGGCTAGGATGCCAGATGGTCTGGCTCTCGGGGAGTTGGAACTACACACTCCAGAGGATATCAAATCGAATGACAATCACCAATGCCCTATCAAGTACTGGAATTGAGACATCATCGAAAGCATGGCATGGTTGCAGCGGCACCCAGCGGACACCGAGCATCATATTTACGCCCCTCAGCATTCCTTCAAGAGCAATACGCCACCGAAACGCCTCTATACCGAAATGCACACTGCAGACTGGTGGCGGGGGAAACAGCTGAGGAGAGATTCCCAAGTATGATGACGTGCTAACCGAAGTTAAGTCAACGTTCAGACTGGGCAGACACCTGTTCCCTTGACTCTCATGCCCAACAGAACACATCTCTCGAATTTTGCTGGCGACAACAAAAAGTCGCCTGAGTTTATGACATTTGGCAATCTATCTTCGATGCTCCACCAGAGGCCCTCGACCCACAGAGTCGTAATGTTCGCTCTGCTGCCGAATCCGGTCAAGAACCGCAAGATTTCTCTGAAGCTGCTGGTTAAGCAGCGACAAGTAAACCGACATGCGCTGAACAAAGTACTCTGGCAGGTAGTCCACCATCTCATCTTTGAACAAAATCCCAGCCCCGAGAACGGGTATTACAAAGTTGTCTGTGCAGATGGCAACTTCAGGCCTTGCAAACTGATTCTCGCAGCATGGCTTGGAGAATGCCCTGAGTATAGCAACCTACATCATCTCGAGCGACATGTCTGTTCTTGGTGCTAGTATCAAAACAACAAACTTGGAAATCATGTCCCTTCTGACAAGCAACACCCCAAGTGGTATTACAACATATATTAAATGCTCAGCGATGCCAACACCAAACCAGCCAACGCCAAACTCTCTTCGCACGATGTTCGCCGACCATTCAAAATGTTTCTACATATTCCCTGTATCATGTGCGATCTCCCGAAGCCCGCCCTCCTCCATAGAATGGTGATCGGCCTGCAGGATCACCTCCAGATGTTGATTTTCCACACTGTTCAGATGCACAAACGGCTCGACAAGTACAATGCAATCTGGTTATATGTGCCTGCTTTCCACGACCTCACACCAAAAACTAAGTCATATGAGCAAGTTTCTCAATGGAAGGGGAAAGAGATGAAGGAAATGAGCCGGTACCTGCTTGGAGTTGTAACCCACTCTCAACGAGGATGAAGCCCCGCTCACCGTCCAATATTCAATCGCGCAATTGAGTTCAAACGGGCATTGTTAGAATTCTATATGTATGCTCGATATAAATCTCACGATGATGCAACATTGAGCTACATTGAAGATGGCTTATGTCGCTTTCTCACCTTCAAAGATGTTTTCTTACTCGGGCGAGCTGGTAAAAAGGCAAAGACCATAGCCAATGCCCTGAGAATGCAGCTCCTGAAGAAGTGAAAGGTAGAGGAGAAAACAAATTCTGAAACATGGACGCCCTCCAAGAAGCTGCTCGGAAGTAACGCCTGGCGGCATCATATCAGCCACAAGATCGATGTTTTCAACAAGTTAAGTGCAAACCTCAACTTCCCGAAGATCCAGATGATGTCTCACTGGGTGGAACAAACCCTTGATACGGAGCTTTGCAACAGTATTTTGCCGAGAGACCTGATCAAGCACATAACACAAATCTCAAAGACCCTTTGACCGCCTCCAATCAGAATCTCAACTACCTGCCGCAAGTAATCACCTTGCAGCGTCACATTCTCTGCTTGGAAATGAGAGAGCTCAATCCCCAGGCCCTTGAACAGCGTCGACAGAACAGGGCTGCCATCTGCAAAGTCCGCCCTTCCGTCGCTGATCTGGTTGTCACCCTGAGCTCCCTGGTATATGCAAAGCCCGAATTCATGGGACACCAGAACCGCCATGATGGAAAGCATCCTGATGCTATGATCAGAGACTTCAGAGCATTACTCGACAATAGGCAAGACGCAATGCACCCATCGCATTATACAATGGCACACGGGTGTGTCTCAAGCACAGGAGTCATAACATGATGTATTTATCGGATGAACAACTGCAGGCAATGGAGTGCTGTATTTACCATGGTATCAAGGTTCAAGTTGAGGGTTTAGAAGGTGAACGCTTATCTCAGATTTGTCGATGCACAGGTAGCCAGGGCTGACGCAGAGGGGACCAACAGAATGACTAGGTGTGGCTGAAGCAACACCCAGCAAGATGTTATGGTGTGCTGAATGGTCGTCTCCAGTGGCAACTGCAACGACTATTCAAAATCAAGCTTGTGAACGAGGATGGAGCTTTCGTTGAGTACTGGGTAGCCCTGGAGCTCACCACAATACCTGAAAACTCAGGTAACTTGGATCCCGTCTCAAAATTTGTAGAAGTGAGGAAAGCACTGGCAACAGTTGCTTCCAAGTTTTCAGCGTGGGAAGCATTGTTGGCTGTGCGCACGTAATTCGAGAGATAGCTCCGAGTAGTAAGACCGGCGACGGACGCAACGAGCGATGGATTGTCAATAGCCACATTGATCTGGCAACCTGGGATGATGTATATGATTAGTAAAGAGAGATTTGCATTTTGGGCGCAGGTAGAGGGAACGCGAGGAGAGGTATTCACAGCGTCACCGATCGCATTGCAATCCTGATGCAAGCATGTGCCCAATGAACCCATCCCTATGTATGGTCACAATTGGCTATCAACGCCAGAATGTTCAATTGAAATAGGAGACCAACAGAGCAGGAAGTAGCGGTGAAACTGCGATGGGACGGCGATATGCAACGCGAGGCATAGTATTGATGCCGGGCGCGGAGTGATCCGCCACCGTGGTGTCTCGGACCGCTCGGAAGTAGTGCATCCAGTCTGACCGATTCATTCCCCCCGGGCGGTATCATTTATTGCTGATGAAAACATCGCATACTCGGAGTCTCAACCAACGCCGGCTCCACTGCTGCGGAAGGAAACATACCATGGCGCAGGTGCTCCGCTGAGCGATTACATTGCTGAGCCCTGGGAATGCAAAGCTCAGTGTTGGCTTGAGACAAACCTCCAGAACAATTCCTACTACCTGTTAGCGATGCGTGAAGAGTACAAATATATCCAGTGTGGGATCAAGAAGAAGGGTGTGCAGACGTACTATGACAAAGTGCTGAAGGAAGAAAACACCACTCTGCGTTTCCCAAGCTTCAAAAACGGCGAGGGCGTCCAGAAGCTTGTTGCTAGCCTGCCAGATGATCAGTCTATCTGGGAGTGGGAACTACACACTCTCGAGGATATGGGATGGAATGACAATCACCAATGGCCTATCAAATACTGGAATCGAGACATCATCAGAAGCATGCGATGGTTAATGCGGCAACCAGCCTCCACCGAAGATCTCATCTACCAACTTCAGCATTGTTTCAACGGCGATACGTCACCCAACTGCCTCTATACTGAAATGCACACTGTTTCCTGGTGGTGGGAAACACAGGTAAGCGGAGATACTTGAGGATAATAACGTGCTAATTGAGGTTAAGGCAACACTCAGACTGTGGGATACACTGGTTGCCTGGATCTTGATGGCCGACGGACCACATCTCTCGAATCCTGCTGGCGACACGAAGGAGTGCATGGTATTTATGACAATTCGCATTCTGTCTTTGGAGATCTGCCAGATGCCTTCAACGCACACCGTCGGGACTGTCGCTCTCGTGCCGATTGCAATAAATAACCGCAATATTCCTCAGAGGAGGCTGGATGAGCAGCGGCAACCAACCCAAGAGGTGGCGCAAGAAGTACTCTGGCGGGTATTCCAGCCACTCACCTTCAAACATAATCCCAACCCCGAGAGCGGCTATTCCAACTTTGTCTGTGCAGATGACAACTTCAGGGGTTGCAAACCAATTCTAGTAGCATGGCATCCAGATTGCCCTGAGTATAGTGACCTACATCATCTCGAGCGGCATGTTTGCTTCTGGAGCTTGTGTCCAATGAATGGACTTGCAGATCATGTCCATGCTGAGGAGCAACACCCCCGGCGGGATTACAACCTGGATACGACGCTCAGTGATGCCAACACCAAGGCTGCCGATGACAAAATCTAGTTACCCCATGTGCAACGATGAGTCAACGTGTTTTGACATATTCCGTCTATTGTGAGAGACCTGATGGAGCCCGCTGTCCATCATACGATACAGATCAGCATGCTTCAACACCTCGAGAACTAGATTTTCCACTTCATGAAGTTGCATGGATGGCTCGACAAGTACAATGCAATCTGGTTATCCTTTCCTGGTTTCCACGACCTCACAACAAAAAACAAGTCATATAGGGAACTTTCTGAATGGAATGGGAAGGAGAGAAAAGAAATGAGCCAGTACCTGCTTGGAGTTTTGACCCGGCCACTACGAGACAGAAGCCCCGCTGAGCCTCCCTCATTTAATCAAGCAATTGAATGCACACGGGCATTGTTAGAATTCTATATGCATGCTTGATATAAATCTCACTATAATGCAATTTCGATGTGCATGGAGGGCGCCTTGCATCGTTTTCACACGTTCAAATATGTTTTCTTACTTGGGCGAGCCGCCCACAAGGCAAAGGCCAATGCCAATGCCACCAGAACGGGACTTGTGAATAAGCAAAAGGTATTCAAGGTAACAAATGCTGAGACTTGGATCTGGTCCAAGTAGTGGCTCGAAATAAACGCCTTCCTGGATCATATCAGCCCTGGGATAGATGTTTCCAATGAGTTGGATGCTGACTTCAACATTCAGAAGATCCAATTCATGTGTTATTGTGTCGAACAGATTCATCGATAGGGAACGTTGCAACAGTATTCTCCGGAGAGACATGAACAAGCACATAGAACAAACCTCATGGACCGTTGGAACACCTCCATTCACAATCTTAACGACCTGCCGCAAGTAATCACCTTTCAGCATTGCATTCTCATTTCGGAATCCGGGAGATCGATCTCCAAGTCCTCGCTCGGGGTCGCGAGAGCCGCGCTGCCGCCTCCAAAGTCCTCCCATCCAGCTCTTTTCTGGCTGCCCCTCTGGGCTCCCAGTCACATGTGAAGCCTGAATTCATGAGGCCCCAAAACCGCCGCGATGGATAGCCTCCTGACACTATGATCTAAGACTTCGGAGCATTACTCTACAATACACATGATGCAACGCAACGCGTGGAACTTTACAGCAGCACCCGCGAGTTTATCAGGCATACGAGTTGTAACATAAAGTATATATCTGTAACGGGCGGGGTCGGGTGTAGGTGATATTGGAAACAAAATGTGATATAGAGAAAACAAACAAGTCGCTAAAGATTCGTTTCGAGAAGATCAAGACAAGACAACAGTCGAAGCTGTTTCAAAGTCGTAACTTGCTTTGCTATACAAGAGAACGAGTAAAGAGAGAAGAAAAGGAAATCCTCCAACACCAACTACACTCTCTTTATAAACAATCCGTCTCATACCTTCGAACCATTCCTCATGCTCCGATGTATCCTCCGAATATTATCCCATGATCCTACACACCACTTCTGACATCTCTTATCATAACAACCACGCCACATCGTTCGACGTCGCAACACTTTCTACCTCTTCATTATCTTACTAAATTATACCGCCACCCTTTTGCCGCTGCCTCCGCGTCTCCCAACGTCTCCGCCTTTCCATAACACAATTCCTTCCACACCACCAGGAATCTTTCTCTATCATCCCTAAGTATCTTCGTACCTTTCTGCGCCGTGACAGTATCCCCCCCTTAGGCTCGAGGTCCTCCCAGATCTTTTTCCAATGGTCCAGTCTTCTGTGGGTACCGACGGTGAAACTCTCCGACTGCCTGTAATCCATCGACAAACTTCGCTGGCTCCGACGTAAGGGAATCATAACCCGTCCATCGAATAAGGTACTGCAACCGGTTCCGATACATCCGGCTATCTTCCACACTTGACACCTGATATTCTTCTTCGCCATCTACTTCCACGGGAGGGGGAGGGGGCATAACTTGTCCTTGTAACAGATCTTCCGAAACCGGGTCCATAAGCGAAACTGGTTGTACTCGATGAATTCGTATAGATGTAGGCAATTCTAGCTCATAAGCATACGGGGATACTTGCCGTTTAACCCGAAAAGGCCCCAAGCGTTTATATTGTAACTTTCTCGTAGGGCGGGTGGTTCGTATGTTGCGGGCGTCCAGCCATACCCTTGAGCCGACCAAAATATTTGGTGCGGGGACTCTTTTCCTATTGGCGCCTTCTTCCTGTATTGCCTGACGTCGCCTGATCTCGACTCGCAAGTATTCGTGAACCTGTTGCATCGTTTCTTGAATCTGATCGGCTTCGCAGCATCGTTGATCCCGTTCCTGTGTAGGTTCCCCAGCGAACGACATCCGTGGATCCACGCCCGGAACTGCAAAGAATGGGGAGCACTTCGTTGACTCCGATACCCCATTATCAGCAGCAAATTCAGCCAGGGGTAGCCACTGCACCCCATCATCCTGCTGATGATTTACAAACGCCCGAAGATATTGTTCCATCCCAGCATTCATTCGTTCAGTCTGGCCATCCGTCTGAGCATGAAAGGCTGTTGACATGCGTCGGTCAATCCCCAACCGACTGCATATCTGTCCCCAAAATGTCGAGGCAAACCGAGGTCCTCTATCGGATATTATCGTCCTTGGTAACCCGTGAAGGCGTACCACCTCTCGGAGAAAAATCTTTGCCAGTCCGATTGCGTCTATTGTTGTATGGCAGGGGATAGAATGACGCATCTTCGAAAGTCTATCTACAACAACCCAAACAGCATCAAACCCTTCGCACTCAGGTAACCCTACCACGAAGTCCATCGAAATATCTTCCCATGGCCATTCTGGTACGGTCAATGGACGGAGGACTCCAAACGTTGTATGTCTCGAGGATTTCGATCGTTGACAACTCTGGCAATTTCGTACGTACTGATCCACCTGTTTTCGCATATTCTTCCAGTAGTACTTTCTATCCAGAAGGTCAAAAGTTTTCGCTCGTCCTGGATGTCCTGCCAGCGCGGTATCGTGATGCTCCTGTATCAGCCTCAGCCGTAACTGATCTCCCTCAGGTACATAACACTTCCCTCTATACCATACTCTTCCCTCCTGTTCCATACATTCTGCTATTGTAATATCACTCAGGCTACCTCCTTGTCTTATAGCTTCAAGTATTTTGTTAGGTAGCGGATCGTCCTTGTACGCTTGAGTAAACAGATCGGATATTGAAGGGACCTGGCCCTCAAGCGTATCGCTGGCCAGTATCCTTAACTGTTCCGGAAGATTATGTGGTTTTAATACAACCTGTTCCATATTTTTTAATCTTTCATCCCCCTCCTCAGGGAGGTCTCCCGGCCTCCTGGTCAAAGCATCTGCCTTCCCATTCGACATTCCCGGGCGATAAACAAAATTATAATCAAACCCTGTTAAAAACTCGGACCACCGTGCTTGTCTCCTGTTTGAAAGCTTTTTTGTCATAAAATACTCGAGATTTTTATGATCGGTTATCAATTGTAAGGGGTAGGCGGCGCCCTCACACTCACGTCTCCATTCTTCGAGTGCCTTGATAATTGCCATTAGCTCCTTATCATATATATCATAATTGCACTCTGCCAGTGAATGTTTCTTTGAATAATATGCCACTGGGTGCAATATTCCTTCATCATCTCGTTGTGACCATACCCCTGCTGACACGTAATCGGACCCATCTGTTTCGTTAATAACTTCTCTCCCATGGTCGAAATGTCGAAGTGCTGGTGCTGTGGTGAACGCGGTTACCATCGTTTCGAAAGCGAGTTGTTGTTCTGGTCCCCACACAAACGGCTCGTCTTTCTCCGTGAGTCTGGGTAATGGTTCCGCTTTCCCAGAATACTTGGAAATAAACCGTCGATAGTAATTGCAGAACCCCAAAAACTGTTGTACTTCGAAGAGATTATTTTACAGTCCATTCTCCATCTTCTTTTCCCGGCTCCAATTTTGTACGGTCTCAACCTTATCTTGATCCATCGAAATTCCTTTTGTTGAAATAATCAACCCCAAATACCTTACTGTTCCCTTATGGAATTCGCATTTCTCTGGCTTCAGATACAACCCTGCCTCCAGCAACCGTTGCCTAATCCACTTAACATGGCCAACATGTTCTTCTTCATAATCACTATATATTAGGACATCGTCCAAATATGCTGAAGCAAAATCATGCAGGGCTTCTCTCACGGCATTATTAATATAGCCTTGGAAATCCGCTGGTGCATTTGTTGTCCCAAACTGCATTACCGTAGGTTCATACAACCCATATCTTGTTCCGAATGCTAACTTATGTTCATCCCCTTCCTTATCCCGAAGTAAGTTATATGCCCCTGTAACATCTAACTTCGTATATATCCGGGCTTTTCCTAAAAGATTGAACATTTCTTTTATCAACGGAAGGGGATATCGATTGTATATTGTCTTACTGTTAATATCTCGATAGTCGATGCAAAGCTGTAATCCTCCTTCCGGTTTCTTTGCAAACAATACTGGAGCTGCAAAATGTGAAGACGACTGTCGAATAAACCCTTTTGACATATTCTCCTCCAGCCATTTTTTCAGAACGACCAACTCATCTCTTGACATTGAGTACAATGGTCCCCACGTTGGTGTTTCTCCATCTCTTAACCGAACTTCGTGATCAATTCCAGGTCGGTGTGGTGGTAGTCGGTCAGCTAACATCTTATTAACAGCGGGAGAAACTCATGATACTGTTCGGGGATAACTTCTTCCAGGGGTCGTTCTTTCGAATCTTTTGTTTCAATAGCTTTATTAATATCATGTAAGGAAGCTTTGAACAACGTAATCTTTCCTTTTTTAACAGTCCTAAAGAACGAGGTCCCGGTAAGCATAACAATATCCCCTCGACATGGTCTCAGTGGTCGAATCTTTGGTTCAAATATATCCTTAACTTGATATATTGGTTCCGGCGGTTCCTCTGTAACTCCCTGTACCGTTACTGATGTATCATGGCAATGCGTAATGCAATACTGTGATCCAAATGTAACCATATTGGATGCAAAACGCACAGCCACATCCTGTAGCCGTAACCAGGGGATCCCAAGGACGATTGGATAGTGGCCTAATTTCGTGATAAACATAGGTAACTGTTCCTTATGTTCCTGTACCTCCATTCCTACCTTGGCAATATGTGTGATATCTCCCGATTCAATCGGTCTCCCATCGATAACCTCCATTTGTCCTTTTTCTTTTAATTCCTGAAGTGGTATCTGATGATGGCGAACAAAATCTTGATCCATAAATGCAATGCCAGTAGCTCCGCAATCAATCAGCGCATGTGTAGGTATTTCCTTATTATTCACGGTCAATGAGCAGGTTATCACCAAATGTTTGCCTTCCATTGATCCTTCTAATACCTCCACCTTGCTAACTGATAATCGCGAAATTCCAAAACATCTCAAAGCATTTAAAACAAAACTT
>Ga0307512_10002778_pt1 | contig 21339 bp, 12 predicted proteins | sample 14_EM_MG_FD_200267 | JGI IMG/M metagenome (GOLD analysis project Ga0307512, IMG submission 200267) | Populus trichocarpa ectomycorrhiza microbial communities from riparian zone in the Pacific Northwest, United States - 14_EM | ecosystem: Host-associated > Plants > Roots > Unclassified | place...
TTAATTCTACGTACATTCTTGAGAGAGAGAGAGAGAGAGAGAGAGAAGAAGGACTCTATTTTTGTTGAGCTTCAATTTTCTTTTGTGATGGGTATAGTTGAATCTTATAAAGTCTGAGCTTCAATAGCGTGAACTTGATTGATGGTCGAGCTATTCTCGAAGCTAAGCTAATTTTTTTTAATATAAAAAATAGATACTCAAGCTACCATAATAATGTGTACAAGTAACAAAAATATAAAACTCTAGTTATTGATTTAATCGAGTTTAATCAAAATTGATTAATTTAATAATATAAATAAAAAAAGATAATGCATGATAACAAATAAACCAAATCAAAAAAAAAAAATGACAATGATTAACTATGTAAAATGAATGTTTTCCAATATAATGGAAAGGTCCCCCTATATTCTTAAAATACCTCCATGATCTTATTTGATAACAAAAAAAATTAAATAAGAATGCAATAATCTAATAATTTTTTTTAAAAAATCAAAATTCAATTTTCAACAAATTAAATGTTGAATGATTTTTTTTTTAAAAAAAAGGACAAGAAAAACCCGCCTAAGTCTGCCCAAGTCAATTTGCCATATATGCGTCTTAGTCGTGAGATTGAAATAATCTCGTAGAAAACAAAATAAATAAAACTACAAATTCAAAAATGATCCAAAACAAAAAAAAAAAAGAAATGAATGAAAATCAAATTTGACATAAAAATAAAAAAAATAAAATATCAAGGATAAAAAAAAACATTTAAGAAAAAGATCCAAACAAAACAAATAACAAAAAAATAAGGACCACATTTTATATAAAAACTAAACAAAACCAAATGTGTGAGGGATAAATTTGAAAAATAAAATCAATTAAAAAAAATTTAAATCAAAACAAATAGCAATTAAGTAAATAAAAATTAAATTTAATACAAAAACAAAATGATAAAACACCTTTTAATTTTAAAATCAATTAAAAAAAATTTAAAATAAAACAAATAGCAATTAAGTAAATAAAAATCAAATTTAATACAAAAATAAAATGATAAAACACCTTTCAATTTTAGCAAGCATACAATAAATGACTGCAAATCCAGAAAAGAGAAGCTAAAAAAAAAAAAAGAAGAAGGAGAAGAAAAAATTAAAAGCAGTTGGAGGCTCATTGCCGCTCCTTCATTGATGTGCACCAGACCAATAAAGAGAAGTTGACACGTAACTTCCAGCACCACCGCAGAATATGGTATTTGGCCACTAAAAAAAAGTTGCAGCTGTCTTTAGAATGCGGTCGGCTTCTGCTTCTCCCATATTTTTTGAACTGTGGCTCTCCTTAATTACAGTCTACAATAAATGACTGAACACTCTTAATTTTGTAGGATAGGTAGATTGCTATCTTGGAAAGTTAAAAATTGAGTTGTCAATTTTATTTAAATTTCTTCTCTGAAAAAGTATTAATTTTATGTTTTTTTTTAATATCTTTTAAATGATTTCTATATACTGGCCTTAAGAATAAAATAAAAAATAAAAATATATCATTTTAATATATTTTTAATTAAAAAACTTCATCATGTAATACAAGTGTCAATTTGGCAAGTACAATTTTCTCGATGACATCTTTGTTCTGTTTCTAAGAATCCTATAAAGTTCAAGTTACATTGTGGGCTGTCCTCTTTCTTTCTAGTAAAAGATTCATCATCTCTACCCTCTTGATTTGTAATATAGGATTTAGACTCAGAACTTTCGATTTGGAATCCCAATGGATATATATATATATATGAAAAAAATGAAGCTATAGAGGTAGGCATGGTAATTACTTCCATGAACAGAATCTAAACCTGAAGTAGCCAATCGGAAATCAAGAATATGATGAAATCTTTGAAATTAACAAATCTGTCGAACTATGAGTGTGTCATCATGTAATTTTCCCATCTCTGGTCCCCTCCCACCATGAGTACAAATCCCGAAGAAAAGCCTGCAATCCTTTCGGCTAAAAACACCATTTGCACTATCCATGGATCATCCTCGACAATATATTATACACAACCATGCAAAAATCTAAAGAATCCATTAGCCATGTGTCGACTGCCAACTTAAACTCCACTAGCATCTCCTCCCCTGAGCACTTGACTTTTTTGGGGCCCAAGGCTATCATTATTGCCTAATAAAGAACAAAACACGAAGAGTTTTGACCCTTTTTTTGTGGTTTCCTGCGTCGAAGTTTCTTGCCAGTGATCCCACAAGAGTTTCTGAAAAACATTGCGCATTTCGACACGCCCAGTGGGAAGTTTCTTGCCAGTGATCCCACAAGAGTTTCTGAAAAACATGGCGCATTTCGACACACCCAGCAGTGGATAATATTTAAGACTCATCATCATAATACTTGTATTTGTTTATGCACTAATGCTGTTTCTATGTGATAATTAATTTCTTCTTTTTTAAAATATAAATTAAATTTTATCATCTTAAATGTGTTGTCGTTCTTGCTGTTGGTGGAGAATTACCTCGCCCGTGTCAAACCATCGGATTCATTAGACACCAATATTTAAGCAAGTTGCCCGAGGAAGAAAACTCCATGCTCATCTGATCTGTAATTAGAGCCAATGATTAAGCAGATAGATGGTTAAGTGGCTGGTACTGTCTTATGATCAGTCCCAGATTTTATTATTCATGATCGGTGCTGCCAGACAGCACGCCTGGGTAATTAATGCGGCTAGCTAGTTTAGTGGATTGCATTAAAAAATAAAATTAAATTAGAAAACCATTAAATATTAAAAGCTTAAACCAAGAACTTCTAACGCCTCAGGATAAACAACAACTTGTAAGCTTTTATATTTGATAAAATCAATTAACATCACTGACGTGCTTAGACATGATGTAATGCTTGACACGTCAAGGAGATTAAAAACATAGAATATTTATGTATTTATTTTTAATTAATGAGCCTCATAATTTATTTTTTGGGCGAAGGAAATTGGTCACTTCGCAACCAAGCTGATGGAACCCAGAGGCCAAGTAAAAAAAAAGAGCTTGCAGTCCTCTTAGCATCGAGAGCCCAATCTGTATAGAAATAGTCCCGATTCTAACTGGGCTAGCCCACTCCGTAGAAGCCCAGGATTGTTTCATCCGATGGGATCATCAAAGGTCCATGTCAAGATAGCCTTCCAGTGTGGTTTTGGACTGGTGATCGTCCATTTGCCCTGTTGCAATAACGTTTTGTTAAATGGCTTTGGCTGGTCCCTCAACTATTTTGATTTTACTGATCCAGCCCTTCGTCGTTTTAATTTGTTAATGTGACCCTTATACTTTTATCCATTTCCATCCAGATCAAACCATTAACTTTCAGTCACGGAAACTGGCGCGATTCATCGACAATAGGGTGACAAACCCACATCAAAGTAACAAAACATTCTTGGAGGGAGAAGCATGTTAGATTTGGTCGGGATTGATCCAGAAAAGAGTGTAGGGTGTTAGGTTACTGAGTCAACTATTTTTATTAATTTACAACTTTTTTTTTTCCTTAACGTTAATCCTTGGATTCGGGTGTGGTGAGCTCAATCGTAACTACTAAAAAATTAGTTAGGTCAACTAGTTTTTTGATGGGCCAATATTTTATCTGATTCAACTAAAAACCTCATTCAATACAAGTTTTAAGTTTTTTGAACTAATCTATCTGATTGGATTTAACGACTATGAATATTTGTTCTATATAGTTTTGTCTTAAATAGTTGATTTGGATTTTAGAAGTTTAATAAATTTAGATTGTTTTTTGTTTTTTCAACCCATTCCTGGCTTATCGAATATCATAAATAAATTTATTTAGATTTTTAATTTTTTTGGATAAAAAATTAGTTAAAAATAAATTTTTATTCAAAAATAATCTCCCGTAAACTAGGTTAATTTTGTTTAGAAAATAAAAATAAAAATTATAATTTATATTGATCATGGGTTTTGCAAATATTTTTTTTAATTAAATAAAAAATAAATTAAAAAGATACATGCTAAAGTTCTTAAGTTTAATAATAATATTAAAAAAATTACTATAATCCGAACAATTTTTTTTTAATTCGACCGACATCACAGCATGCATGAAGTGACCTAGTTTTACCACTATTCATGCTTAATCAGTTTCTTATTTAAAAAACCGTATATGATATATGAAAGACAAAATGTTTTTCATAGAAGATGTAATCTATGAAAAATAGCGTATAAAATAACTCAATATTTGTGTGGGTAAGGTCCGTCAGCATATCTAGTCCATATAGCAAGGAGCCGAACGTCTCTCACAAGGCACGACATCTCTTTACCAACTGAAACCGGCCATGGCCATGGCCATGCCACTAATGACCTTCTCACTCTCTTCCCTCTCTTCTCTCCCTCGTTCCTCTATTTCAGTCGTCCACTCCACTCCACTCCGCTCTCCCTCTCCAACTCTCTCTAAACTCTCTTACACCACGAAAATCCAATGCGCCAACACCAACAAACAACAAAAGTCACAAACAACTCAAAGTCATGACCCCAAGAGTGGAGTTGCAGTTTACAAGCCCAAGTCTTATGAAGTTCTTGTCACTGATGCTGCCAATTCTCTTGCCTTTTCTCTTCAAGATGGAAAAATCCGCCTGGAAATCGATTTCCCGTAAGCCCATTTCCTCTCGTATCTTGATTTTTCTGTTTTTAGCTTCTATGAATTTTTTGTTTCACGGTTTTTTAGGTGCCCATTTGCTTATTTGGCTAGGAATTTTTGTTTTAGCGATACCCATGTCGTAACTTGCACTCCACATCATGAAAGTAGGTTCCTTTCAATGCAGAAGGAAAAAGTTCACCTTTTTCAGTGATATCATGTGTTCATTTCTAGTCTTACGTCTTGTTTTTGTTTTTGAATTATAAAAGAAACATGTTCTATGTGAAATTTAGTTTAGTTGAGAAAGGAAGTGCTTCAAGTTTCAAATTTATATTCAATGAAGTGCTTTCCTAGTGTGAACAAGTAAAAAAGATTTAGGATCAACTAAGTTAACAAAAAAATTGACCCAAGGATGATAATTTGCCTGAAAAGGATATTTGAACTAGTTCGAGGCTAAGGATTAGTTGACTTAAGTTGAGTTTAGGAGTTTGAGATTTTGGTCTTGATGTTACAAAATCAATCATGAATTGTCTTACCCCTTGCTTATTGTTTTTAATGTAAATGGGTCCTGAAGCAATGTTGTACCATCGTTCCCGGATACCTTCTGCCGTTTGTTTCTCTTAATTGTTTCATTTCTGTGGATTTTCATAGTCTCCATGTACTTATTTTCTATGTGCTTTTCACCCTTGGTTTGCATCTCAGGCCCTTGCCTAGCAACATCTCTTCTTACAAGGTATGAACTTTGGCTCTTGAGTTCCTTCGTTGTGTCAATGAATGATTCTGGTGATTTCTAATGCTTGTGTTAATGTTTTTTTTTTCAGTTGTTTGTGTATCATTTCACATAGTTGTTTATTTTTCATGCCATATTTATTCATTGATACGTATTTGGCTTTTCAAATCTTTGTATAGTCTTGGAATTCTTGTGGGCACTTGTAGTCCTAATATATATTGTTTCCTCATCAAATATTGGTGTTATCATTTATAAGGCGTACAATACCAGAATATTTGTTATTTGTCTTTGAGGATGGTTCGATTTGCCTCCTAGGGAAGACAAGAAAATAGTAAACATGGAAATTTTATAATTTCAAATTTCTGACTATGTGAAGGGATCTTCAGATGAGTTCATTGATGCCAACATTCAACTTGCCTTGGCTGTTATAAGGAAGCTGCAAGAGAAAAGAGAAACCAGAGCTTGCGTTGTAAGATGTGATTGTCATCTATTAAATTATCGACTTCCACATAAATAAAGAAGAGCTGAACATGGTGTTTTCACTTCCAGGTTTTTCCTGATAAGCCAGAAATGCTAAGGGCTTGTCGGATTTTCAAGACAGCTCTTGACTCGGTAACATTCTAATTTGAGGTTAACTTCTTATTCTGAGCAATCATAGATGGTTGGCTTGAGGTCTGTTCTTAGCAAGGGCCTTTGGCTTTTACCTTCTAATTAGAAACTCCTTCAGCCTTTTGGTTCAAAAATGAATTTGGTTGTGGGATGTGGTTCAGGAGTTAAGCTAACATACAAAGCAGTAAAAAAAATAAATAAAATACAATCAATTTATAACTTACAATACTTAGTTGACATTCATAAAAAAGTATTTAATGAATTGTGAGTTCAATACACCTCGATTAGCAGAAAGATTGATCTTCCTTGCACTTAAAAGATGATATAGAACACAAATTGAGTTCTGAGTTCTTTCTCTAGTCAAACATAGTTTATTTTCTTAGTTCAATCTGTAACCTGATTCAAGGAAACACTTCTGAAACTAAAGAAGCTTGACTTTCGACATTCATCAATTCTTATATGGACTTTACCTCTTTGTTTATTTCTTTCAGATTGATGGTATAACCATAGGTTCCCTTGATGATATTCCGAGTGGTCCTGTCACCACATTTTTCAAGTCTGTGAGGAACACCTTGGATTTTGATTTTGAAGATGACAGTGAAGGTTAGTTCTAGAAATTTTAAACCAATGTAGAAGTCTGTATTTGAACAACATCGTAACTCAATCTGCATGCAGCATATGCATGAAAAGAGGTCGAGGTGTTTTCTTTAAAATGCTACTGAACATACCTTTTACCATAATAAAGAGAGTATTTAAGCTTCTACAACATTAGAGGTGAATATAATTAGTGTGATCATATAACAGTTGTACTGGTTTGTTGTTTTTTTGGAAAAACTTGTGTGCTATTGCTATTTTTCCTTTAAATAATGACCTCTATCTCTCTCATTTATTTGCTTATCATATGATGTGGTTTGTTTTTTTAGTTTACTTATGACTGCATGTTATGGTCAAGAATAGAGGAACATTGGTTGCCCCTGTAGAGCAATTGCATGCATTTATATTATTATAATTTATTGTGCTATTCTCTTTTCATTTCCCTTCTCTAATATCTTAGAAAAAATGAAGAAAAAGTGGAAAATCTGAACTTAACATTCTTCTCGGTCCTTTTGTTTGTAGGTCGTTGGCAGTCCAATGAGCCACCATCACTCTATGTATTTATTAACTGCAGTACACGTGAACTTTCTGTTATAGAGAAGTATGTGGTAAGGTTTATCTTGAAAAACCTTGACCAATCATGGATCCTAGCTTTTATTTCAATTTTAGTCTCACTGTTGCCATCTGAGCTGGCATGCCTGCATACTTTTTACTACTTCTTCCCTTTCCCGTAGCTTCATAAGCATACATCTGTGATCTCGCAAATTTGAATCCTCATTATTGATTTGTTCTGTATTTGCAAACATTAGATAGCTGCTCATCCAACCTTTAATTTACTCGAGGTTACACAAGCTTGAGAAAAGTTTTAGATATTGATATGATGACATGATGTGCATGATACGTTGGAATTTGAAAATCAATTTAGTAATCTAATGAATTCAGAAGATAAGTGTTAAAATATATATGAAACTTGTAAGTGATCATGCACCTTTTCCCCCTCCTTTATCCTTAGCAAGGAATACTGGTGGCAATTTTTTTATTTTTTAAATGTTGATCATTTCACTCTCTCTCTTTCACAGGGTCTGGCACATCTTTTTATTGGTTTTCTGATTAAATAATCTGTATAAATTCATTGGTTTTAATATAATGTTGATCAATCCATGCAGAAAATAATGACAGCACAGATGCGGACATGTTTGTTTATTCTAGTAATACCATTCATGTTTATCTGGGTACTTCCATTCCATTCCAACATAAGCACTCTAAAATTGTAGGATCTAATTCATCAAAATAAAAAATAAAAAAATAAAAATTGAATCATGTCAATGCATTTGCATCTCTGGATATCAAGTATGTAATGAACTATTTGATGTCTTTAACCACTTGTGGCAATGTTACTCTCATAGAGTCACTAATTTTAGTTATAGTTCACATGAAAATTCTTTGGTCGTATAAAATCCTGAAGTTGTGAGCACCTCAATTGGACAATAACTCTGGCTAGTGTCATACTTGCATATCTCTTTCATCATACCTGCACTTCTCTTTGCATGCATCTGCAAATTGCAGAAGTTATGTCACCTGCTGTGATTGATGGGAATGTGCAGGAAAAGTTTGCAACGTCAACCCCAACACTTCTATTCAATCTTGAACTTGACACATTGCGGTATAGTTTTTTGTGGATTTACTTTGTATACTTATTATCTTATCACTGAAATTACTCTTGGTTGAATAAAAGCTTCCTCCTCTTTTCAGTGCTGACTTGGGTCTTCTGGGATTTCCAACCAAAGACTTGCACTATCGATTTCTTTCTCAATTCATTCCAGTGTTTTATATTCGAATCAGAGAGTACTCAAAGGTTCTTTTCATTCATTGACGTCAACCTGTTTCCTGCCATCTGTTTTATGAAATGTGGTTTTTGATACAGTTTGTTCTTAATGATGTAAGACAATAGGAGTGGCACCTTATATCGTAAATTACAGTGGAGCATTATTTCGCCAATACCCTGGTATGGAATTAAATTTCTCTAAGTCATGGCAGAAATCTTGGTCCAATTTCATTTTTCTTTTGAGATTGGAATTTTCTTTTAGGTTTTAACCCATAACCTGCAGTTACCTGTTTGGATGGTTTCATAGAGCCTATATTTTTGAGAGGATTGACAGAATGATGAAATTGCTAAATCAAGACTCTTAGAACCAATCTCTGACTTTGGTTAGGTATTTTATTGTAAAATCTTATGGCTAAAACTTGGTATAATTAATTTGGAAAAGACTGTTGTCCTGCCATCTTGGCCTAACAGCTCTGCTTTGGTGCTTCTTTTCAGGCTATTTTTTAGATTCTACTGGCACAATAAGTTGACAATACTAATCTTGAACAGATGGTTCACGGATGATTGCTTTTAGGGGCATGCTATATTCCACATATATTTGAACATAGTTTACCTCATCCTAATCCCTAAACATAATCATATGCTTAGTTTTAAGTTGTTGTACTTAAGTTGATTATAAAATGAACGACATAACTAGAAATGCTATGTATCTAAGCCATGATTTAATGTGATCATTTTTCATGTAACAAATGGTCTAGTCTTCAATTGCTTCCTCCAAACTAACCTGACTTCTCTTATTGTCAAGACACCTTCTACCTTTATGTTTTCTAGGTAGTAACTGATGATGGTTCTTTTCTACAATTAATTATTTGATTTCCATCAATATCAATACTGTTTCTACCTGATCCTGGGTTGAATTGTTTGTTCCGTGTCTCTTATCCTACTCAGAATATGTACAGGGCCTTGGCAGGTGATGCTTAAACAAGCAGATGGTTCTTATGCTTGTGTAGCAGAGAGTGCAACGCGCTTCACACTTGGTGAGGTATGTATTTGTTTCACCTTACAAGCTGGACTTGCTTCCCTTAGCCAACAATAGCTTGGTATATTATTTTGTTTTAGTTACAAATAATTCTATTCACTTTGGATGGCTATTTTATATGCTTCAGACAAAAGAAGAATTGTTGAGGGTCCTTGGACTGCAGGAAGAACAAGGAACCTCACTAGAATTTCTTCGCAGAGGCTACAAGGTAATTATCCGTCCAAGTAGTTCCTCTCTGTTCTGCATTGCTATTCTAATAAGCCTGTAAATGCTTTTGAATTGATCCCTGGGACTGCTATCAACACGATCACAAGAGATGGAATTCCATTAGATGCATGACAAAAAACTTGAGATTGTGTTGATAATAGAAAAACATAAAGATGGAAATGAACTTTTGAAGTTAAATTGCCTATTTTCTCTGACTACTCATTTTATTTGTGTAGTTGAGTAGTTTTTATTCACAATTCCCCTATTCAACTTTTATACTTGGCAAAAACAAACATGCATAAATATATGCGGACATACATACACATACACTGGCAGCACTTTGTACGTGTCCCTGCTGAATATTTTTTCCTTCACATTTAAGGTTATTTCCAAAATTTATTACAGTACTATATCCCTCATTCCATCTGTACCCTAAAATCTGTTTCTGTAGTTGAATTTTCAGCCCCTCCCCCAAAAAAATTATATAAAAAAGGAACATGAAATTTCATGATGTCAATTGCATGATTGGTATTGCAGTCTGCCACTTGGTGGGAAGAAGATGTTGAACTTGAAACATCTTCTGATTGGCGTAGTTGAGTTAGCAGCAGCAAGAAAAGCACCGCCAGAAACTTCTTGAAAGTCGAGCAGAAAAGTTTTACCTGAAATAGTCAAGTTTCAGGAGTTGGGAGATTTATTTGTTCCTTCTTGCTTCCTTTCCTATTCTATAAATTGCATTCCTGCTTTAATCTGTCTTCTTTTTTACTAAATTTTATTCATGTATCCTCTGATAAAGTGAATAGGCCACAAACGCACGGCTATTGTAAAGAATGTACAGGAACCTCGGTTATTTTCCATTCTCTGCTTGGTTGCAGAAAGCATGGAAAGAAAAGAAATTGAATTTTGAGAGTACTGTTTTTGGCTACTTGATTGTAACTTGCAATGCTCAACCGAGCCCATTACTGGTTAACGCTTTGGCTTGAACTGAAGTATTCCTAATTTGATAGAGGCACATAAAATATTGCAAGAATCATGAGATTCATCTTGCTTTGGTCCAGAGTTTCACATAACTCCTGATTTCTGAATCATTGCCCCTGTAAGAAAAGCAGTAGAAATCAACTAAGAGACTCGCAACTAAATAATTATTACTGGATCTGGGCAAGGATATGAGCTGTTGAATTTGTTCACGGATTTTCGTTTTCCTCTTTTTCTCATGGTTGAAACTTGGATCCAATTCTTGTAGAGAGTTCACAGTCAAATTGCATCACATGGTGTTCAATCTCATCCTTCATCAAGCTCAAATGATATTGTTTTCTTCTGTATGTGAAGTTATCCAGTAATCCTAAACCAGCCTTCGATAAATTTTGGATGGACAAATTTAAGAGACAAAGGAATCCTCATGTTAATAAACCTAACCTTATTTAAGGCCCACCACAACTAGTTTTGTAGGACACAGCTAAACAATGTAAAACAAAACACAGTTTGGTTGAAATGATGCTCTCTACTTTCCAATTAACCAATATATATAAGAATATTCAGACAGATAGAACCATCCCTACTTCACTAATCACTCCTCATTGAAGTCCGGTTCTGGGGGCTTCTGCAGCTTCTTCAGGCCTCTGGAATTCGAGCCGCGAAGCTTGTGTCCACGAAGAGCATTGGCAGCAAAGCGAGAAGCGAAGATTGTTGTACGTAGTCTGGCAGAGCCAAGTTCTCCAACCAATGCCCTTTCATCATCATCATCGCCATCATCTTCATCTTCCTCATCATAGTCTACATCCTCCTCCTCCTCTTCTTCTAGGCGGCGAAGTTCTGCTGCTTTCCTCCTGGAATACCGTCGCCAAGCAGTTTGGATAAAGCAGGCAGCCCAAGTCCTCCATTGCTGAGAGTAGAAACGGAAGGTGTGCTGCACCTGCCTACTATGAAGACGCCTAAATTGAGATGCAACAAACTTCAGCTCTTCAGCTTCCAAGGCAAAAGCCTCTACCTCAGTCAATGCCCACACTGTTCTAGTTGATAATGGCAAATTGCCAAGAGATTTAGGGTCTAGTGCCCAAGTCAGAAGCTCCTCACCGCAAAAGTCCCCTTCTTTCAATACACCTCGGTTGAAAAACCCACTCCTTCCGCCATCAGTAGTTACACTCTCTAAGCGTCCGCGAATGATGAAAAGCATCTTGTCAACTGGATCCCCTTCACGGACTATGTAAGTCTCCTCTGTATACAAACTTGGCTTCAGTCTCTCGCAAATGGCATCCAACAATCTTTCATCCATATTGGCAAATAGAGGGACCTGCATAACCACCATGTCCAAAGACATATTTCCACAAAAATATTGGAAAAAAGCAAACCAAAGGAGCATCAATGATAACACTAAAGAATAAAACTATACTTACTCTTCTGACCAAATTCAGACAGAGATGCCTCTTGATATCCCTTCTTAGATCTTTCGGTAGATTCTGGACCAAATTCTCTTCATCCACTCCACGAGTTTCGAACCATTTGTACTGATCATATTTCCTAACTCGCTCTCTAAGATCATGTGGAAGCAAGCGATGATGCATCCACTGCTCAGAATCACGCCCTTTGATCCTCATCTCCTCTAAACGAACACTAAGAGACTGAAGGTAGGTCTGTTGCAACCACAAGACAGCTCGAATATCAGTATAATAATGCAATGCTTCTTCTTCTGATCGATGAGTAAATTGGATCAATATCAATTATACTAGTTAGATCATCAAAAACCACGGTCCACAATAAGGTCGTAACACAAATAATTCGACGACATGAGTAGCCTCGGCATTCATCAAATTAATTAAATAGGCATCTGTAACCAATCATTTATGAACATTCATAGTAGTGAAAATCTTAACATACCTGCATATTTCCAATCAGAAGTGCAAAGAGGATAAGCCCAGAAATAGCTAACAGTATGGAAAAGATAACTTCCAAAGGATAGGTGCTTGTTTGGAGACCCTGGCCAAGAGTACTGTGGAAGGTAAAACAGCAAATGCCTTGAGTAAATAAAACTCCAAGAACAGAAATAATTTCTGGATTCTCTTTTTAACACCAAAGAATCCAAACGTGAATGCGCAGATAACAGTTAGAAGTAAATGATTGTTCAAACTCTGAACATGTGTGACAGATTTATGTGCTCAGAAAAGTTTAGTCTTCATAGCATACTTGATCATAGCCCAGAAGGGTGAGTAGTTGATAAATAAAAAATAAAAATGCTCTTCCACAGTGACTGCCACTATTGGATTGAAAAGTTTCCACAGACCTTAGGTATTGATACTTTGTGCATATAGCTCAGAGGACTAAACTTAGATTTTGATAAAGTGAACAGGAAAGCTTTTTGCAGAATCATGATACCTTCAAATTTTGTGGAAAATGCAACAAAGAGATGTGTTGATATCTCCTCTTGTATTATGAAGATAAAGATCAATTACACAAGTTACCTCAAATTTTGCAGGCCCCACCATAAACAGTAAAAGAATTTGGAGACAAACTTCCTGGATGACACAATGTCTGAGGACATGGCCTGGAAATAGATTCCATAATTAAATCGTGAATTATCATCTTTGTCGACATCACATTTGTTTCCAAGAACTTTATCACTTATCCTTCGCCAATCATGGTAACCTCGCAGTAATTTATTGCCACAGTACAAGAAGTCTACGTTACATTTCCCACTTAGCCTGCAAGCTTCTCTCCAGCAAGTGCCTTTACGTTCAATGGCTAGCAAATACCAGAAAGCCCCTGCTATCTGTGAAGTTGGGCCCGAGTCTTGTCAGATAACTTTGATAAATTTCTCCACAGGCATCTTTAATGTATCTTAGTAATATTTGGTTTAAGAGAAAACTAAGAAATGTAGATTCTAAGATCAGTAGATAGTCTGTTAATGTTGAAAGTTCATCAATCCATCGTGCAACATTTAGGATTTGGAGTCATTTTCCTTGCGTTACATTTATATATTCAAGTTAAGAACATCACAGAAACAAACCAAAACTTTGTTGGGGTGATTATCTTGATTTCTCCAGGGATAAGAACTTTGACCAACGTTGGTGTAAAACACAAAGCAGCCACTCCTATCCAAATATACCAGGATCAAACATACTAGTAAGACCTAGCTGCATACAATTAATTACTTACATGACTTGCAAGCAAGTACCAAAGTAGATAGTACGCAGCACCGGCTAAAGCACTCTCAGCAAAGGAACCAGCACTCTTTTTCAGGTCTGAAGTCAAAGGAAAAAAGCGACCAAACCTTGGGATGTATTGAGAAAAAACAATAATTAGCAATGCCTGCTTCGTAGCTAACACCTCCGAGCCCTTCTTTTTATTAGTAAGATATTTCCATACCACTATCTGCAGAAGAAGATAAATATAGTATGTATACAACTACCATATAGAATCAAAAAGACTTGTTCATAACAAAAAAAAAAACAATACAGGGCTAAAATTTAAGAATGCAATAAGCCAGAAAGAAGAAAAGTATTTCTCAAACCTGTGGCAGAGGTAGCACAGAGAGAAAATCAACAATAAAATAGCGGCTTAAATACCGGGAGGCTATCTGTGCCGGATCAATCACAAGTTCACCTCGACCGAAAACCCGTGATGATGGTGCAACATAGGCTGTTCGAAACTGAAGAGCAATGCGAATCAGATAGAAAACATCAAGTGTTGTCCTCATAGTAGTAATTGCTGCTGCTAACTTTGTATCCATACCCAGACAAGTCATTTGATAGTTGAAGACAGGAAGGTAAAAAAACAAAGGATCAATGGATACTGATAAAATGCATGACATGACCAAAAGCCTATTCCATAACAGAAGAGATTTGTGTTGAGGGTCAAAAATCATCTTCTCAGACACCTTAAGGTCCTCTAGAAATACTGCACGAGCGACTCCAGTTTTAAGTGATCGTCCAATTGTCACCAATCCTTTTGATCCTTTTTTCATCCCATGTCTAAAAGATTTTGATGCATTTTTCTTCTCATGTCCAGTTATGTTGATGCCGTCTACATTAAATCTCAGTTTCTTCATTCCTTTATTGCTAGAAGTCACTGATAACGAATCAAAATCATCCAACCTACAAGTTCCAAAATATGCCAACATGGGGTTAGATAATTCATGTTAAAGCACACATCATTAAGATGAACATAAGAGTATCTGATGTGTACCTCACAAATTTTTCCTTCTGGCCACCAATGTATTGTGACTTGTAACCACAATCAAACATTTTGCAGAATGGGGAACATAGATACCTTTCAAGGCAAGTTACTGGCTACCATGATCTAACAGCAATCGATAGAAACTCCTGCACAGACAAAACATAAATGTTTAAGATACTCTACCATGGAAATCTTTATGAAATTGAAGTACTCAAAACATTTAATGAAAAAAAAATGCAACCTCTCTTTGAATAGGAAAATTTTGAAGAAATAAATGTGGCAAAATACCCAAAATGTATATGCACGTACCATCATGGAGAAAGTATCAATTTTCTATGGTGCTGGGAAGGTAACACAAATTGATGAAAGTTACTAACAACATTGTTATTATTTTAGGTCTTCCATCTTCCCCTCTTCACGAGCCATTCCTCTCTAATGGATCTCCTTTTCTTTTCTTGCAAAGAACATGATTTTGTTTAGGTTTAAAGAAGGACTTACAGCCCATTGGTGAGGACTTTAACCCTAAGATATCATCATCCCTTCCATGATGGCAATATTGAGATGAAAAAACCTAGATATATTCCAAATCTTATAGAACCCTTTTCTTTTCTCTCTCTCAGACATTAATGGTTCTATTAGCAAAAGAAAAGGAATTCCTGACAGAAACATGTATATCAGATCTAAAGATGCATACATAATGTTTAGAAAAGATAGAGGAGAGATATTGAAACACAGCTACATTTTCATCTAAAAGAAAAATTTGGAAAGATCAATGAGCTTACGTAGGCAACCGATCCTTGTAGCTTCAATTACACAAATTAATGAGCCAAGAAGAAACTTTGAAAAAGAAAATCTTCCGAAGAGAGAGAGGCAGAGAGAAATTTAGAGCACAAAGAAAGGTGGTTATAGAAGATTTTTGGCAATGTTCGAGCTAGGCAGGTACGTATAACGGTTGCACAAAAAGATTCTGAATATATTAAGGTGATGATCAAGCTCCATGCCACTCAATTGAACTACATCACATGTATCGAGATTTGGACAAAAATTCTTATTCCTCTGACGTTATACACTAAAACAATGTTATAATTAAGCTTTAGAAACAAATTAATCAAATCTCAATACTAGTGATCATATCTTTCAGGAAAAAAAAAAAAAAAACTATAACCAATCTCATCAGTATACTATATATAATATAATACAAAAAGTTCTTCATGATCTATCCTAACAAGCTTTAGCGGGAGTTTTTCTTCGACTTTTACTATATGGCATCTAATTAATAATAGTCTATGATACCGTCTAGTATTAATTATGGTATTGATTGTTTTTCAATGTATTTTTTATTTAAAAATATATTAAAATAATATTTTTTTTAATTTTTTAAAATTTATTTTTAACATCAACGTATTAAAACGATATGAAAACACTAAAAAAATAAATTTAAAACAAATAAAAAAATAAATTTTTTTAATTTTTTTCAAAAACGTTTTTGAAACACAAAAACAAACAGATTATTAATTGTGTGAAATAATTAAAAATATTAAATACCTATTTAAATAAAATTAAAAATAAAATATTCAATTATAAAAATCAAACAAATTCAATTACTACTATCAAAATTGCTTTCTCTTCTTTAAACAAATAAGATCATATAACTTCACATATTTTCGAATTTATGTACCCTCTAAAGGCTAAACTTCATATAAAAAATTAGACGACATTCTCATCTTCATTAATTAGGAAGGAAGTGCAAGGAAAAATCATTCAGGTTGGTCAATCTATCTGTAAATTTCCTTTAATAATATTTGGGTCAAGCTACCTTAAATATTACAGACTATCACAGACCATATATGAATATATAGATGATCTGTACAGAGACCAGGTCAAAATGTGCTGTGAAATCCACAGGCATCTAGAACCCAAATCTGAATTAGCACCAAATTCGTTGAATTTGTTTTTTTAAGGTTTATTTTTCATTTTAATTTAGGTTTAAAATATTTTAGTTTTTTCCTTTTTTCAATATTATTTACTCTTAAAAATTAATTTCAAGAGTTTATATCTTTTTTTAAAAAAAACTCTGCTTAACAATATTTATTATTTTAAGTTTTCTTTGTTGAGTAGTGACCACTATTGACTAGGAACAGTTTTCCACAAGCTAAAGCATTTACTACTTAATTAACATCAATGATGTAGTTTGATCTTTCATCTTGATTCAGAACACTCACTGATCAATCAAACTATGGCTGGGACACTGATCAATCAAACTACTTAATTAACATCTTACATTTCTTGTCTTTCTTTCTTGGCTTACTGTGTGCATCATGATTCAAATGCGTACCAAACCAATTCCAGTGTGGTAGACGTTAAAGTCATGTGCATGGAAAGGGAGAAACAAGCACTTCTTAAGTTGAAAGATGACCTCGTGGATGAGAACGATCAGCTTTCTTCATGGGGGACTAGTGATGATTGCTGCAATTGGACAGGAGTTCGGTGCAACAACAGAACCGGTCATGTTTATTCACTTCAGCTTAATCAGCAGTTAGACGATTCCATGCAATTCAAAGGCGATATAAGCTCTCCCTTGCTTGAGCTGAAACACTTGGCATACTTGGATATGAGTGAGGTTAGAGCAACCTCCATCCCCCAATTCATTGGTTCATTAAAACACTTGATGCATCTCAATATGTCCTTTTGTGATCTTACCGGAACTATTCCTCATCAGCTAGGGAATCTTACCAGGTTGGTTTTTCTTGATCTCAGCTACAATAATTTTAACAAAGTTGAAAGTCTTAGCTGGCTTTCTCGTCTTCCTGCTTTGAAACATCTTGATTTGAGCACCGCAGACCTGAGTGGAACTACAGATTGGTTTCAAGCAATCAATAGCCTCCCTTCTTTGCACAACTTGTATTTGAGTGGTTGTGGGCTCTCTTCGGTGATTTCTCCACCATTATTTCGTTCCAATTATTCCCCTGCATCACTTGCAGACATTGATCTTTCTCAAAACACCCTTAAATCTTCAATCTTCCCCTGGTTGCTTAACTTCAACAATAGCCTTGTTCATCTCAAACTTTATGATAATGAATTTCAAGGAAAAATCCCAAAAGCTTTGGGGGCCATGATTAATCTTGAAAGTCTTCTTCTTTCTGGGAATCATTTTGAAGGTGAAATACCAAGAGCCTTGGCGAATCTTGGTAGATTGGAATCATTGGATTTGTCTTGGAATAGTTTGGTAGGAGAGGTGCCTGATATGAAGAATCTTTCTTTCATAACTAGATTATTTCTTTCTGATAATAAATTAAATGGGAGTTGGATCGAAAATATCCGGCTACTTTCTGATCTTGCTTACTTGGACATCTCCTATAATTTCATGAATGGAACAATCTCAGAGATTAACTTTTTGAACCTGACCGAATTAACTCACTTGGATATTTCTTCAAATGCATTTGTTTTTAACTTGAGCTTAAACTGGACTCCTCCTTTCCAACTTGATACCTTAATTATGAGCTCTTGCAAGCTGGGGCCTAGTTTTCCTCAATGGCTACGAACGCAGAGAAGAATTTCCGAGCTGGACATCTCCAACGCTGGAATTGAAGATGACATTAGCAGTCGGTTTGGGAAACTTCCTTTCAAATTGAATTATTTGAACATCTCTCACAATCAAATCACTGGTGAAGCGCATAAATTACCATCAGTCGTAGGAGATTCTGCTACGGTCGATATGAGTTCCAACTTCTTGCACGGTTCCTTACCACTTCCACTTAATGCAACAATATTGAACCTTTCCAAAAACTTGTTTTCAGGAACTATATCCAACCTTTGTTCAATTGCTTGTGAGAGATTATTTTATCTTGACCTTTCTGACAATTGTCTCTCAGGAGAAATACCTGACTGTTGGATGACGTGTAAAGAACTGAACATCCTTAATTTGGCTGGCAATAATTTTTCAGGGAGGATACCTGCCTCTCTTGGCTCTCTAGTTTTTATCCAGACATTAAATTTGAAAAATAACAGTTTTTCTGGAGAGTTGCCTCCGTCACTAGCCAATTGTACGCAATTGGAAATTCTTGACCTCGGGGAGAACAGATTATCTGGCAAAATTCCATCTTGGATTGGAGAAAATCTTTCGAGTTTGGTTGTTCTTCGCCTAAGATCAAATTACCTTGATGGAACCTTACCCTTGGTCCTTTGCCATCTAGCTCATCTTCAAATATTGGATCTCTCCCACAATAATATATCTGATGATATACCGCATTGCTTCAGCAATTTCTCTGCCATGTCAAAGAATGGGAGCACTTACGAATTCATTGGTCATTCCAACAACCATACTTTACCTTTTTTTATTATTTTATATCATGATAGTGTTAGAGTTGTATTGAAAGGAATGGAGCTTGAATATGGAAAAACTCTCGAACAAGTGAAGATCATGGATCTTTCCAGCAATAACTTAAGTGGAGAAATTCCTGATGGGATAGCGAAACTTGAGGGCTTGGTTTCGCTACATTTATCAAATAATCGATTGACCGGGATCATTCCTCCCAGGATAGGCCTCATGAGATCATTAGAATCTCTTGATTTGTCCACAAATCAACTTTCTGGTGGACTTCCTAACGGCCTTCGCGATTTGAATTTTCTCAGTAGCCTGAATGTCTCGTATAACAACTTGTCAGGAAAAATTCCATTAAGCACTCAACTCCAGACCTTTGACAATAATTCATTCGTGGCAAATGCAGAACTTTGTGGGAAACCTCTTTCAAACGAGTGTGCAGCAGAACAAGCTCATGATCCATCAATCAGTCAAGGCAGCAAAAATGTTGATATCCAAGATGAGGATGGATTTATAAGCAGAAGATTCTATCTGAGCATGGGGATTGGATTTGCCACTGGATTTTGGGCAGTTTGTGGCACTTTATTGCTCTACAGGCCATGGAGGCATGCCTTCTTCCGTCTCATGAACCATATTGAAGATTGGCTGCACGTGACGACAGTGCTAATCATGGCTAGATTGCAAAGGAGGCTTCGTAACTAGCAAGGTAACAAATTCTGTGTGCCTGTTAGGACATTTGCAATACTACTAAAACACAGTAAAACATGAACATTTTTGTTTTCACGACAATAATGGGAAACAAACTATCCATTGCTTCCTTGAAACATCCTTTTGTTTTAGTCTTTCCTTCTCAATTCATTTTTGACATTATATTCACCAAACTTTGACATTACACAGAAGCCTTCTTTCAATGTTGATTGGTCAATTTGCAAACTTGATTTGAATAATAAATTCGCCTAATAAACCTTGTTGATGTTATAGCAATGAATAATGTCTTATCTTGATTGAAGATCAATAATCCTAATGGGGGCTCTCTCGTATCTCTGTTTCTAGTGTGCGCCGCAGCACCTCGCATGGCGTGTTGTTCTTCAAGGGATCCATCTGGTGAATTATATATGCATGGCACGTTGTGAAGAAGATATGAACTGAGCTTGATGTCTTATACTAGCTACCAGATGGGGTCGATAATCTCCATTTGTCTGTGTTCTACATCCTTAATTATGAACCATAATTCCTGTGTGTCTTTCAGTTATAAGCAATGATTTTGGTCCTAAAGCATGTATAAAGGCGCTGATACCATTGTAATAAAAATTATCCCAAGATCCATGTATGATATTTAGAACACACATAGTTAAATAATTGGCTAGTTTGTTTGTTTAACATTCAATAATTTCTATTTTTTTTTTTATTGAAAATGCATTTCATTAAAAAGTTACGCTTTATTTATGATGTTTAACAAAAAATCAATAACATTTATTAAGAACAGTAATCTTATATGGTAATATGTTTAAGTATTTACAATAAATTTAAAATAAAATACTATTATGATTGATTAAAAACATTAAATAATCCAACAAGTAATGTTTTTGGCCTTTTCTTTTGAGATTGAAATGATGTGTACCATGGAGATATATTAGATATACGCACATGCAAAGCAGGACATGTATGAAGCCATCAGAACTAAGAACAGAGAAAAATACAGAGACAGCAATGGATTTAAGGAAAGAAAAGAGTATCCAATGTCTTCAATCAGAAATCCCAACTTCCTGTTGGTGGACAGACCCCACCTTCCACCACCATCGATGTTCCTTTGCTCAGTATCGGCTACAGCACACAACAGCAAACTCTGTGTGCGCGTTAGACACCATTATCACAATAGCAACATTCCTCCCATAACCTCAACTAGCCTCCTCTGTTTTTCTTTTAATGTATTTAACTTGAGTTAATTTGTAAAATTCATGATCATGAACATGGGATTAGAATAACCTAATAGAAAATAAATGAAAGAAAAAATAAGAAAATGAATTTTCAATAAATTAAATATTAAAAATAAAATTAAAATAACCCAAGAATAAAAAAAAAACAAAAATCAATCCACTTTAACCTTTAAAAATAGTGACTCTGGTCATGAACTCAAGACTATTTCTATAGAAGGCAAATTATAAAAAATAATAAAGCAAAACTATATAAGAAAAGGTAAAAAAAATATTGCTTTAAAAAAGAGAAAAAAAAACAAGCAAACCTCT
>Ga0307512_10002779_pt1 | contig 21337 bp, 16 predicted proteins | sample 14_EM_MG_FD_200267 | JGI IMG/M metagenome (GOLD analysis project Ga0307512, IMG submission 200267) | Populus trichocarpa ectomycorrhiza microbial communities from riparian zone in the Pacific Northwest, United States - 14_EM | ecosystem: Host-associated > Plants > Roots > Unclassified | place...
AACTCTACCATCACCTAAGAACACGATGTTAAGTCATCCCTCTCTATCTCTCCATGCCATAATCATGAGTTAACACAGAGTACAGCATACACCAAGTACAGCATTATCCCAAGATCGACAGTCTCCCGCTCCCAGCCAGTTTCTCATCTCTCAGCGGATGTTGTACTCAACTCTCTACATTCCCACAATTACAAGTTAACCAATGAATAGAGACTGAGCTTCCGTCGCGCCTCCCTCCAAACCGACCGCCTCCAAGTACTCCTCCAATCTTGCTTGATCATACCCTGCAAGTGCATCTCCAAACTCGCTCGGTCACACCCTCGGAGTGCATCTCTGAGTTCACTCGATCTCGGCCTCCAAGTGCATGTACAAACTCGCTCGATCACAGCCTCCCAGTGCATCTCCAAACTCGATCGATCACGGCCTCCCAGTGCATCTCCAAACTCGATCGATCACGGCCTCCAAGTGCCTCTCTGAACTCACTCCATCTCGGCCTCCCAGTGCATCTCTAAACTCGATCGATCACGGCCTCCAAGTGCATCTCTCAGTTCTCTTGATCTCGGCCTCCAAGTGCATCTCTATAACTGGCTCGATCACGGCCTCCAAGTATATTGTGAAGGAGTGACGGTGGGTGTACGGAGATGCAGGGGTCACGGCGGTGGAATGAGCGACGCGGAGTATATATTTGGGAGACCCCGGGGTAGGTAGACAGCATCCCATTTTCATCTCATCTTGTCATACACCGAAAATACACACTCTATCTTTCCCAACTTTTTGTCTCACTCGCTCTGTCCGAGATTTGGATCCACGCAATTGCGTGGATCCTCACGGCCGGGTAGTATCATATATTCTCACCTTCTTCCAACGCTCCTCGAGATTAATGTAGAAGGAACGCGAGGAGAGATTTTCGCAGCGTCACCCATTGCATTACAATCCCGATGCAAGCGTGTACCCAATTAACCCATTCTGACGTATGGTCACAGTTGCCCACAACGCCAGAGTGTGTGTTTGAAATAGGAGACCGACAGAGCGAGAAGAAACTGCGAAACTGCGATCGGTGGGCGATATGCAACGCGACCCGTGGTATCGACGCCGGGCGCGGAGTTATCCGCCACCGGGGTGGCTCTGACGGCTCTGACGGAGCGCGTCCACTCTGACGGAGCCATTCCGCCTGGACGGAAATGTTTCTCGCTGATGTACCCCAGGGTACCATATTGTTGTCCTGCCCCAGAAAAGTAACTGCTCTGATCCAGTTCCACATTTGCCTGAGCACAGGGTATTATTGATGATATCGCAGTGGAATACCCCATCCGTCCTACTGAGCGGCCTGAACAGCAACTTTGATGTGTCTTCCAATTTTTGCTGTTTAAGTGGGTTGATGCATCCATGGGAACAACTCGTACTGGTGCTTGGGTGCGTGAATGGCAAGGCTTCCATCATAGCTCCTCCAAGTATTGTGGGTTGGAGCGCGCTGTCCTCAGAAAAACTGTTCATTAAACTGCTGAGCTTTCATGCCCTAGTTGTATTATGTTGTTGATTATGTCAGTTGGGTTGTGTTGCGAAAGCAATGTCGCTAACTTGTGTAAAACATCGAAGGAGGCGAGTTGCCCTGGAAGAGGGACAACCATTTGAGGTCCATACTGACTGGTATTGGGTGGTTGTCACAGTCTGAGGTACACTCGAACACAAGGGGCGAACAAGCGGACCCACACACATGCTTGAAGCCACAGTAAAACCGCAACCCGCCCAAAAAAGAATGAGTCATGGCAGAACTAGGAAAGGAGGTGTGTTGTCGAAGGTGCATGTACTGCCGACAGATTGTCGGCAGTCATAATAGAATCATTCGCCGCCTTTATAGGCAAAACAGATTGCGATACCCTCCCTGCCCCTTCATGAAAACTAGCTTCAACGGAGCATCAATAATTTTTGGTTATGTACTTTGGGTAATATGGGGTGTGCTGGGTTGCAAACAGTCACAAACGAATAATTGGCCGCCTTTATTGGCAAAACAGATTGCGATACCCTCCCTGCCGCATCTTGAAAATCAGAGTCATCTGAGCATCAACGTTTTTTGGACCTGTAGCTTGGGTAATATGGGGTGCAACAGGTTGCAATCAGTCATAAATGAATTATTGGCGGCCTTTATAGGCAAAAGAAACAGTGAAAAGCTCCCTGCCCTATCATGAAAATAAGCGTCAACGGAGCGTCAACAATTGTTGGTCGTGTATCTTGGGAAATATGGGGTGCGACAGGTTGCAAACAGTCATACAGGAATCATTAGCCGCCATCATAGGCAAAACAGATTGCGATACCCTCCCTGCCCCATCTTGAAAATGAGCGTCAATGGAGCATCAACAATTTTCGGTCGTGTATCTTGGGTACTATGGGGTGCGACAGGTTGCAAACAGTCATAATGGAATTATTGGCTGCCTTTATAGGCAAAAGAGAAAGAGACACACTCCCTGCCCCATCTTGATAATGTGCATCAACGGAGTGTCAACAATTGTTGGCCTTCCATCATGGTTAATCACAGTGCGATGTGGCCGTTATGGCCTATATACATTGTTTTGACTGCTTTTGTACACTACAAGGCTCAAAAATACTTAGTGATAGCTCTGTAAAGGAAATAAGTAGTTACTGTCCCACAGAATGTGGCAGGAATATCCCGTACATATTGGCCTATAAAGGCTGCCATCACCCCATTTATGGATGCTTGTGATCAAGCGCCACTCATATTACCGATGATGCAAGACCAATAATCATTGACGCTCCGTTGACGCTCATTTACAAGATGGGGGAGGGAGCATTTCGCTTTCTCTGTTTGCTATAGTGGTGGCCAAAAGTACGTTTATGACTGTGTGGAACCTGTCGCCCCCCAGATTACCCAAGATACACAACCAACAATTGTTGATGCTCCATTGATGCCCATTTTCACGATGTGGTAGGGCGTGTGTGTCTGATCATTTTGATCACCATGGCGGCCAATACATCAACGATAAACCATGATGTACCAATCTCAATATTTTATGATTTTCAGTAGCATATCTGAATGCGACCATAAATGTGACACCCAAAACGCAGAACCAGAGATTGGAACCGCCTGGTTGATGGGTATGGGTCTTGGTTTGGCCCACCAAGAGTCAGAGGGTTGAGTTTTTGGACGGGTCTGGAACAAAACCAACCCGTTTTTGGGGTCCAAACCCAGACGGCTGGCAGGTTACCCGGACCCGTTGCTAACAGTACCCTTGGATTGTAACTCTCAATTACAAGAGTTCTTATACTATGGTAATATACTTTGCCTACTCTATAACTATGATTTCATGGATGGCGTTAGATTTAGAAAATATTGGTAATGAGATGTAGTTGGATTTATACTTTAACTCAAAGTTTGTAATGAGAAACAAAATAAAAAGATTGAAGTTATTTCAAAAGTTGTCTATTGCCTATGTATACAAGAAAACAAATAAAGACAAAAGAAAAGAATATTCTCCAATATGAACAACCTCTCTTTATATAATGTTTATCTGTTACCCCCAAAATATCATTTATACTCTGGTATTGTGTCTGAATTCTCAACCATGATCTTTTACACCATTAAAAAAACTCTTACTGAAACAACCACACCATAACATTTGACCATACAATACATTTAACCACTTTGTTATTATACTAAATTATCCTGCCACTACAATATACACTTCCCACACCACTTTTAAGTTGCATGACATTGATCTATTCTAGTGTTAGCAACTGTTCCGGACCATCATTTCAGGACAGGTCAGGGTCCAAACCAAACCATTCACAAATTGGCAGTCCCGGTTTTCAATACACCTGAACTGTCGATTCGTGTACCATTCGATGGAAATTTCCCAACCTCTCTGCATTGCGCGGATTGGGAGCTGCTCACCCAGCAGGTTCATCTATTGATTCATATTAAGCTCTCGATGTGGCAGTTTGCTAATAGTATGTGATCAACATCATATGTTCAACAGCCGATAATGTGTTTTGCCATGTTGTGCAGTTTGCGATATCGATTATTTTGCAATCCACGTTTCTCGTTTGATATATTGTATTTTGGCCGATCTAGGAGGTCAATAGATCTGTTATGTTCTCGAATATCCACGCGATACCTTGGTTACCAATTATGCAACACCAAAATTTGTTGACACTCCATTGATGCTCATTTTCAGAATCCGGCAGGGAGTGTATCGCTGGTGTTTTTACCCCTAAAGGCTGCCAATATTGCATCAATGGATGTCTGCAACCAAGTGGAACTTAGAATACCCAAGATGCAAAGCTGAAAATTGTTGACACTCCGTTGACGCTCATTCTCAGAATGGGGCAGTGACCGTCTTGCAGTCTCTATAGCCTATACAGCTGCCAATATGTCAGTTATGCATAACAGCGACCAAATCATGATTCAATTACCATACTTACAAGACCAAAAATTGTTGACGCTCCATTGACGCTCATTTTCAAAACATGGCAGTGACTGTGTCGCTTTCTCTTTTGCATATACAGGCCGCCAATACGTTGGTTATGCATAACAGCTAGCAAATCGCTGCTCAATTACCTTACTTAGCAGACCAGAAATCGTTGACGCTCTGCCATTGAGGCTCATTTTATTTGGTAGCGGTATTGTCACTAACAATATTGCCAATAAAGGCTGCCAATACTTCGATTATGGGTTAATGTTGTCGCACAGCCCTTGGATTGCGCAAGATACAAGACCAAGAATGGTTGATGCTCCGTGGAGACTCATTGAAGGTGGTAGCGACATCATCACTAACAATATTCCCAATAAAAGCGGCCAATACTTCGATTATGGGTTAATGTTGTTGCACACCCCTTGTATTATGCAAGATGCAAGACCATAAATTGTTGACGCTCCATTGACGCTCATTTTCAGAATGTGGCAGTGACTGTGTCGCTTCCTCTTTTGCCTATAAAGTCTGCAAATATGTTGGTTATGCATAACAGCGAGCAAATCATTGCCCAATTACCTCACTCACTTGACCAAGAATTGTTGCCGCTCCATTGACACTCATTTTAGGTGGTCGTGGCATCATCACTCACAATATTGCACATAAAGGCTGCCAATAATTTGACTATGGGTTACTCCTGTTGCACAGCCCTTGGATAATGGTAGATACAAGACCAATAATTGTTGACGCTCCATTGACACTCATTTTAGCTGGTAGCGACATCATCACTTACAATATTCCCACTACAGGCAACCAATACTTAGATTATGGGTTAATTTTATTGCACAGCCCTTGAGTGATGCACCATGCAAGACCATCAATCGTTGATGCTCGATTGACACTCACTTTCAGAATGGGGCAGCGACTGTGTCGCTCTCTATTTTTCCTATTAAAGCTGACAATATGTTGGTTATGCATAACAGCGAGCGGATCACCGCCCAATTTCCTGACTTACGAGACCAAAAATTGTTAATGCTCTGATGATGCTCATTTTAGGGGGTAGCGGCATCATCACCACAAATCTTGCGAATCAAGGCAGCCAATACTTCGATTATGGGTCACTCCCATTGCACAGCCCTTGGATTATGCACAATGCAAGAACAGAAACTGTTGACACTATGCTAACTCTCATTTCAGTTGGTAGCTGCATCGTCAGTACCAATATTTCCAATACAGGCTGCCATTTCTTCGATTATGGGTTATTGCCATTGCACAGCGCTTTGATTATGCAAGATGAAAGAACAAGAATCGTTGATGATCCATTGATGCTCATTTCTACAATGGGGTACCAAGCGTGTCACTTTCCTCTCCACCTATTGAGATGACCAATACTTTAACTTTGTAAGGGTGTGACGATGTAGCCCTTCGATTGCGAAATGTGTAAGACGGAAAATCGTTGACACTCCATTGACGCTCAACATAAATACATCCCAACAGTCGTCGTATCGCCAACAATTGTATATAAATAATGATGTAGCCATTATTGACAGCCAATGTATCATTTCTATGAATACCCAGTTGCATCCACAAGGTTTGAGGCCTATGAATTTCTCATTCACCGCTACAAATGTCATATGAGCGATGGCTGACATAGTGCTGTCACATTCTGGCACTTTCGGCCGGCAATTAACCACATGTAGATCCATCCAGTAATTCTTGATTAATACGCCCCGACTTGCTAACCTTTCTTTATCCAGCACCTTCTCCTCGATTTCCATGACCTACCATATGCAACTTTCAAAATCTTGACCATGTGCACCAGGTCTGAGAGCAGAGTTATGCAGTTGGATGTATGGATGATTGCAGCATGACAGTGGTTATTCATACAGATTCGCATTACGCATTGACCACTCCTTCTATGACTTGTCTGACATCACTGACTCAAATTTTGTTGGTAAAATTTGTGTCTAATTTAGTGTTTGCAGTCTTGCTTAACCGTAACAGGCAAGATGATATCAAGTTGATTGATAGTCAATCTTCTCGGTTCGGAGTCTAGAACTATTGTATCACCCATATGACACTTGCGCATGCACTGATGAATTTCATGTCTCAAAATTTGGTCAGTGAAATCAAGCAAAAGCTGACACATAGCGAAATAGGTACACCAATTGCTTGTCATGGAGATACGTTGTCGAAAATCACAATTTGCGCATCTTATCTGCTGATGAATGAGCCGTTACCATTTCTTCATTCGAATTAGATTCCTACATTGTAATTAGCTAGGGAGGCTATATGCAGGGGTACAAGCAAATGGGTTTAACAGGTTTCAATTTCTTAATCGGTGACAAATCGGTTACTGCGACAGGTGGGAGAGATTCTATGTGAATGTGAGAGTGTTGTTTCCCAGAACCTAGCATCACACGACTACTTCCTTACTGAGATGTCCCTTGCAGCATTTGCCATTTTCCAGGGATGAAATCAAGTGTCTTCAAAAGTTCTCCAAATGTTGTCAGTGCAGCACCAGTTGCAATCTCATCCATTTGTGGCTTGACAACTGCCGGAACATTCAATGTGGCCGTCCAGTACTTCATATCTTACACATGATGCAAGACCCAAGATTGTGGATGCTCTGTTGAAGCTCATTTTCAGGATGAGGCAGGGAGCATGTCTCTCTTCTTTTCGAGTATAAAGGCGGCTAATACATCAAACAAAGACAATAGGGTACCACAGTGAATATTTGGCAATTAACAGTAGGATATCTGAATGTGACCATAAATAGAAAAACCCAAAAACCAGAACTGGAGATTGGAACCGACTGGTTTAGCCAAACTCGGCACAACCAGTGGGTTCATGGGTACAAGTGTGAGGAACGCCCACCAAAACGCAGTGGGTCACGCTTTTGAACGGGTCTGGAACCAAACCGAACCATTTCTGGTTTCCAAACCCAGACCGCTGCTAGGATGCCCAGACCCGTTGCTAGCACCACTACTTCCCGGTCGAGTAGTCTGTTGCTGCCATCACAATTTGCCGGCGATGATCCCGAGAGTCTCCTTATTCTGTCATAGCATTAGGCAAGGGTCCGGGTAACCTGCCAGCGATCAGGTTTTGGACAGCAAACCAGAATCAGTTCAGTTCCTGACCTGTCTCACAACTCGATGCGCTGCCTTTTTCCAAGCCAAACCTGGACCTGTAACCATCAACCAGCAGGTGTTGCCGGGATCCCCTAGACTGGTAGGTTCCGATATCCGGTTCTGGTTATCGGGTTTTTCTGTCCATGGTCACATTAGTATATCCTACTGTCAATTGGAAAATATTGACTTTGGTACATCATCGTTTTGTTTTGATGCATTTGCCACCTTTATAATGAAAAAAAAGAGTGATAGGCTGCCTTCCCCATGCTGGAAATGAGAGTCAATGGAGCGTCCACAATTTTCGTCATGCATTTTGGGTAATCTGAGTGGCAATTGGTTGAAGACATTCCTAAACATGGTATAGGCTGCCTAGATAGGCAAAAGGGAAAGCAACACACTTCCTGCCTCATTCTGAAAATGAGTGTTGGCAGAGCATCAACAATTTTTGGACTTGTAAGTCAGGAAATTGATCAGAGACTTGGTTGCTATAATGCATAACGAAAGTATAGGCTTCCTTCATGAGCAAAAATGCTAGCAATGACATTGGTACCATCGCCTCAAAATGAGGGTGAAGGGAGCGTCAACAATTTTTTGTCTTGTAATACAAGTAATTAAAATGTGATTTGGTCATTGTTATATATAATCGAAATATTGGCCGCCTTAATAGGCAAAAGAGACAGTGACACACTCCCTGCCCCATCTTGACAATGAGCGTCAATGGAGTGACAACAATTTTTGGCCTTGCATCATCGTTATTCGGAGCACAATGTGGCTGTTATTGTCTATATACCAAGTTTTGACCAGTTTTATAGGCTAAAACACTCATGAACACTGAGTTGCAGCTTTGAAATTCAATTAAGTTGTTATTGTCCAGGAGGCTGTCGCAGGAATATCTCTTCCTTATCTGCCTACAAAGGGTGCCAACTCCTTGTTTATAGAGGTCTGTGATCAAGCACCACCTAGATTACCCAAGATGTGAGAGCAAAAATTGTTGACACTGCATCAACACTCTTTGACAAAATGGGGCAGGGAGTGTGTTGCTTTGTCTTCTGTCTATAAAGACAGCCAATACTCTAACAATGTATCACAACAACCAAATAGTATTTTAATTGCCTGACTTACAAGACCAGCAATCGTTGACGCTCTGTTGACCCTCATTTTGCCACGGGCATAGCAGCAATATGCAAACATTTGATTGGGTATAATATATCAGTAATGGTGTTTTGCCAGCAGTTCTATCGTTTTCATGTACTTTCTCCTTCATCACTACATTGTTCTTTGATAATACATATATATATATTCTCTAAAATATACTTTAAACTATCTGCGAATTGTAGACAATAATACACTCAAAATCCTGTTTCTTTCAATCAATGCTCGTCAGTACTTGCAGGTTCACTCAATAGGCTGCACTCGTCTGCAAAATGGACGTCAGCTGCACTACCACGCAGCAGAGAGTGTACTAGCCAGTGGACCTTCCTTTGTCAGTCAGCAACTCTGGAAGAAAATCTTTATTGCGCTTGCAATCCATGGTGTATGCATCAAGATTGAAAAATTGAATGTCTGGAAGAGGAGTATGTATATACACATATCCAGGTGGCACACCTTCCATTTGAGGATTTTGAGCTCCCTCATTGTCACCAGGTGGCGCAGGTGGCGTTCCGAGCAGAGGTGGCACCAGTTCCGGGGCAGGTGAACCCATTCCTTTGCGCCTCCAGCATTTCTGCGGACTCTATTCTGTGCCATTTGGCAATGGCAGGCAGCCGTCCATCTGATTTTGACCAACCATGGCCGGGTGTCTTTTCATCGCAGCCATTACCTTCCTTTGCCCAAGGAACTCAACTCCCTTCTTGTTCTCTTCTCGGACTTCAGCGCGAGGTTTCTTGATCAAGTATTGCGTTTCCTCTACCCCTGTGTGCAAAAACCCTCCTTTCCCCATTTTAGCCATATTCAAGGTAAGGAGCATGTTGGACTGTTCTATCTGCACCTGACCTCCTTGCCTTGCCATATTAGCTGACATGTTCAAAACCCACAAGAAATTGGTTGCTGTTTCTAAAAATGAGATGTGGCCATTACCGTTACCATATAAGATTCCATCACCTCCTCTAAGGTATTTAGAGCCAGTTTCGTCCACTCGCGGGGACCTTCAGCACTAAATTCTTCCACAAAAATCCCAGAACTGGCAACTTCATGATGTTCCATTTCGCAGTGTGTGTGGACAAATCCCTGTGTTGACCACGATGTTTTTCAATTATGGGCAGCAATAAATTGGTTGCGTAGCTCTCTACCTACACCAGCTGTACATTATATATATAGTGGACGGCTGTCTACTGCAATATGGATCCAGTCACATCTTATCGCATGCAGCTGTTCATTCTTGCCGCTTCTGGTTTTACAGACCATTTTTAAATGTTTGTCCTGGGTCATATTTTTGTTGGGTGCATTGGCAGTAGTGTTAGCAACGGGTCCTACCACATGAAAACCCGGACCGTTGCAATTGGGCCGGTTTTACCTCCAAAAACCTGGCATTTCAACACCACAAGTTTGGCTCCAATTGAGTATCTGAGTTCTGATCGTATCATGACACGATCCATATGTAAATTGTGCAGTTTTATGCGCTCTGTCACCTCCCGCTTTCGGATTTGCGATCGGACCAATATTGGATGAGTCGCGATCGAAAACCCGCGAAATTCGCGCGAAATTTACCATTATTTCACAGCGATTCTATGAACATTGGTCGGATGACAATTCTGAACATGGGAGATGAAAGAGCGCATAAAACTGCACAATTGATGTATTGACCATATCACGATACGATCAGAACTCAAATACTTAATTGGAGCCAAAGGTGTGGGAACCGTATATTTTGAACCGCAGTCCGGTTCCAACCCGGCCAAAAACTCACAGTTCTATGTCCGGTCTGGGGAACACACCCGCCAAGACACAGCAGGTCGGGTTTTTGGCCGGGTCTGGAATCAAACTGAACTGAACCGCCAGCCGAAAACGGGACCGCTGGCGGGTTACCCGGACCAGTTGCTAACACTAATTGGCAGTGTCATGGTGGACTGACTGGTGTCTGCATTGCTGTGTGTTACCGCTTGTGGCATGTTGGATGCAGCGCCTGTCAGTCGGCTAGATTCTGATCTACTCTCACCTTGTAGAGGTGTGTGCAGAGCCATGATTTGCTGTTGTGGAAAAGGAGAGGTAGATGATCATGAAACAAAATGGGAAGTCCTGAGGAATATATAGTCAGCATCAAGTCAAAATGTAATGAGTGATAGCCAATTTGCACTTTGTACTCAAGACAAATCCTACTGCGTATAGCTGCAGGTTGCAGGGGTTTCTAACAGTCCCGGGACTTGCAGTTAGTCAGCCCCATGTTGTCTGGTCATTTACAGGGTTAAATAGAGGTGAACAACAGCTGAAATCTAATGTTTGTAGAATATCAGAAGGACATTCTTCAATGGAAAGGAGGTCTGGTGATGTTTGTCTCAAGACTAGTTTTAACAACGGCTCTGGGTAACCCACCAGCAGTCTGGGTACTGACAGCAAAGACTGGTCGGTTCAGTTCCAGACCAGTCCGAAAACATGACACACGACTGGTTGGCGGGCCAAACCCGGACCCATACCCGTCACCCCACTGGTTTTGCCGAGGTTGATTAGACCCATCGGTAGTAATCACTGGTTCTTGCTTTTGGGTTTTCTATTTCTGGTCGCATTTAGCATATCATACTGCTAATCGCAAAATATTGAAGTTGGTACATCATTGTCTTTTTTGGATGTACTGGCTGCATTCATAATCAAAAACAACAGAGATACGCTCCCTGGCCAATTATGAACATGAGTCAACAGAGGGTCAACGATTCTTGGTCTTGCATCTTGGCCAATCTGAGTGGCGATTGGCTGCAGACATTCATAAAGATGGTATAGGCTGCCTTTATAGGCAAAAGAGAAAGCGACACGCTCCCTGCCCAATGCTGAAAATGAGCATCATCAGTGTATCAACGATTGTTGGTCTTGTAAGTCAGGTAATGAATCAGAGACTTGGTCACAGTAATGCATAATGACCTTATTGGCCACCTTAATGGGCAGAAACGCTAGCTATGACATAGCTACTATCTTCTAAAAATGATTGTCAATGGAGCGTCAATAATTTTTTGTCTTGAAAATCAGGTAATCAAAGAGTGATTTCATCATTGGAATACATAAATATAGTAATGGGCACCTTTATAGGCCAAACAGGCATTCTATCGTCTTCATGTACTTTTTCCTTCATCACTACATTGTTCATTAATTATGCATATAAATATATCCTTTACAATATACTGTAGAGTGTCAGCTGATGGGAGATAATAATAATACTCAAAAATCCCATTCCTGTCGGTCAATGCTCATCATCACGGTCAGGGTCACTAAATTTGCTGCTCTCATCTGCACAATGGAGGTCGGCTGCATTACCACATAGCAGATATTGTACTAACCCGTGGATGTACCGTCATTAGTTAGCAAATGTGGAATAAAATGTTCATTCCGCTTCCAATTCTTCGCATAAGTATCAAAATTGAAAAATCAAGCATTTGGAAGAGAAGTACGTATATGCACATATCTGGGTGTCACACCTTCATTTTCGGAACTTTGAGCTCCTTCATTCTCACCAGCCTGTACAGGGGGTATTCCGGGCGGAGGTGGTGTCGGTTCTAGAGGAGGTGCACCTAGTCTTTCACACTGCCAGCATGTCTGAGGATTCTTTGCTGTGCTATTTTCGCAAGGAAGGAAGCCATCAGTCTGATTTTCATGAACCATTGCCAGGTGTCTTTCCATCGGAGCCTTCGCCTTTCTATGCCGAGGAAACTCAACTCCCTGCTTCTTCACTTCTCGGACTTCGGCGTGGGGTTTCTTGATCAGGAGGTGTGTTTCCTCCATCGTCGCACACGAAATCTCTCCTTTGGCCATTTTGGCCACATTCAAGGCAAGGTGCATGTCAGACTGTTCTAGCTGTACCCAACCTCCTTACCTTGCCATAGTTGCAGACATGATGAAAGCATACAGGAAATCAGTTGCTGCTTCTGAAAGTGAGATTCGGCTATTACCACAACCATATACGACTCTGTAGCCTCCTCTCTGGTCTTGTAAGCCTGTGTTATCCACTATTGGAGACACTTGTCATGAAATTCGTCAGCAGAAATACCAGAATTGACAACACCATGATGTTCGATGTGGCGGACTGTACGGACATATGCCTTGGTTCAACACGGAAGTTTCCCATTACATGGAGCAATAACTTGGTCACATAGCACTCCACTTACACTAGCTTTACACTATATTATGAGTGACCAGCAACCTAGCATGATATGGATATACTCACATCTGATCGGATGTTGCATCGTTTTCATATTGCTTCCAGTTTTACGGGCGATTTCAGAATGTGTATCCTGGTCCATATTGTCGATGGCTGCATTGGCAGCGTCGTGGTGGACTCCTTTGTGTCTGCATTGCTGCTGCGTCTCAGCAGTGGGCGCATGGGGTAAACCACCCGTCGTTCAGCTCAATTCGGATCTGCTCACAGCTGGCTGAGGTATCCGCGGAGCGGTGAGTTGCAGTTGTGGACAAGATGAAGAAGATGACAATGAAAAGACGTGGGAAGTCTTGAGGAATATATAGTTAGCTTCAAGTCAAAATGGAATGAGTAGCAGCCAACTTGCATGTTCTACTCAAGATAAATCCTACTGCGTATGGCTGCAGGTTGGTGGAGGATCTAACCGTCCAGCGATTTGAAGTAAGTCAGTTGGATGCTGTTTGTGTGTTTACAGCGATACATTGTGCTGGACAATAGCTGAAATGTCATGTTTGAAAGATATAACAATGGCAATCTTCAACAGAAAGAACGTCAGGTGATGTTGATCTCACGACATCCCCAGGATGTTACATGAAACAGACTCTGACCATCAAGTCATGTGATAACGTTAGCATTACTATTCCCAATGAAGTGACAGTCAAAACACAGATTTTGCTTTGTTCAAGTTGATGAAACATACCAACCTGGACAACAACGATGCATCTTACATACTGTTAGCAATGGTTCCGGACTGTCGCTCCGGTTCCGGGTCCAGGTCAGAACTGAACAGTCGCCCAATTGGCGGTCCGGGTCGTTAATACACCCAAACCATCTATTTGGGTACAGTTTGATGGAAATCGCCCATCCTGTCTCAATTGGGCGGGTTGTCAGAAGGTTGTCCAGCGGTTAGTGTTAGCAACGGGTCCAGGTAACCAGCCAGTGATCCAGGTTTGGACCTGATGAACCATTCAGTTCGGTTCCAGACCCATCCAAAAACCCGACCCGCTTTGCCTTGGATGGGTTGTTACACAGACAGGACATAGAACAGTGGGTTTTTGGCCGGGTTGGAACTGGACCGCGTTTCAAACATTATGCTTCATACACCTTTGTGTGGGAGGTTTGGACGTGTACATACGGTGCGGCTCTGTGCGGCTCTGTTGTAGCGCACTGACCAGATTACCGGGCGCTGGCACAATCGACCTCAGCGCCGCTAGCTAGCCAATGGACTCAACCTTCTCGCGACCCCTCACTTGGTAGCAACTTCTCAATTCTTGTTTCTTGGGATCATGCAACGCTCAGCAGCTCTCAAATCCCGCGATGTTGTGAGGGAGAGGTGCGCCCAAAGATTTGCTGGGCATTGTTTTTCAATGAAGCTCGACGCAACGAAAATTCCACGTGTACAACTGCAAAGACAAAGCAAAGTTCAGATCCGGCACCTACTACGACAAACGGTTGAACTTCGCGTTCAACAACGAGAACCTTTACGCTAAGTATTCTGGCTGGCCGTCGCTGTGTTCCGGCCTGGTTGGGCATACCCTTTCAAAGTTGCAGTGAGAACTTTTACTACTCAGAATGGACGGAAAAAGCTTCGGCTGGCCTCTCCCGGGAGTTGTCAATGAGGACAGCCTGATTCAATATTGTCAAGGAACAGCTCGCACGCATCAGAATGCGGCCGATGCCGACGTTACGGCCATCAGCCGCAAAGTACTTAACGATTTCTACGTGGTAATCCACCAGTCTTACTCCTCTCAAACCAAAGAGCTCCGAGGCAGTATTGATCGTATACAGTCGCTGGAGGTTGAATTTAGCATGGTCACTACCGCGCAAGACGACGCGGTGGGGGAGGCGGAGGCTTGGCGTGGCCGGTTTGATACATTTTTTCAGATGACAGCTTGTCTCAGTGCAGGTGGCAACGGTGGAGGAGGAGGGTCTTGTTCAAAATTCCACCCTAAACAGCATCAGCCTCCATTGTTTACGAGGGACCTCAAGTTGGAGACCGGCAATCTGTTCCTTCGCAAGGTGGAGCACTGGGTACGCCAATGAGGAGAGGCAATGGACACCTCGGAGTCGGACAAGTGCATCAATTCGGCCTGGCGATTCATGGATCCTGGGGCATACAATTGGTTTGCACACTGGATTAGTCAACAAGGTGTCACGGTGATTCCTGCTGCAGGGGGCTCTTATGCACCGGTGATGTGGCCGCGTTTTGAGTCTGCTTTTCACCATCATTTCGTCCCAGAAGTCGCTATCACTGCTGTTGGAAAGGAGATCCGCACGCTACGGTATTACAGAAGGGTTGGAGCAGTCGCGGATTTCAACAAGCGCTTCTCCGAGCTTATCCGCATGCTGCGAAAGAAAAACACTATTACGCACGAGGATCCCCGGTACGACGACTACTGTTTGAATCCACCCCCGGGAATTGCAGATCTGATCATCGCCTCAACCCGCATGCAAAAGAAGCTGCAGCCAGCTACCCCTTTCACGTTTGCCGATGCTATGGAGATCGACGGAGAGTTCTCTGAAGGTACAACATCACATCTGGCTAACACAGCTACTCCAGTGAACCATCGCGCCGACTTTGTCCCACCTAACACAGCCACTGTTCCAACCCCTGGTGATCCGGAGCCAATGGATTTTACAGTAGCTAACCCCAATACCAGGTGCAACCACTGGAATGGTTTTGGACATGAGGCGTGCGATTGTGCGACTCCAGACACTTGGGGGCTAGGCCAAGCTGTCCATGCAAGAATGGGTGGAACCTGCACTGGACGGGACGGTGGTCGTGATCGCACCGATACTCGTTGTGGTGGCCCAGGAACTTCGGCCAGGTCAGTGGCCGGGGGCGTCAATCACATGCAGGCGGCCGCTGTGGAGGACGCGAGTGTGAACGATGATGCAGAGGATTTGGCAGTGGAGCAGGAGGTAGGGGATGAGGAGGACGGCCAGGGAAATGGCGATTGGGAGTAGTGGTGGAACGTCCTACTACCCAGAATATTATTGGAAAAGCAAAAACGGTGCAGGGTACGGAATCGGGAGAAAGCAACGCATGCATACGGCATGCGAAATTGTACCTGAGCATCCTCACAGATACTGAGACTTCTGCTCTTCCTAGTTTGCCAAACGCTGAATTGCTGCGTTTTAACGCTTCAGTTTCTACCTCCAATGATAAAACTCATTCATCGTGTTCCTTGTTTGATTGTGGTGCCTCCCATCGTTACCTGGATACTGCTTACGCCAATTCTTCGGGCTTGAAACATCGACTTTACGGGCGCATGAGAGTCTCTGTCGCAGGAGAAGAGAAGGTGGAGGACGATAGATGGCAGGTTTGGCTGAACGTGGCAGTAAGAGGCGTCACCGGCAATCGCATCAACATCTCCAGGTGGTACACTATTTTCAACTTGGGAGGCATCTATGACCTAATTGTGGGTAAAGATTGGATGGCAGCCAATCTGCATATCATCAATCATAAAACTGATACTCTCCATATGCTGGAGCCCGATTGGACTGATTTGCAGCAAGGCTCCCACCTTCAGTCAACAATCATCACGACATCACTTGTAGGTCTGCGACCTCACCAAGGACAATTGAGGGAAGTTCGGGTTCATTGCAAGACAGTTGCCTGTAGATCAGCGATTGATTTGGTCTCCGTGTCCTTTGATGCCAAGTGCAAGTCTGCAGAAATCTTTATTGTCAATATTCGGGAACATATTGACAAGATAATGGATGAGCAGGAGGAGGCCACTCCACACAAGCCGGCAGACCTCGAAACATAGCGGCTACACGTCAGGAAGGCATTTGCAGATCTCTTCGAACTACCAACAGGAGTCCCTCCAGCTTTGGAACACGACGTTCGAATCCACACCGATCCAACAGCAATGCCGCCTGATCACCATCCGTATCGGAGGTCAGATTCGGCGCGCCTGGAGTTTGACACCCAGAATCCCAAGTTACTGCCCAATGGCTGGGTTACTGACAGCCACTCCTGATTCGCGGCACCAGTGATCTTTGTTGAAAAACCGGATGGCTCTGGACTGCGGATGTGCATCGATTACAGACGCCTAAACGCAATCACCACTAGAGACTGGTATCCACTTCAGTACATTGAAGATCTCATTGATCGGCTTCACAGGTCCAGTGTGTTTACTAAGATCGACCTGCCGGTGGTTATCATCGGTTACGCATACCCGTGGATGACAGGCACAAGACGGCATTTGTCACTCCGGATGGCTTGTATGAGTGGATGGTAATTCCGTTCGGTCTAACTAATGCACCGTCAGCGTTTATGCATGCCATGCATTGCATTTTGGGACCGTACAAGAAGTTTGCAATTGTATACCTGGATGACGTGCTAATTTCCTCTCGCAGTTTGGCCGAACACAAGATGCATGTCGACACTATCCTGCTGGCCATTGGGGCGGCTCATCTCCGCTTGAATGAGCCAAAATGTGTTTTTGGAGCCACTGACATGCAGTTCGTTGGTGTCAAGGTCAATTCGAGTGGAATTCACACGGAGGACAAGAAGATCGTAGCCCTAAATGACTGGCCAGAACCAGTAAGCACAGCCCAGCTTCGGTCGTTCCTGGGGTTGGACGGCCACTATAGGTAATTTGTGCAGAAGTTTGCACACCGGACCACGCGGCTATACGCGTTGACAGCGAATACAAGCGCCGTTCGATGGCTTCGGAAGCATCAGGTGGAGTTCAAAGATATTCGGAGGGCTCTGGCCTCTGCTCCGGTGCTGGCACTACGCGATCCTGAGGGAGGCTACATCCTGCGCACCAATGCTTCAGACGTTGCGATTGGAGGCATTCTGGCTCAAAAGCAAGCCTGGGGACCGGAGGGCCAGCAGGTGGAACGTCCGTTGGGCTTCATTTCTCAAAAATTTCATAACGTCGAATCACGCTACGTTGGGTAGGACCGCAAGCTTTTGACCATTCACGACAATTTGATGCACTGCGAGCCTTACCTTAGCAATCAACATACATCAGGATATATGGACCACCTGTCGTCGCTGCAGCATATTCTGCGCCAGCTGAAACTTTCTAGCTGCCAATGGCAACACCTGGATAAACTGCAACAAATCGACTGTTTAATCAAGTACTTCCCAGGGGTAGCCAATCTGGTAGCAGAGGCGTTGAGCAGAATTCACCATCCGGTGTCAACTACCCCAGCAGCCACCATCAGCATGAATACCATGGAACTCCAGATCATAGGCGCAGAGGAATGGAAGCAGGAGGTGTGTGGGTTACTGGTGAGAGACGCGTATTTCGGTCCAATTGTCAATGTCCTTCAAGAGGAAGCCGATGTATCCGAGGTGGCGGGAAATCAGGCATCTCAGTGTTTGAAACAAAAGCACCATTAGAAAAGCATTGTGCGAGCAAGACTGTTCCGACTGGATTGTGACCTTCTCTTTCGCAGCGATACTTGGGCACTTTGCATCCTGTTGGACATGCAGAGCGACATTATCTTGGAAGCTCGTGACGCTCCGCTTGGTGGCGGCCACCCAGGAGCGGGAATACCAGCGGCTACCATTGCATCACGATTTTATTGGCCTCATTTAACTCAGACCGTACGGGTGTGGGTTCAAGGTTGTGACTTTTACCACCGTGTCAAACATTCCAACCAACTCCTGTATGGCTTGTTGCAACCGCTGCCAATTCTGGAGACACAGGCTTCAAGGGTTAATATCGATTTTTTTACTAAATTACCAGCTACCGCCAGAGATGACTATGACTGCATCATTACGATTGTCGATCCACTAACTCAGAGAGTGTGATGGGAAGCAGCCAGGGAAAAGGATCTAACTGCAGAGGCGTTCGCCAGAGAGCTTAGTGACATGTGGGTTCAAAATAGCGGAATTGCGGATGATATTATCTCGGATAGGGATATGCACTTTATGTCGGATTTCTGGGGATCCCTGACGGCCCAATTGGGAATCAAACACTGTCACAGCACCGCCTATCATCCGCAAACAGACCGCCAAGCAGAGAATCTGAATGCAGTCATCGAACTCTATTTGAAAGCATACGTGGCTCAGCACCCAAAGGAGTGGGACCGCCTGCTATCGTTAGCTGAGTTCACCAACAGTGCAGCATACCACATGTCTCTCAAGACTTCTCTGTTCCGGGCCGACGTGGGATTTGTGCCGGGGATGCCGATTGAACTCCTGGTACCAATCCCAAGTGCCGACTGGATGCCGAAAATCAGCCTCGAACCAGATGACTTTGCGGAACAGATGATGTCAGATCTCCGTATGTTGAGAGAGTGGTTGGAGGAAGCGCAAACAAGGTTGATTTTGGAATCTAATATGTCTCGCCGCCCGCAAGATTCCAATGTGGGAGATTCAGTTTTTCTCGACTTCAAGCTCCTCCCGATCGGCTGTTCAAATCTTACTAAATCGGAATTGGCAAATCTTAATTTGAGAAAGTTTAAGTAGTCTCTTGGCGGGCCGTTTTGCATCACCAAATCCATCGGTGCCAACACATTCAGGTTGAACACCCCAGCTCACTGGAAATTGCCCAATCTCTTTAACGTCTCCCGTCTGAAACAAGATTGTGTGGATCACAGCCGAGGTCATCCTCCACCACCACTGTGGCGCATGATGCCTGACAAGGATCCGGAGTATGAGGTTGAAGCCATTCTTGAGCATCAGCGCACTTTGGCCAAAACCCTGCAGTATAAGGTAACGTCGCTTGGATATCCTGAACCAGATTGGCAACTGTTGGCCAATTTGAAAGGCTACTGCAGAGATTTGCTGCGAGATTACCATCGGAAAATGGGTCTCTTGGTCTCTAGATGGATATTGCAAGGCTGATCAACGGGTTTTTGGCGCTTCATAGAGCTGTTGACAACAGGAGGCGGGATTGTTGGGGTTTTAGCTGTATTTTCTTTTTGTGTGCTTTGTTTTGGGGGCTGGTGCTGGTTTTCTTGGAGCGGAGGTAGTTGTGGGAGGTTTGGACGTGTACATAAGGTGGGGCTTTGTGCGGCTCTGCTGCAGCACACTGAGCAGGGTACACGGCGCTGCCATGATCGACCTCCGCGCCGCTAGCTAGCAAGTAGACGTAACCTTCTTGCGACCCTTCACTTTGGCTCCAATCATGTATTTGAGTTCTGATCGTATCATGACATGGTGAATATGCAGATTGTGCAGTTTTACAAGCTATTTGAGCTCCAGCATTCAAATTTGCAATCTGACTGATATTTGTTGAGTGGCTGTGAAATAGGGGTAAATTCGAGCGGAATTGGCGGGTTTTCGATAGCTACTCCACGAATATTGCTCGGATCGCAAATATTGAAAGAGGGAGTTGAAAGAACGGCTGAAACTGCACAATCTACGTATTGATCATATCACGATACGATCAGAACTCAAATACTCAATCTGAGCCAAAGTTGTGAGGTTGAAATACCGGGATTTTGGTGGTAAAATCCGCCCAATTACAACGGTCCGGGTTTTCGTGTGGAACACACCGGGAAAATTGACCTTATGCGATGTGTAACTCATAGAGAAGCTGTTTTTGGGCCGAGAATCCATAGCATATTTGACGCGTGGCACTAAGACATCCTATGGACCAGCAAGTTGACTAGATTACTATGATACGCATGCAATTATGGGCGCTTGATACTATACATCATGCTGCATTCAATAAAACAGTCAAATACACTTCATTGCAAGCTCCCAAATACGCTCTGAAGTACACTCCTGATTGCACTTGATTGTACACTCCCAGCCTGCTTGACTGACGCTCCCAATGAAGCTCTCAAGACGTTTCCAAATACACTCTGAGTACGTTCTCATGTATACTGCCGGGAATGCTCTCAAGCACACCCCCAAATGCACTCGATGGCACACTCCCAGCCTGCTTGACTTACTCTCTCAAGTACGCTCTCAAGAGGTTGCGGACTACACTCCGAGTATGTCCTCAAGTACACTGCCGGGCATGCTCCCAAGGATGCTCCCAATTGCACTCGGTGGCACACTCCCAACCTGCTCGACTGTACGCTCCCAATTGCTCTCGATGGCACACTCCCAGCCTGCTTGACTATACGCTCTCAAGACGCTCTGAAGACGCTCTCAAGTACACTCCCGAGCACGCTCTCAAGTACACTCCCAATTGCACTCGATGACACACTCCCAGCCTGGTTGACTATACGCTCCCAAGTAAGCTCTCAAGACGCTCCCAAGTACACTCTGAGTACGCTCCCAAGAACACCTCCGAGTATGTTCTCAAGTACACTCCCGGGCATGCTCTCCAGGACGCTTCCAATTGCACCTGATGGGACACTCCCAGCCTGCTTGACTGTATGCTGCCAAGTAAGCTCTCAAGAGGCTCTCAATTATACTCCCGAGCACACTCTCAAGTACACTCCCAATTGCACTCGATGGCACACTCCCAGCCTGCTTGACTGTATGCTCCCAAGTAAGCTCTCAAGACACTCCCAAGAACACC
>Ga0307512_10002780_pt1 | contig 21326 bp, 25 predicted proteins | sample 14_EM_MG_FD_200267 | JGI IMG/M metagenome (GOLD analysis project Ga0307512, IMG submission 200267) | Populus trichocarpa ectomycorrhiza microbial communities from riparian zone in the Pacific Northwest, United States - 14_EM | ecosystem: Host-associated > Plants > Roots > Unclassified | place...
ATATTCGAGGAGATTGGTGATTATTAGGAAAGTATGTGCTTCAAGTTCCAAAAGTTAGGAGATCCCAAACCGGTGACTATGGATCCATCATGGGTTAGGAAGAGAAATCAAACGAGATACGTTGAATCACCCACCGGGGTCCCACCCTTTCGTAGCCTTGGGAAAACAAAGACGGGTGGAATCGTCAGGATCAAGATGGAAGGGTGGGAGGAAAACCGAACCGCGCTCACATTGAATCCTTGCGTTCCACACCCAATGTTTCCACCCTTCGTGATATCGTTGAAACCTGCGAAGCCCTTCTTGTACAAAACAGGGTTAAGGAAACCCAAGGTGGGCAACCCAACGCTCAACCGATAATCGTTCAAGAGAGCGATCAGAGCGGTCACGACGGGCGTCGATGCCGAAGTACCTGTTCCGAAAGTGGCATTCCCAACCCAGAAAAATCGGTACCCGATCGAGAGAGCGGAAACGTCGGGGATTCCCTGCAAATGTCACCATGGAGGTTTATGAAATCTCCCGTCAAAAACGCTATTCGGACGCGAAAGCTTAAACGAGATCTGCTTACTCGACCATGCCTTGGGCCGCGGGAGTGACACGTCAGAACAGAACGCATAGGAGTTAGATAGGGAGAAGGCTACTTACGGGTTGTATAGGCCCTTGTAAAGTCCCTCGGGAAGTTTCTCGAGATAAGCCTTGACGGCCTTATCTTGATATGATGGTCTTGGGAAGTAATCACTGAATCCCCCTCCAGAAAAGAACGTTCCAACTTCATCAATGTTATTGGTCGCCCCAACGGATGTCACGCTATGGTAGAAAAAAACTGTCAGTTGTGCCAAACCAAACATCAAGCAACGATGCGATCACGCCCATAACTCGGCGGGACCATCTAGTTGAAGCGAAAGAGCTCACTAGGGGCATGAGGCGGGAAAAACTGTAGACCATGTGGTACATCAGAATCGGGAGAAGTAAGAAAGGCGGCCGGTTCTTACCAGGCAAGAACTTGGTCACATTACGTCCGTCGTTACTGAAGCAAAGATTTTCAGTCCGATTTTCCAGGCCCCAATCGCCGACACCACCGTCTCCAGCCGCGAAGAGAAGTGAAACACCACGAGCGCCTGTCAACGATAACCAAATTGAGCACGGTGGGCGACCCGCGTGGACAAAAGCGGGAGGAATTTCTCCACTCACCAAGTTGTGCGAAGCTGTTGCAAACCCGTTTCGCATACGAAATTGGAACTACGGAGGTTTATAGAAGCGTGAGTAAAAAGAAGACGAGTTTGAAACAAGATCAGCCACGTGCCAGTCTGCTCGTGATCCGCATATGACGTGGAGATTGCTTGCGGAGGATTTTTCATGCTGAGCACAGCATCTACCCACTAGTCGTACCGATCGCACATCAATGCCAGAGATAAACAAATGGGAGTTTCAGGGGTGACGTACATCACCGAAGGGCTGGTGGCAGTGGGACATCAGTCAGAAATTCCCACCCGGGATACCGCTTCACGAACCTCATTTCCATTCTCGGGGTACTTCGCATCAGGGATGAAAGGAGGAGCACCACGCGTGGACCAGTAAACACCAGGAATGGGGTAAGCCAACCCATAAGCGAGCTGGGTGTCGATTGCGGCTTCAATACCAGATTCACTCAAGTTCTGGCTATTCTGGCCGCCTGGAATCGAAAACCAATTAATCACAATTCGATGGAAATCTTAAGTTGCCCCTTACCATTCACGGAGATGAACTCGAAAGAAGTTCCGACTGCTTGTGGGACCTGATCCGCATAGAATGTGTTCAGGTCTTCAATATTCGCATATTGCTCCAGGAAACCTGTGACGCCGATGCGATTCTTCTTTGTCGGAGTTTTCGGAACATAGCCCACGGCGTTATAGAGCTGTTGCAAGCAATTAACCGTAACGGTTTCGTTGCAGGATAGATCAACCGTGACGCCGGAAACGGGATTCTTGTAGACCCCAGAAGTATTGGAAGCGAGGGAGACGCTGTGGTCTTTGTTGCCGTCCGAATCCGGCTTCCAGTCCAAGAAAGCAGAACGCATTGCCTTCCAGCGTCCGAAGGAGGTAGTAGGTTGGATCAGATCAACGTGCGAGTGTAAGATACTGGGAAGACTGTATTCAGTCGTGCGAACGATGAACACATTGTCCTGGACGTGTCTCCAAACATGATACGTCTTCGTGATAGGTCAGTGAAACGGTGGCTTGGTGATCAACAGCGCATCACATACAGTGTTGAGCATCTGCTCGGCGAGACGAACAGGAATCATGACAGTAACCCAATCTCTGGCAGCGGACCTGGAGATGGCTTCCTCGTAGATTCCCCATTTTTCCAACCATTGAGTGACGATGTCGAGGCTCTCATCATAAGGCCGAACGAGGTCATCAACCTGGTCCTTCGAAAGATACTTGCCGTACCTCTCGTGGTCTGGGTCACTGATTTCCATCAAATGCTGTTCCAAGACATGGAACTGAGGCTGGGGAAGCGCAATTCGAAGACGAAGGAGGTGGTCCGGAGAAGCCGATGAATATTTGACCCACCCTGGAGGCGGGTGGATCGACTCTTTGACTGCGAAGTTCCATTCCAGGGCGGCGGAGGCAAAAACAATCGAAAAGAGAGACGCAAAAGAAACGAGTGACAGAACCGCTCTGAGGGAGGTGAGCATGGTAAGAGGTGCACCTTGTCCTGAAGCCGGAGCAAAGGAAGTTAAGATGAGGACCCTAAGCGACGCTGGAGATGTCCAGGTTTAGTAGCGCTGACCCGCCAGCCACTGTTGGATAGCCAAGGGGCTGCCGCTGTAACATAACGAACAAGACAGATAAAAAAATCGGATCTGGAATCAGAAACCGCGTGCTTCATCATTCGGTCCATCTGAGACTGTGTAGCTAACTCTGATGGCGGTCGAAAGGGGGAGTGCGGTGCGAGCGTGCGAGAATAGATTTCATGTGAACGATCTTCTTTGTCGGTCCAGATCACATCAGTTACTTATTCCGGCTCCTTCGGTTGCATGACTGAGTTTTTGACTCTCGTAACAGTCGGCATTGCCATTTAAAATCCGCTAATCGATCCGGTTAGCCGACGGTCGGATTGCTGATGGTCCATCGACCATCGATGATCGATGATGTATGATGCCGCATGATGTACGACGAGGCTGGGCGAGTTGGCCTCAGCCATCGTCCACGAGCATGCGTTCGAGCAACGTTTCCGTTTCACTGCCAGTAGTCGTCCTCGGAGTGTGTGCTCTCTTCTTGTCGCTCTCTGTCCATCTCTTGGCGATCTTGTCAAGTCGGCCCACTTTCTCCCAATTCTCGCAGGGGCACTGACGTTAGAGCCGCAGATACAAATGCCTTCGCTTCCTCCGATGGCTCAACGGAAGAGGTCGAGTTCCCAATAAAACTCCCAGAGGCCGCTCTTGTTACCGAACAGTCGGAGAACTTCGGGTTGAACTCGACCTTCGATACCCAGTGGTCAAACCTGACCCCAAAACGAACTATGGGATTCGTCTTTCACCCAGCGACCAAGAAATTCTACTCGGTCGCATTATATCATCAAATACACTGTCTTAATGCCTTACGGAAATACGTCGCCAAAGGTTAGCTAACGTGGTCCCTTCACTCTGCGTACCTGCTGACATCGCTTCAGGAAACAACTTGACCCTATCGTATGCGGTTATAACGCACGCGGAGCATTGTCTCGACTACCTTCGAGAAGCGCTATTCTGCCACTCTGATACAACTCTGGAACCTGTCAGGGAGGTCAGGGTGGACGAAAACGGTGCTCCAGTAAAAGAGGGTTCCACGGGCGTTCATGTTGATCAGGTCGCCATGGGTTGGGGTGTTACTCACAGATGTCGAGACTGGGGTGCTCTGCGGGACTATATGAGCAATAACTGGAATAATTGGCCAGAAGAGTACAAGCAGACATAAGGTATGACACATTGACTTTGGGTAGGTATTCAGTGTATCATATAAATATAAGATATACTTCGCGCTGCAATTCGTTCGAGTGGAACACCAAACAATGTATATGCACTTGCGACTGCGTAAGCTAAAGAGAATGGGGTACAGAATAGGTCTGAAGGTGAACGAACGTCAGGTCCCCGGCAGACACCGCCCGCACAGATGCTAGACGTACTGGTCACTTCTGGAGCCCAACCTCGATGTTTGGTGTCGGAAGTTTCTCGATGGGAATGCGCCGACCTGAGGTGGCCCTCGAGATCGTAATCCCAAGGTTGGTGATGGCCAAGAGCATGGTCGCGATGCAAAGAGCATAAAGTGCCACAGTCACGACCTTGGATGGGGTACGGGTTCGTGTCGAGAGAGGCTCGGCATAGTCAAAGTCATCGTCTGGGTGACCGACGAGGGATTTACCCTCTGCTGGGTCGTGAAGATTCGCCTTTGACTCTGAGGAGAGGAAGGAGTACGGGACGGACATGTGTGCGGTGATGGAGAGACAGGCGGTCACTCGAAACTTATCTCATCCTGGAATGATCGCGCGCGGATTGCGGAGGGAAAAATTAAAATTACAGCAGCTGTAACAAATAAAGCACCGAACCGGTTCATCCGGATTTGAAACGCAGGACCCAGGAACCCCGGTACCGGTGTGATAAGTGATTGGCATTTTTGGATTTCTCATCGTGATGAGATCGATCGGAGAAGCTGTTAACGTGGAACGAACACTTTGCGCGCCAACGGGGCCCCTTCAGTGGTTGTCCGTTCCATACAGGGCACCCCGGTCGCATCTCACCGACCGCCAAAATGCGCTCATCTCATAATGGTTCCCGTGTTACATACGCCACAGCCTCGAAACTGTTTAAGTAGCGGGCACCAGCCCTCATTGTCTGTCTACCACCGTCCTCCTCCACCTCTTCCGCACCTCCCTTAACGTCTACTACATCATGAACTTCTTCCCCAAGATCCTTGCCCTCCTCGCCGTAGCTGTCGCTGCCAACGCTGCTGCCGTTCCCCGAGATCGTAAGCTTGGATCTCATCTCTCGACCGCGAGGCTTGATATTGACCCCCTCGGATGACAGGCGAGGAAGTTGATTGCACGGCAAAGCGTGAAGTCATGAACGCTCGTACTCTTGCTCTCTGCTTTTAGGGCTTCCAATTACGCCTACTATCTATGAGGCACGGTGACGGCCATTATTTATGAGGTACGCTGGCGAACATGCCCGAGCTTCCACCTGGCTAACCATACCCTTTCTCAGAGCCTGTCGGTTAACCTGGGCCCTGTCATTATCTCTCCTTCCCTTGTATAGCGTCCTTAAACAATATACGCATTCGTCCCTTTTCGATAAATATTGATTCAGCTTTGAGAGTAAATGAAATGATAGTCAGAACCCAAAAATATCGGCCCTTGTCAGTCGGAAGTTTGGCTCTGCATAACGGAAAGGTCACGCCGCCTTCCGAACTATTTTCCATCAGTTACCTGTCCATGATTTAATCTTATGAGTCGCCAGAGGACAGGTTTATAACGGACTCCTAGCTCGTTGATACGACCTTTTCGTCTGATCATATTCCCGGCAAGTTCCGTAACTCCTTCCGTAACGCTGTCAGGAATGTTTCATCATGCCGACAGACTATGAGATGCTGACCATCCAAGAGGACGATGCACATGCGTCTACGACCTCCTTGCTGCCTCTGCACATCGAAGAGGATGGTGACTCGAAACGCTCCAGTCTCCCCCCATTGCTGCGAGCGGCCGGACGAGTTCCACGACTCGCACTTTACTTTCTGGCTCTAGTCCTCGGTATCGTCACTATGGTGTTTGTTCTGAAAATATTCCTTGGTATCAAAACTCCAGAGCTACGGGGCACAATAACAATGGACGATGCCTTTGATGGATCACTAAGCCCCCGTAGGCACACGATCGAGTGGCTACCTCAGTGTAAGTTCTTTCCTTGCAATGTCTTCTAGTTCCGGAACCACAATGCCACATTTTCAGGGGGAGATGATGCGTACAGCACACTAGAAGGCGGAAATCTGGTCCTAGTCCACTTGTCAACAAATTCATCCGAAGTCCTGCTTTCGAAAGACGACCTGGTTGATGTGAGTTGCAGTGCGCCCGCATAGCCCGCATCTGCTGTTCCTCCTTATCACCCCTGCAGGATAACCACAAAACCCTTGTCTGGTCAGAGTGGAAAATATCTCCGAGCAAGCGGTTCGTCCTTGTCAAAGCTGATCCGAAAAGGGTAGGTTATCTCGCGCGCATACCACATGGTCTCGTTCTGACACTTCTCGGTCCCTCGATCAGAGGTTTCACCGTTCAAAGCTTGGGAATTACTTCATTTACGATTTTCAAGCGAAAGAGACGCATCCGTTGATAGTGCCAACCGACCCTCCGCGCACAGTTCATGCGGAGTGGGCGCCAACTGAGGATCGAGTGGCATTCGTTCATGCTAACGATTTATACGTCACCACATCGGTTCTGTGGGTCCCTCGGGCATCCTCACGTTCGAAGTACGAGCTAATGGAATGAAAGGAATACCCCGAATGTCGTTCGGGTAACGGAAACGGGGAGTCAAACGGTCTTCAACGCTCTCCCGGACTGGGTGTACGAGGAAGAGGTCTTATTCCGGGACAACGCTCTATGGTGGTCCCCCGACTCTTCGAGGATCGCATATCTGTCCTTCGATGATACCTTTGTGGATACGTACTCCTTTCCCATCTACAATCCTACTGGGAAGAGCGGCGCGATTGTGCCGTTCACCTCAGAGAACACGATGAGATACCCAACGGCTGGCCATAATAACCCCATTGTCTCCGTACATGTCCTAAACCTGGAGCTCCTCGACTCTGACCCCTCTGACGCGAGCTCGTTCGTGGCTGACCTCGACTGGGATGGTCGGTTTAAACGTGACGACAGTATCTTGTTTAATGTCGCCTGGCTGGGCAATACGACCTTGCTGCTGAAGGAATCAAACCGAAATTCCGATAGCGGGAACGTCGTCATGTTCGATCTGACTCCCGGAACCTTCCACGGTGGCGTAGTTCGAAAACTGGGTAAGCACGGGGAAGAGAATGATGATGGGTGGATCGACAGCGTAAGTGACTTCCAGCCCATTCGCTCCGTATCGTCTGAAACGCGATCCCTATGGACAGACACAGAACGTCCATGCTCTTCCTACTGGAATTTATTCTGATGCGCCGACGGCTTACTTGGATATCATTCCAAATATGGATGGATTTGTTCATATCGCCCTATTTGCTTCCGCGGAAGCAAGGTCTCCAACTTTCTTGACCTCGGGACCGTGGGAAGTGACCGAAGACCCACTTTGCGTTGACCCCAGAAATCGACTTGTGTAAGCAGCAGACGCGCGCACCGCCATCATTGCCCGCTGACCGCACTCTCAGGTATTTCCAGGCTGCCTACCCGACATCAGTCCAGCGACAGATATTTTCTGTTTCCTTGCCACAAAGTGCGGATGGAAGCGGATATACTGCGGCGGAACCCTATCCATTAACAAACTCAAAAACTCAATCTTATTACTTCGCGAAATTTTCCGTCCAGTGTGGGTTTTACCGTCTCAACTACGAAGGTCCCGATATCCCTCGGCAACAGATTCGCAATACAGCAAGTAACGGTGAGTATTGCAAAAGTAAGCTGGAGAAAGTGGTTCTCAGCTTCTTTGTAGCGGTGATCCGCATTCTGGAGAGTAATCCGCAATTAGCATCAAAGCAAGGGAGCTTGACCGGCGCCGACATCATCCTCTCTACCATCGAGGTGGACGGGTTTGGTGAGTTATGCTTCCGGGTCCGGATTATAGTGGGGCCCGTGATCGATTTTGTTATTCTCCAGAGTTCAACGTAAAAGAAATACGTCCGCCCGGCATGGATATTTCCGGCAAAACGAAGTATCCGGTTTTATTTGCAGTGTACGAACACTTGCCCCTTTTTCTTTGCGGAACGTTCTAGCGTTTTACGCTGACACCACGCATATGGTTTTTTTGTTTACCAGCTCTGGAGCGCCGACGAGTCAAATGGTCACGAACCGATACCAGCGCGAATGGGAGTATTACGTTTCGAGCCGCATGCGCTATGTCGTGGTCGTTGTTGATGGTCGCGGGAGCAACTACAAGGGCCGGAAGTTCAGGAATCCGGTTCGAGGGAGGTTGGGGTATTGGGAACCCTTGGATCAGATTAGCGCGGCCAGGTAAGGGAATCGTTTTCCTCGAGCGTCGTTCTCGCTCGAGTTCTCACCGCATCCTCATGTCTTCGTGTCCCATCCCTGTGTCATTGTTAACTGCTTTTGTTTTTACAGAGTCTGGGCGAAGAAGCCTTACACTGATCAGAAACGTATCGGTATATGGGGATGGGTACGGTGGAGTTTTATTTTCATCTTCATTGATAACACCCCTGTCTGGGGTACTAACTGTTTTGTTGGGTCCTGCGCCCCGTGCCCTGCCTAGTCATACGGTGGCTACGTTGCTGGGAAAGTGGTTGAACTGAATGCTGGCGTTCATTCGTTGGCCATTTCAATTGCGGTAAGGCACTGGTCTTGTTCTTTTGTGCTCCCGTGAAAGGGTTCACACCAAATCAATGCACGTGAACTAATGCGCCATTACGATTGTGATTCGTTTGGATCCCAAAAGCCTGTAGTGGACTGGCGATACTACGGTGCGTTTCTCCGTGTACATTCAGACGGATTCGACAAGGTCTCATTCAATCGTCTTCCCCCTACCCCCTTTACACACCTCGTGTGAAATTCCTGCATTTACATTGCACATATAGACTCAATGTTCACGGAAAGATTCATGGGGACGCCGGCCTGGAACCCAGGGGGATACAACACATCGGCGATAGCCAACGTCACGGGCTTCCATAATGCTCACTTTTTGCTCGCACACGGGACAGCAGATATCAATGTGCACTTCGCGAACTCGGCTCATCTTTTGGATATGTTGACTCAAGCTGGGGTTCGACGGTTCGATTTTAGGATGTTTGTGGATAGGTGAGTGGGCCAAGGCCGCCTTGCGTCCGCGCGTCTTACTCTGTATCGGTTTTGCTCTGTTTAACGCGTCGCTCATCCGTTTTCCTCGGGTGCCCCCTCACAGCGATCACGCGATGTACGGCGCGTTTAGAGAGGTGTTTGAGTATATGAACGTATTTTTGGAAGAGAGGTGGGGGGTGGGTCCTTCATAGCAAAACACAAAGGAATCCAGCAGAGCACACAACTGATACGACTCGCTTTTTTCCATTCGTAAATTATTATCTGCCGTATATGTAAGTGCCCTAGATACTCATTCGACCTATCACCGATAGAATTCAGAGAAGCAAGTTGTGCCCCCTTTGATGATGAATTCTCCTATGTATACTTCCGCACCATACAATGCACATACTAACCTGTGCCCATACAGCTGGTCTACCCAAGATCTAGATCGATCAGTTGCTCGGATCCGCTGATCCGGATCCCCATTGATCCACGTGGCACTTACCTTAGGAAATTCCCACCCTGCAATGAGATCTATTTTCGTGGTTATGACATTCGGAACATCGACAGCTACATCGGACGCTCGTACCCACATGATTCGTATTCGTATAATTCGTATCCCCGGGGGGCCGTAGGCGACAGGGAGGCCGCGCGCGCGTTCTCGGTCTGACCCTGGGATGTCCCATTCAAATACGAAAGGAGGGGGTCGTGGCACAGGCGTCAGCCGCCGGTCACTCACAATGGTGTTTGATCTAATAGTAAGCAGCAATAGAAAGCGTGGGAGGGCTGTAGAGTTGCCGACCTAGCAGCACCGCAGTCTAGCGGCGCGCTCGGTTGTTTTCTGTTGTGATGGTTTATGCGTGGCTGACCCACGTCACATTGATTCGACGACAACCCACTTCAAGTGGAGCCTGAGCGGTCTCCAATCCAGCCACCTCAAGTCCCTACCATCGTATGACGTACCGACCACTTTGAACAACGATAGCATACTGTAGCGCTGGACTAGCGTTCGGAGAACGGGATTTGGGAAATGCATGAGCCGAGTTCGAACCGTTCTTATCGCGAACGAACCCCAGGCACCCTACGGCCAAGAAGCTAAGATGAGCCGCGCCACCGCCATAGGAAAAACGCATCGCATCAACACAGACTTTTGAATACACCGGACCTTCAAATTCCTTTCTTCCGTCCGAAGATGGCCTGGAATGGAACAGAGGCGCCAATTCGACCCTGCGATGACGAGTGATGTCGAATGATCGGGGACAAGACGACTCATACGAGTCGCGTCGGCACAGAATGATGATGATTAGTATCCGATACAGTTGGACATCATTCCTCTCTGGGAAGCTTGGGATTCTATAGAGTCCAGGGCTTGATGACTCCAGGGCTCGTGGGACCAGCGCTCGGCCGCAAATCCTGCAGAATAGGACGCCCTCCGCGCCGCCGGAGCACCCGTATCACCACATGACTTCTCGAGACTAACGGCTATACCTATTGAAGTCTCAATACAAGCTGCACTCAACTGTTCATCTGAGCAAGGCACCGTGAGATCCGTTCTCACTTGCCGGTGCTGACGAAGCGATGATCAGGAAAACGCTTTGTTATCGAGTGTTCGTGTTTGCTATTTTTTCATCATGTGCCACGGTGATGGGCAGGGAACATCGATGGTGTTGACATGATGTACACGTCAACAAAAACTTGACAAGGCGTCGAGTCCAGGCCCTAGGTTCATCCCCATTTGCCACCGCTTCCGTTGCCGAAGACAGCCATTAAATCTTGGAATCGTAATCGTAACCAAGTTTCAATAAATATCCAATTCGAAACATAATGTTAACGAAGCAGCAGAGTAGGTGGTACAGGGATGGTGGAGATAATTCCGAGTCCGTCGTTCAACCAAGCAAGCTACTCGGAATCATGATGGGTGATCATGACTGTGGTGGTGAGAATGACCGTCTTCGTCCATGTGTCCGTCGTTGTGTCCTGAGTGATCCTTCATCGGCTCCTTATGATCTTCTCCATGAGTATGGGTGTGGGTGTGATTGCCGTGTGTGTGGTCGGTCTTACTCTCGCTGGTTTCGAAATTGTCGTTGTCTTTCCATAGTTTATAGTTGTTCTCCACGAATGAGCGAACCTGGGTCCAATCTCGGCACTGATGAGTCGTTCCTTCTCCATATACAGCCTGGGTCCTTCCGCCGGACACCGTGGTCGCCAGACGAGCTGGTTCCAAGGCGGTATCTGCCTGGCAGAGAAGCAATTGTCGAAGGTAGGAGAGACAGTGTACGGCATGATCGACGTTGTGTTGGCTCATAGTACCGTTCTTGGCTGCCACAGTGAGACGTCGGAATCCGTTCAGGCAATGGAGCTGGTGGTACATGGAGACTGCGTAGAAGGCTCGACCGTCCTCGTCGGCCTCCTCCGAGGGTGAGTCCAGCAAGACGAAACCGTGGTTCGGGATAATCGTACTCCAATCAACATCGTTATCCACTGGATAGAGATAGATTAGTAACTCAAATATTTGCCCGAGGGAATTAACATACACCCATAACGTTCAGAGTCGTCAACGGTCATCGCGACCGCCCGGACATCGACCGGTAGGAACTTTGGCTCTCCGGTGACCTCTTTTTCTATAGGAAACCGTAAGCAATCTATGAGAGAAGCAAATGTCAGGATTACATACGGAAGAATCGGGGGACGTCGCATTCAAGGAATATTGAGATGAAGTTGAAGACGAGAGAGGCGAAGAGAGCTACAGCAGCCAAATGGACGAGCCGTGTAGGGAGCACGTATGTTTCAGACTTATGGCGCAGCATGGTGACCACTTGAGAATGAGATGATAGTGGGCGGGGGAGTGGTGGGAGAGCGTTTCATCTCATCCTCGACTTGACTATGTCGCAGGCTAACATCGCGGGAGTCGATCAATAACCTCTGATGCGATCCCTCAGTTGACAGTCTCCGGGGTCTCAGCGGTCTCGAACCGGTGGTTCGGTTCTGTTCGGGGTGTCCAGAAAGGGATAGTTCTCCGACGTAGCGAGCGATCACTAGAATAAACTCAGTTGTCACTAAGAGCAGTTCTTTGATCGTTTTGTTGTTAGTTATCGAGCCGATATCGCCTCACATACTCAGTACTCAAGGGACGAGAAGTCGCGATTTCATCCTCGACCCTTACACGACGACGGCGATGTCAGGCATACTCTCGAGAGTCAGGTTAGCCTTGCGGAAGGTCCATCCTCCAAAATTCCTCAGGGCTCACTACACCTCTACTGCGACGTCTGCAAATGGCAACCAGACCACTAAGCCGACTACGCCCGCACCAGAGGGGACCATTCCTTTTACGGTCGATGGAGAAACCCACCAGACCTGGTATAGGGTTTTTGGCGACCTCACCTCTTCAAAGTCCGTCCCCCTCGTGGTCATCCATGGAGGTAAGTGTAGCACTTGCGGCCCTATTGTGGGGACGACAATGTGTCAATCTTACACGTGTACACTCTGACGTCGGATTTTTCCCCCGCGTTTTTACTTTTATTCCGTCTTCCTGAAATCCGCGGGCAGTGTTTGCTTATCGATGACCCCTTTATGTAGGTCCAGGCGCGGCCCACGACTACCTCATTCCCGTCAGCGATCTGCAGAAAACTCGACCTGTCATTTTCTACGATCAGCTCGGGAACAACCGATCCACCCATCTGCCGGACAAGCCCAAGTCGTTTTGGACTATCGACCTGTTCATAGACGAGCTAGCCAACCTCGTTAATCACTTCGGCATCAGTTCACGATACGACGTCCTCGGTCACTCATGGGGCGGCATGTTGGCGTCAGAGTTCATAATCAGACGTCAACCCACTGGCCTTCGCAAACTCGTCATTGCAGACTCTCTCTGCGCCATGGAGTTGTGGAACAAGAGCAATGAAATCTTCCAGAAGGAGTTTCCGGAGGAGATCCAAGAGGATCTCAAGCTCGGGTTCAAGGATAAGATCAGGTACCGAAAAGCATTGGAGATTTATTATTCCAGGCACGGGTGCACTCTCGATCCCCCTCCGAAAGAAATTGCCAGCGCGGTGCTGGACCCTACGTTTGGTGACAGAGAAACAAGAGAGGGCGGAGATCCGACTGTTAACATCGCCATGTGCGTTCTGTTTCGCCAATCTCACGTTCCCTGCTAACCAGACAATGGATTGGGCGTTGGTTGACTCTTGTTACAGGTACACGGGACCTCTCGTCGGTTGGAACATCATTGATGATTTGTACAAGATCAACGTTCCCACTCTTCTGTTGAATGGGAGGGCCGACATGGCGCAAGACTTTGTGATCCAATCATTCTTCGACAGGGTCCCCAAGATCAAATGGCTGACCTTTGAAAAATCGAGCCATGTTCCCATGTGGGAAGAACGCGAGAAGTTCATGGAGGTCGTCGAGCGCTTCCTCGAATCGGAGAATTAGCAGGATGTTGTCCCACTTAATGAGTATGTATTCGTGTAAACTAGGAGACAGTGATATCGAAAAGGAAAATAAATACAACATAGATACCGTCCTATATCCCGTATAGCGTCAGTTGTTTTCACCGTATGAGTCGAACTGCTTCATCCAGACTCCTGTCAAAACAAAGGCGATTGGTATCATATATTTGCGTGCAGGGCTGACATGTGCTTACCGTTCAAGGGAGTTTTCTTTACCCACCAAAAGTCGACTTTACAGTCCGGCGTCTCCTCTGAGCACACGAACTCGAAAGTCGAAAAGCCCAGAGAAGGACAGTGAAAACCATCGATGATCGTCGACTGCTCCGAGTTTTGATGGAACTGGAATGTAGTCAACTTCTTTAACCTCTTGGGAGCGTGCTCCCAGAGGACGTATCGAGAGAGTTCGCGAGAGTTGTCCAGCAGCCATACGTCCATCTTCCCAGAGTAGTCGATGTCCGTGGCTGGGTCGTGAGGCATGTCGCTGGGTGGGACGAGACCCTGGATTTCGCACCGTTCCATCTGGTGGTCCATGTTGCGGAATTGCATGATCGTAGATGTCTACCAAAACAAAGTAATTGTGGGCGATGAGCCGACAAACGCGACGCTAAGCGGCCAAACACACCTCTTTGGTCACCAAAAATCGTCTATCATCCGGGTAAATTGCACCCTCCCGACTGTAGTATATCCGGTCGTCCTCGTACATCTTGCGTTGCGAGTCATCGGTCTTGAGCTGTAGTACAACGTACGCGAAGCTGTTTATGGGAGTGAACATTTCCGAAGCGTTTCTATGAACCTTGTCAAGATTCAGGTAGGTGCTGATTCGTCTTGGGGGGTCCACAGTCTGGTAGGACTTCGGTGTGGGGCGGGTTGGGAATGCACCGTTGATGAAGAGACCCATCGAGAGGACAGAAGAGCACATTGCGCCTATGCACGCCCAGAAGAACAGACGACTTTCCACTGTTGCCTGAGGTCAGGTTGACTTGCATCAACAAAAGGGAAGTTTGGGACTCACAGAGGGACGGTTCCCTCGAGTTAAACGGACCACCTTCGTCCTCCAAATACAGTTGTCCCGGTCCCTCAGTGGGCAGAGCGACGTAGTCCGAACGAGAACCTCCTCCTGGCATGGCGAATTGGACGGCGCGCAGCAACTCTAGAACCCTGGGTTTAAGTCACCGGAGCGCATGAAGAGAAAGTACCAGCACGGCACCTATTGATCATACATCATCGATCATCAAGGACCCCCGAAAATAGGGGGAGATGGCCTGATCATCAGCGTCGTCTCGCTACAAGGCTATGGATACGCAGCCTCGTCCACGTTCCCAAGCGAGTTCTGAAATCTGAGCTCTTCCTCTCCCCCTTCGTTCCCCTCACGGGCTCCGACGTTCATTAAGCAAGAGAGGATGTCTCGATTCCGCACTGCCACAACTCCATCCACCCTCCCCTCGATTGCCTTGCTCGCACTGAGCGCTCTCAATCTAGCGGTTGTATTTCATTATTGGAGGGTACAGAGATCCACGTTGCCCGCAGACCACTATTCTCTTTACTGCAAGTCTCATTCGTCGGCTTTGGGTAGTGAGGGGCTCTTACATCCGTTGATTTTCAGCGTTCCGAGGACACGATTACCCACCCCTCTACCACGATGACAAACACCCTTTCGAGACGGTCATGATTACCGTCGAAGATTCCTCTCATTACCAACTCGGCCCCAAGTGGGATTCCGAGTGGTTCTCAATGGCTGGAGAATCATTTGGCTATGTTCGTCACGGAATCCCTTCCGCTACACGGGTGGTTAACGACGCTATCGCACCCGCTCCAAACAATACCATCGGTCGACCATGGGGAACGGTCTCTTCACGCGACGAGTACTACGACCCAAAAGCCATCACCGGCAAACGCATGTTTGTGGTCACGATGTTCCACGAACTCCATTGCCTCCGAATGCTTAACGGAGGGTTCGAATCCCAAGACAGCATGAGAGAGGGGCATCTTAAACACTGCCTCCACTATATCAGGCAGATGGCCCTGTGTGATGCGGACATGACTCCCGAGCCGGCCGGGTGGGAGGAAAAGTGGAGCGTCGAGGATGATACCGGTTTGGATCGGCAAGGTGCGACTCACGTTTGCCAGGATTTCCAGTCGGTTTTCGATGCGGTAGAAAACAAATGGGTCGAATGGCTGCGAGAAGGCGGGGAGGATAACTCAATGGGACACGCTGAGATTGTTGGATAGGCGGGAAAATCGTGTTTGTATCCATATTTTCTCTCCTTAATGTTGTATTTATTATTTTTCCTCATCTAAATCCAGTGCTAGACTGTCTCTCTCACACGAAGTACCAGCGTCGTCTTTCTTTTTCCACCTGAAATATCTGGCGTTGCGCACGAACAACTCGGCCTATTTAGACCCACACAAGGTGGCCTCCATATATGGTCTGCTTGTGGAGACTAATTCACTACCCTCCCTGAGTTGCATCTTCCAAGATGATCCTGGATCTTAGCCTCAATTGAGAGCCCCTCTCTCCTGCTCTGACGGGGCCGCCCAGTATTCTAGTTTGAAAAATGCAAGCCACTCGCCCCACTCCCTGATCTTTTTGTGTCATACAAATCGTTTCAAACCACACCGTCCTGACGCCAGAACCGATGGTTCAAACTTTCAACGTCTGGATTATACCACCTACTCCACACTGTTACTGTTCTCCCATCGGGACTCGGAAGTTTACGACCGAATCGTAATTTTTGTCAGACTGCCCAATATGTGGGTGGAAGAATAAGAAAAATGCAACTCTATTCTTATCCCCTGTTACATTCACTCAGCGTGCCGGGTGGCGGACGTACGGCCTTGAAAAAGGACGTTTCTGGGAAGTCAGGTTATAATGTATCGTGACCCACAGTAAGCAGGGGGATCTGCCGTGTACCCCGTCGTCGTTGCTGGGAAGGTGGTGCTCAAGTGTCTTGTGATTTATGAAACGATGGGAAGTGGCCTGGCGGGCGGCCCGGGTCGATCATATGTTTGGATCTGTGCTGTCGCCTGAACATACTTTCACCCTGTGGTGTTCCGCAAGGAATGGACAAACGACTTAAAGAGCATACATTATCTGACGAGGAATAGCAGTGGGGAGGGAGGAAAACGCAATCGAAAGGGTACGATGTGAGAAAGATGCAAATACATGAGTCGTAAAATTTGATCAGCTTCCGCAAACAACAGCCGAGAAAGAAAAAGTCATGTCCAGAAACCTAAATCCAAAAGTCGTGAATAGGTTCGTGAGTTCCCTCAAACCAAAAACAGGGTAACTACTACGCCAGAGACAACGCCCCCAACCAACATTCTAGCGCCCGTCACAGCGTTCATCAAGGCAGAACCATCATCTTTTCCGGTGCTCGAGAGGGATCCGTTCTAACTAGGTACCGGGGTAGGACTCGGCGAGGAAGAACCCCCACCAGATCCACCACCTTGAACCAAGTACGGTTTCACAGACTCTCGGAGGGACGTCGTTATCGTCATTCCGGGTTGTTGTATTTCGCCGACGCAGTCCGCCTGGCCAGATCTCAGCGCGCACGAGAGACTGAAGTCGATTTTGGGAAAGGAAACGTGAACGACCGCATCGGAAGGGCCTTGGACCATCGTGGCTGTACGAAAGAGGAAACGAGCCGAAATATCAGCCACGTTTATTCGGCGACCTTTCTGTGGGTCGCAAACACTCCAACCCACGATGGGGTGGGCGCTTTTGGTGGGGGTGAACGACTACTGAGATAGGGCGAACTTACCGGTTATGGAGAAAGAGGGTGAAGAGATGGTTCCGGTTGGTTTACTGGGTACAATCTGCCAAGTCGTGCGGCCGTCGAGGCCCACACCGAGGATGTCGACGCTGACCGGCTGCTCGTCAAACCCAGGTATGTAGAGCGAAGTCTCAGCGACGACGTCTATCCAAACAAATTCGTCAGTCAACGTTCCATTTCCTCACTTCCGGTCTCCCTCTTCGGCACCGAAAGATCGTATTCTGCCCACTTACAAGATAACGAAAGCAGCAAAGTCACGAATATGGTTTCAGGACGAAACATATTTCCAGTGACCAAGATCCTTGCAAGTTGTGTGGCCGTCACGGAGCGAAGAGAAAGAGGGGGGGTGGAGATGGCAACTCCACGTAAATGGCCCAAATGGGCTCTACACACCTCGTTGTACAACGTTCGTTACCAAATGCCAGCTCCAGTTCCACGGAAGCAATGTTCAAACCTCGACTCATGTGACGATGCCGTATTCGTAGTTGTATACACGGCCAGTTGAGGTGTCCTACCGTGAAATACTGATTAAGATTACAATGATAACGGGACCAGGTGTCAATGAGGTCGAAGACAAGTGGGATGAACGGTCCACGGTGAACAACGCTACACCCCATACAACCATACTACATATATAAAGCCCGCGGGCGACTATGGAGGAACATACACCAAGTACATAACGACATGATATCACACGAAAAATAAAAATCAACCAGGAGGATCAGGAATGGGTGTATGCGGGGGCAGAGTCCGAGCTCTGAAGCGCAAATTCCTCACAACCTCGGCGGAATAAACTACAATGCAGTGGGTCGAAGTCGACGATGACAAGAGAGCCAATCAAACGACGAAGTCTCGACACCGAAAAATTGATATCAGAGGGCTCCATTTGAAATAAAGAAAGGAGAACAGACCGACGTCTGCTAGTCCTTGACCGAGGTAACGCTACCAGCCAGCGGGAACAAGGGGAAGTCATCAATCCAGATCTCGAAGGTTGCGTACGCCGGTCCCAGTTTCTCGGTCGGAGTGCTCAACTCCAACGCATCCATAGCCAACGGCTCGATGCAACGCTTGTAGTCATCCGCGAGTGGTAACCCCCCGCTTTCCAACAGCCCCCGCACCTTCGCCCTAAATCCTTCCATAAGCTCCTGCCTTTCTTCTTCAGGCACGAACGTGAAAAGCAGCGCCGAGAGATAAATTGCCTTCCACCTCACCCGATCGAGGTCAGGACCGACTTCAGCCCCGGAATTCCGAGCGACTCCCGAGTTCCTGGTAGTTCTGTCCCCGATTACTCTATCCATCTCCCCAATCAGCGTCTTCACCTTTCTAACGTCCAGCTCGACTGTCCGGAATTTGAACAGCGTAAGAGTCGAATAGATGTACAAGTCGACAACGTCTTCTTCCGTCGCGTTCTTCTCGATATCACCTTTAACATCGAACAACGCCTCCCTGAACGATTCCGCCGCGATCCCGCTCGTGAAGGTGACCGCCTGGCTCGATGTACCAAGGTTGAGGATCATAGCTATCGCGTAGATTGCCGTAGCCTGGCTGGAATCGCACTCGAGGCCGGCTTTCAGGAGTCCCAAGGCGGTGTTAGACGCAAATTTCGGCAGTTCACCGTCGGCAGCAGCGTGGAACTGAGCGACAGCAACGAACGCGTCGACCGCATGGAAGTTCATCCGTTCGCGATAGCCTTCTGGGATCACCGCGTTCGTCAAGGCCCAAATGTGAGCAATTTCCGTGAGCAACGTCTTCCGCGACTTGAATGCGTATGGAACGCGATATATGAGCCAGAAGGTGAACGCGACGACATCGATGTTAGTGGCAGTGACCATCAGTGTATCGATCAGCTCCGAGGAAAGTTTCCCGAACTCGATCTCCCGCTCCACCAACGGCTTCCACCTTGCAGGAGGTAGGAGGAGATCCAGAGCGTAGGTAATCAGAGCTCTGAGCACCGCTTCGTCCTCCGACCAGGGCGAGTCGTAATCGTCGCAAAGCATCGGCAAGAAGGAGACGATGGATGACGCGATACCATAGTCGCCTCGAGGGATACACGCGTGCATTCCGTGGATGAGATTGATGATAGCCTGTCGTTCGAGGGGCTTGTCACTTCGAGCGTGCCGCTCGAGCATCATCCTGATCTTTTCGATGAATTGGAACCGATCCTGGATCTTCAACTTCTCTCCGCCCCACTCCACATCCTCAGCCCCCTCCACAGGAGAAAGCCATGCCGACGCGGTCAGCAACCGTGCCCGAATCCCCTCGGAGTGTGGCGTATTGAACTTCGTTTGGAAAGCGTCGACAGTGAGTTGCTGGGCTGCCCAGGCAACCAAAGCAGTTACAGGGATACCCCCAACGTTGTGATCGTGATCCGAATTTCGATCAACCACTGACTGGAACTTGATATGGCCAAGAACAAGGACGCAGTCGATCGCTATGTCGGTCTGTTCTTGACTGGGCTCTTTGTTGAAGGAAGATTCGAGGGTCAAGTTGAGAAAAACTATCACAGACTTCGGGAAGCTGTGGGGACGGGAAGAGGAAATTAGGGCCAAGCTTGAGACCACAGCCCTGGACTCGGTCGGGTCGAGTGGCATCTGGGACAACCACAGGATCGCCTCTTCCTGGACCTTCTGGCTGGTATCGATCTTATCCAGAGAGTCGTCGAAGGCGTTCGCCCACCCGACCCGAATGTGCTTGTATTCTGCTGGGAAGATTGTCCCGGCTTCCATGTACCAACGCTGAAGAGTGTTGCTGCCAACAACAACCTGAGCGAACGGCCACAGGACTGCGCTGGTTATGTAGCGGAGGATGAGGTAGCAACCATGCGCGAGAAGGTCCACGATCGGTATGACCACCCTCCCGATGGCGACAGAGAGTCGATGGACGAGTAACGTCGAATAAGGGCGGAAGGGGGCGTTGGTGACGAAGGGGAGGAAGGTCGAGATGAAGTATAAGACGGAGAAAATTCCTCCTATGATTTGATACGCGATCGCCACCCTCTCGTCCATTCGCCAGAGGTACACAACGGCCCCGGTAAAGAACAAGAGGACAGAGGAGTGTAGGAGGGGTGGGAGAAGAGCGACGAGACCGTGAACATTCCACCGTTGGAATGCCATATAACGGATCTGTCGTTGGCAAGCGCGAATGAGGTCGACAACTGGGTTCGCACCGCTGTGGTACTCCGTGAGCCACTCTTTACAGACCATGGCACCGAAGCTGGCACCAAGACTGGCGGAGAGACTGGCGAACCAAAGGCAGTTGACGGCGATCGCGAGGCCGGAGGGCTTGAAGGGAAGAGTTGGGTCGGATGCACTTTCGAGGTTTGGGTCGCGGCCATTCAGAATCTGGTACAGGAGTAGGGCCGACTGCTGTTCGTAATTCGGTCCTAAGTCGTCCAGAGCCCTGATGAGAAAGGTTGTGACGATGGCAGAGAACAAAGCGGCCTGCAGATTGTGTCAGTCCGATCGGAATCAACGGTCACGCCCAAAGACGAGACTCACGAAGATGAGCAGTACGTCCAGATCTGAATTCCATTTTTCCAACCTCTTGTCGTCAAATTCTTTGGAAATCTTGTTATAAGTGGGCCAAACTTTCGCATGGATGCCACCGGTTACAGCCGCGGATTCATAATGGGGTGGGCCCGAGTCCGATCGGACAGAAGGCATGGTATCAAACCGATAAGCGTAATCTACGGTGTCGTGGCGGGGATCATGGTGGAACGGAGTGACCGCCGCAAACCCGCCTATGCCACCACCCGGAGCAGGCTGTCGGGGTCGCATTGGAGTAGGAGGAGGGTGTCCTGAAACTTGCGAGAATGGTGGGCTAGGCATAGACATAATGCTCGGTGGTTGTGATGAGCCAGGGCCATGTTCCTCGAGGGGGGAGGTGTAGGTGTCATAGGTGTGTCGAGTCGTTTGCCGTCTAAGCCCACCGATACCAGGAGGCAAGTGAGGGAAAGCCGGTGGTCGGGGAGGAATCGATGGAATTGCTTGAGGATGTGGCGAGGTTTCGGACTGGGGGGACTCTGTTTCGACTGTCCCAGCTGTAGATGCGTGGAAAGTCTGTTGATTGGTTGCTATGCTCAGCGGCCATTTGCCACTGAAAGAACCGCTCGTCGGTAGTGGTGAGAGATGATCTGGAGCGACGTTCGTCGAGTTCCTACGAGGCA
>Ga0307512_10002781_pt1 | contig 21324 bp, 25 predicted proteins | sample 14_EM_MG_FD_200267 | JGI IMG/M metagenome (GOLD analysis project Ga0307512, IMG submission 200267) | Populus trichocarpa ectomycorrhiza microbial communities from riparian zone in the Pacific Northwest, United States - 14_EM | ecosystem: Host-associated > Plants > Roots > Unclassified | place...
ATCGACTCTGTATTGTTAGGGCGAAAGCCCTGGGGTTTATATACATGTGAGGCCGTGACTGTGACGTGCATACTACCATATGTGCATATGTGACCTATGTATCATAATAACCACGAATTGGGAAGTGCACCTCCATATCTGGATGGTAGCACATGTTGGACTAATGCGTCTTCAACACTAAGTGGGTGCTGAACGCTCAGCCATGCTCTGCAGGCATTGGGGGTGACGGGTCGGTCACATTGGGAAGCAGGAAGATGACAAGTCTTGCACTTGGCGGTGAAAAGGAAAAGGAGGGGCAGTGAAAGAATGGGGGTAGTTAGTAATGGAGCCGGTCGGCGGGTAGGAGAAAGTTGGGGGGTTGCGGGGCCTTAGAGAAAAGGGAATGGGAGGGGCGACGCTAGGCGACATCAGCTGACTCAATTAAGGTGGATTTCGTCAGTAGCCCCTGGCCACCTCTCATGCAACAACAGTCGGCGATCCACAAGCGCCAATCTTCAGGAGCTTTCCCATAACGGGAGCCAACACGTGGTGGGGGAGAGGTCGGGCGGGTAGGAGAAGGGGGGGAGGGGGAAGAGAGGGGGTGCTTCGAAAGAGAAGCAGGTGTGGGAGTGGGGTCGGGGGCACGACTCTGGATCGAGTCAAGGACCGAGGCCTCTGACTGTCCAGCCTGGATGGCGGACCAAACCGCAAAGCCACTCATGGTGTCAAGGCCGTGGCGTTTCACCAGGTCCCAGACCTCAGTGAGGGCTAGGACGTCATGACTGAGTACGTGCTGGAGTGTATGGAATTCTTTATCTGTGGCAGAGTCGATCGCCATAGGGGTGTTGTGTGTGTCAGTATCCCCGGGTGGAGTCCGAACTGGAAGAACCTCGCTGCCTCGTGTTGGGGCCAAAGTGCCAACCTTGACCGAGGCCGAGTTGAGGATGGGAGGGGGGGAAGGGGGGGCCAGGGGGAGCACGCAGCGCCAGCGAGGAGCAGATGTCTTGACAAACTTGTCGACTGTGGTGGGCTGAGGAGTGTTGACAATCTCCAGCAGGAAAACGAACATCACCCTCTTGAGGAGGGCAGAGGGGTAAGAAAGGGGGGCCAGGTTTTTGGCCTGGTGAAGCAAGTGGGAGTGAGCCTGGGGGAGCAGGTCGATCCACATAACCTCGTTGTTGTCCCCACCCTTGACAGCAGAGAGAACAAGGCTAAGGAGGTGCTCACGGTTGAGGAACCAGCAGGCCCGGAAAAGGTTGAGGATGTCGAAGACACTAGGGTCCTCAAGAGGTCGGACCCTGCTTTGGGTCACCGGCCCTACACTACAAGGTGCAGGCATACCAGCAGGCTGGGCAGGGGTAGAGCCTGCTCTGCAGACTCGCTGGGGAACTGAAGGGACAAGCCCAGGACCCCTAGGGGCCATTCCTCCTGTCAGACGGGAGTCCAGACAATCGTTAGAGACAGGGGGGGCAACAGAGGAGGAGGAAGGCTTGGTGTGAGCATTGCTAGTCATGAAGAAGAGTGGTGGATGGAAAACCCTTTGCCCAATGGTGGTGGTAAGAGTCCAAGGAGGATGAAGTCGAGTCTCTTCAACGCGGCCACACAAGTAACCATGGAGTCGGGTGGAATGTATCCGGAAGGTGAGATATTCCAAAGTTGGAGATTGACAAGGTCATGGGTAGACAAGAGTAGTTTCAGTAATGCCGGAAATGGAATACCATCCAAGAAGAGCCGTCGTAACCATGGGGCAGATGCACCCAAGAACGAATCGGGAAGAACAGGTGCCGATTTATCATGGGACCGAAGATCCAGACCTGTCAGCTCCGGAAATGGCTTCTTCATCGCCCCAAATTGTTTCAGAAGTGAATTCGGAACACCACAGATGTCGATTTTACACATGCGATCGTGCTGCTCAAGCGCAGTAAAGAGGTTAGACACGCCCCGCACCAGTGAGGTTTCGGAATATGCGTATATGAGAATTGGCAGTGCTGGCCAGATATTCAGCATCTCCTCAATAGGTCTTTTGTTTGTGCAGAATAGCCGCAGGTTCAAGCGACGCGGTGAAGAAAACACGACAGATCGCCACCTTCGGCACACATGAACCAGTGTATGCCACGCATCTTCATAAAGCTTTGGTCCCTCGCAAGACACGTAACTATAACTTTGAGGTCGGCTCACATGCAAGTTGAATACTTCTAGAAGGACATCGTCGGGGAGTACGCTGATAGTCAAGCGTTGGTATAGCTGGTCTATATCACCTAATTAAGCAATCGTCCAAGAGGAGACCTGCCGGAATTACTCACCTTGACTTCCTTCAACCCACAAGTCCTTCCATTGATGTGCAATACGCTTTATTGGGCTTGAATTTTTCACAGTTGGCATTGGTGCTGCGCTGGGGGATGGATTTTCGGCTATGGTACTATAGGTTTTGAGTTGGAGCGGGCCGAAGCAGAGACTGGTGAGTGAGAAGTCAGGTCATGTCAATTAGAGAGACATACAAGGCAGAGGCGGTAATCACAGGGGGGAATCAACCTGGGGACCGGAAGAGTGGGTGTTGCGTTTTTATTACTGTACCCATGCGGCCATAGGCGTCAAGCCAAATGCGGGGCGGAACCGTCACGTGCCAAAGTTATGACAACCGGAGGCAGCTCGGCTGCGGCCCGGGCCTCCTTCCATAACCTCACATGGCCTCACAGGCCTCACCACGGAAGACGGAAGGACGACTTGAAGTCACAGAATGTGCGGACGCCTCACCTTCCCCCATCCCATCTCTCGCTCGCTCCAAGGCAACGTCGTTCAGACTTAGCCGCCGCCATGCAGTACGACATTTTATCGTCCAATTTCTTTTCTTTTTTTCTTTACTGACTCCCGCTTGTCTATGTCTGTGGTCTCGCACCTCGTGTCGTCTTTCCTCCAACTTCCCTTCTTGGGTAGTCCTGACCCTTCCTTCCTCACTCGTTACCCGCAGACCTGGACAAGACGCTTTATGTATTCCTTATGAATATAAGCCCACCCCAGGCCCGTAACTCGCTGTACGAATATAACCACTTTTCCGTTTTTATGTTTTCTCGAAGTCCTCGAGCGTGACACCGTCGACCCCTCCATGCTTCTTGCATCCTCCAAAGTCCTCACGCTCCCTGCATAGCCGTTTTCATCGCCGACATTGGCATAGGGTTGATTTAACTTCCGTCTTACGCTCGTGTCATATACCGTTGCAATTTCAAGATCTCGATTCTTCTGGAGAGCTGCTCATGTCCCTCCCAGGTAATGCTGATCGTACGTTGCAGATAACTGCTTATGGGCTTCGCTGCGGATGCATGAGTCTGCGTTTCGGATTTTGAGATGCGATACCCCCCAAGAAACGGTCTCTTTTTCACTCTGTTTAATGGAGACCTAGCGTGTTGCCACAGAGCGGAGCTTCTTATGCGCGTGAGCCGACAAGCCCGAACCCCAACTGTGCAACACAGAATGCGTTTCCGAACTGCCTTACCGTTCAGTACTCTATTCACTTCACGTAGAAAACGCGCACTTGGTTTGCTTGGCGAATCTCAGGTCTCTTCTGTTTCTCTTCCACTTTTGCATCCAGCAAATTGTGATCGTCCGCCCTTCTTCCACCGCCCAACCAAAGACCGCGCGCCTACAGTAATAATGGAGAAAATGATCACCAATTTGGATAGTACAACGACAACGAAGCGTTCTCGTTCGTCTCCAAAAAGGTGATGACGCAAACGCAACTGGCTCGTTTGGAACAGTCATGGTGCGTACGAGAGGAAAATGATGATTTACATGCACATATATCACAAAGCCCACGTCATGGTCATCGCATATCCCAGGGCGCAACATGTCACGTACCACCAGAACAGTGGTCTATTGCTGAGTGCCGTGCAGCCGGAACATCTACACCTCTCCTCGCCGCCACCCCCAACTCTCACCCGCCACTCCGCTCTCCTTCACCGCGCGGAATTCCTCGGCTCTGACGGTGCCAGGGGACGTGACACGCGAGGTCATACTGAAGGTCATGAAGAATGTCAAGGGGAATGAGGAAATGATATGGAACGAGATGCGGCGGTCCAGGGCCTCGATCATTTCTCCTCGCTTCTTTTCTCCACCATGCACCCGGGCGGCCTTGCCATAGTTTGACCCCTGACATGTTTGGTTGTCTCTCTGTAGGTCAAATTCTACGATTTGTTTGGGTCGCGGATAAAATACAACCTTGCTTTCGAGCTCGCTGTCGGCGGCGAACTCTTTGAACGTCTCAGCCAGCGCGGACACTTCTCGGAACGAGATGCCGTAGTACTACTTCGGTACGTTCGATCGTTCTTTACCCGGAGATAGCAACGAGAGACTGATGCGTTTTGTTTTATCCCTAGCTCCATCCTGTCCAGCGTGAAGTATCTGCACGACCACGGCATCGTCCAGCGGGATCTCAAGTATGTTGCCCCTCCCTTTATAATGTGACATCCAGATCTTCGGCGAGATTTGGGCCCAACCCGTGGCCCGTGAACTTACCCTATATCACAGGCAAGAACTTCATCCGTGCCCTTCTCCATCCCGACCCCGCACGTCGCCTTACTGCCAAGCAAGCGCTGTCACGTACATGGCTGACGAGCTTCGCGGAACCGACCGAACATGACCTCTGCGGCGGGCGCGAGAACTTGGACCCGCACGCTTGCGGAACACGATCGGCGCAGCGCGGGTCCTGTCGCCCTTTGCGAAACGTGATGGCGCGAACAATAACAAAAAGGACCACGTGGAACCCTACTCCGACGATGAAGACGACAACGAGGCCGAAGCGGGTCGCCGTCGTGGCGCGCGACGCCGGAACCAGAGATACAGCAGCACCACATCTCACCTCCATCGCCGGATGATTGCGCGCTACGGGACGGGCTGGCGGGACCCCGGACTCGTGGAAAATTTGACTCCAAGGATGACGACGGCGTCCCAGCCGCGCAAGAGGGATGGGGTGAGGAAGAAGAGGTAGAGGAAGAGGTGTAGTCACGTATGCCTGGGTCTTTCGACTTTGGTGCCGCGCGTGAGATCGCGTGAGACACCGGGTGTTGGTGCTATCGACCCGGTCGGTATGCTCGGGGACCTGTGGCGGGGGATGCAGCTGAGACGATGGTGAGGACAAGGACGTCCTGCGCTTCGTATTTCCCCCCATCTAGACCTTCTATTTTATCTACGTCTACTGTTACGGTTACAATCCCTCCCAATCGATCGCAAGCTTGCACCTGCGTACTGTGACATAACACTGCATTTCGCAGAGGCCGGAATAAATGTCCTGGTACACCGTGTGTCACAGCCTAAACTGCATACTGAGTTCAAAGATATCATACAAGAAGATCATGATGCGTGATGGTAGCAAAAGCATAGCAATTGGCGCCTCGGGCGTCTAAAAGATGGTGAGGGAAAATGGCGATAAGTATCACGAAACATCAATCGGATGGGAGCAGAGAGCACTTACCGACCACCGAGTCACCGACCTCACGACACATGTACCCCTCACTCTCGGTGTCTTAGTAGTGGACAGTCACAGGATGGCCGTCGAGTTGTCGTATGGCGATGAACTGCTCAATGGCTTCCTTCACATGTCCTGATGGCTGCCAACCACTTGTCCTTAAGAAAATATCTTGTAGAGCAGGTAGCACTTCTGTTGCTCTTTCCCCAGCGAGCTCCTGAAGAGCAGGTGCAACAAGCCGAACCGAATTCTCGACTACTAGGGTCATTTCCTTCACAGAGGTGAACGGGTGTAAAAATTCTCGCCATTGAATGACCTCAATCTCGCCTTGCCAATCTTCAAGTTCACGAGATACTGTGATCTGGAGGTTTTCCAAAGTCGGGAGGGAAGACAAGAATGAGTTCAGGACCTGAGCAAGAGCAGAAAGCTGCCAATCCAACGGTTTGCAAGAGATTTTCAGCTGTAGGGCTTCCTTGTCGTTATTAGCCATCTCTTCACGTCCCGAAAGTCTGACCATGACAGTCGAACTGGAAAATTCTACGAGTGCTGTATGGGTTGTCGTGAATGTTTCCGTGCGACGCATGAAGTGGCCAAGTAGTGGAGTGTCGAATACTAGTTGATTGAAAAAATAAAATTCACTTTGGTTGAGTATGGGTGTTTCGATTTGAGACAGGATGTCCTCCAAGTACTCGATATCGCCGCTGAAGTGTAAATAGGTGAGACTGGGGAAGACTACACGAGTGAGCGGGGGCGGATGTCGGCTCGCTCGATGGGCCCGAGATCGAGGGTGTTGGAATCCAAGTTCAAGTGACCCGAGCCTGGGCAACATGGACAGACAAGGGACGATCGTCTCGGGTGCAATATATCCGGAATGGGGAATATTCCAAAGGAAAAGCTGGTCAAGGTTGGTGGTAGATGAAAGTAGTTTTCCAATTGATGGATAAGGAATGCCAAACAAGCCGAGTGATTGCAGACGTGGGGCAGATCCACCCAAAAATGAATCGGGAAGGACTGGCAGGTTTTGTGAAAATGAGGAGAGCTCCAGAGTTGTCAGCGCCAGGAATGGCTTGTCTATCGCCGCAAATTCTTTCAACAAGGAATCTTGAAAGTTCTGGTGGTAGAAATAGATTTTACACACACGATCGTGATGGCTGAGTGCGGCAACGATGTTAGTCACATCCTCTTTGGACTCCATGTGCTTGGCGACGATGACAATTGGCAATGCTGGCCAGATATCCAGCGTCTTCGAGTTGATCGATCGTTGCCGAGTGCAGTAAAGTTTGAGATCGAGGCGACGTGGTGAAGAAAAGACGATACATCGCCATCTGCGGCACACATGTACCAGCGTTTGCCAGTCATCGTAATTATGATCGTCTTCAATGTCATCGGGAACATCTTTACCCAGATAGAACTCGAATGTTTCTAGGGGGACATTGTCAGGGAGCGCGTCGATAGTCGCCTGTGGGTAAAGCCGGTCTGCACAGCCCAATTCAGTAGTAGTCAACCTAAGAAGGGCCTGCTTTTTGTCACTCACCTAGGCCTTCTTCAACCCACGACAGCTTTCGTCGACGTGCAACATGGTTCCCCCCATTGGAATCCTTGACGGCCTGCATTAGAGATGCGTTGAGGGATGGCTAGTTGGTGATGGGACTGGTTCAGTTTCAAGTTTCGAGGAGGCCGAGTTAATCCATCGTTTGTCTTTGTGTGTTCTGCATAGCCATCGACGTATCGGCCTCGATTGCACAGCCGCGGGGAACGTGACCGTGACCATGAAAATTCCGACCCGACCAATATCGTCAACTCTCATTCTGCTTAATATCCTCTCAACAGATAGGAAAGGCCACCCTCTATTAGCAAAGCCTATGGTATTGCAGGTTCTCGATCGCCGCTGGCGCTCAGACGCAGTCCTTGAGGTCCCAGGGACCGGCTCCTGAAAGGCCTGAAATACCGTACCGACAGAAAAGTGGACTATTGCTGAGCGCCGCGGCGCCCCTCACCGCCGCCCCCAACTCTTACCTAGCTTACCTCCCCACTATGCTCTCCCCCAATCCCTCGCGCAATTCCTCCGCCGCTCAGGTCGCGCCAGGGTACATCACACGCGAGGTCATACTGAAGGCCATGCCGAAGAAGGTCAAGGGGAATTAGGAGATCATATGGAGCGGGATGCCGGTGCTCCAGGGCCTCAATGATCGCAACATCGTGCGTTCTATTTCCTATCCCGTCTTTTCTCCACAATGTGCCCTCGCTCACGCGCCGTTGTTTGTCTACCAACATGTTTGGTTGTCTTTCTGTAGCCAAATTCTACGAATGGTCCGAGTTGCGAACAGATACTTTGTTGACCGTTAAATTTTCGCGGCGCGTGCTAACATCGCATAAGTTGCAAACGTTGAACGTTGAGCCTCCAGTAAACCACAAATTCCGTCAATGCGTAACTTGTGGTCACACCCAAGTGAAAAACTACCTCAGCCCCCGAATTCGCAAGGACGTACATGCCACATTGGACAAAGCAATCCAGTTCAGTTGGTTCAGTAATCCCGCTGTTGTGGTTTTCGGACCTTCTGCGTCTGTGTCGTCTCCGCAATTACTTTTTTTTTTGCGGCGCGACAATACATGTTCGCGGTTAGTTCGTGTTTTTTTTTCGTGTGGAAATCGCCATGTTCATTTCTTTCAAACACGATAAAAAGAGGTATGGTGTGGACACACACTCCCATCGTAATCCCCTCCCCTCCCCCTCTGTGTTATCAGCACTAGTACACCTTCCTCCTAATGTATACCCTCCCATCTCGCGTTGAACGTGAAATGTCTATTGATATGGTTAACGACGTGCTGGACGTGATGACAGTAGACCCAACTGACGACGGCTTGTTCTCATTCATGGGTAACACTGTGAGTGGCAAAACACATACAGTCTATTCACCGCCAAGGACGGCTAACTTAATTTGACCCCCAAGGCGGCTCCCCACTATTTTCCTCTTGACGCATCACAAACCAGTCTGGACTCGGAGACATGGGCAGTAGACTATATTCATGATCAAGCGCATGCGACGCAACCCGGATCTTTCCAATTCGGATATCCTGGAGAAGAGAACAACGACGATTCTATCAACTTCATGCCGGAGCAGGCGCCGCCCACTCAATGGTGGTACCCAGAAGACGGTGGCGCCGGGTGGGGTGGCGCTTACAGCGAAAGTCAGTATTCACCTAGCTCACCCTTCGAATCGACTGACATGGGATCGCCCGCAGACGAAGACCCCACGCCCTCCGCCTCATCCTCCTCTACCGCCATCGGCAGTCCGTCCCACCTTTGGGACGGCCCGACGCCTCCCATGTGCGATGTGACGTACCCAGGAATAGACAGTGCCGTGTATACGGACGGCTCGTCGACAGAGTTCATGACAACAGAAATGGAGCTAAGCACAGGATTCGGCTGGGGAGACAACGCCATCTTCGAGACCCAAGTCGCGTCTTATCAAAGTGCATCAACGCCATCCCAGAGAGTTCGTCGTTTTCTCCAAGTAACGATCTGTTAAGCATCCATTTGCTGACCTTGCCCACCGTGACGGCGAAACAGACGCCCGCAGGCTGGTCCTACCGACAGATACTCGAGACTGTTGCGTTCCTGCCACGTGGCTCGCCGCAACTCTGGCACACTAAAATCTCCCAACTGGCAGCCGACCTAGGCATGCCGAGCGGGACCTCCCCCGAAGAGATCGTCACATTCGTTATCCATGTCGCGGCAGCGAAAAACGAACTCGACAAGGTGGCCCCACTCGTCAGGGCCTTGGCGGGCGCCGCACGATTACTGGAGGGCCGTGACATCGTACCACATGAGATGCGACCCCTTATCGCCAAGTTGTACCCTGGCGTTGCCCGCAGGTTGGGATTCCTAGAGTGCGCTGGGGAGGCCGACTTAAATACAAATACCGCGCAACCGCAGGGCCATTGTGATGAGGTAAGCCGCCACGTGTGCTCATCCTATTCGCCCATGCGAATGCTCATGGGACCGTATCAGATCTCACTTGCGTCCAGCGAGGAGCGACACTCATCAGATTCTCCGACCAAACCGGATGAGACCAAGGAAGGACAAGCGGACGGGGCCAAGTCCGTACGTCAGCGACAAAGGGTCGCCGAGGAGGACCTATACTGCCGCGTCGGCACCTGCCTGGAGTCGTTCAAAGACCCACACGTGTGTGCGAAACACCGCAAGCGCCACTTCACCCAGATTTGGCGCTGCCCAGGCCCGTGCAGGACTCACACGGTAAAGGGGGGTTGGTTTGCGCGCAATGAGACCCTCAAGCGTCACCTCCTCTTTCCCAAGTTCGCAGAGTGTAAGGAGGCAGCCCTGAAGGTCCTCAATCTTGGGACACTCCCGACGTCGAGCACTGAGTGGATGGCTCCGTTCCGCGACGGCCCTGAGCGTCCATGGGAATGTGCGAGGTTCCAACTCACGGACCTCCAAACGGTCAAGGAGTGGCTGCGCGATCCTAACTTTGCGGCTCCCCCGACTGAGCCCATTCGTGGTCGTCATCGTCCCAAGAAACCCACCGCCTCTTCTCTTAACTTCACCACATACGTCCCGTAGCACGGCTGGGGCCTGGACTTGAGACTCCTAGTCCCCTAGATATTTTTTTTCTCGATCTACTCTCTCCAACTTCGGTTAACGTAAATTTGTTTTCCCTGACCTTGATCTCTCTGTCATTGTAAACCATTTTTTTCATGTAACGTACATTACTAAACATACAATACAGACAGTCTAAATGATAGTAGCAAAAGTATTGAGGCTGGCACGTCGGGCATCTAAAAATGGTAGGGAAACGGCGATAAGTAGATATCATGAAAAATCAATCGGATGGGAAGCAGAGAGCACTGGACCGATCACCGACCTCCTGCCACACCTACCCCTCAATTTTGTGTCTTAGTAGTGGACAGTTACAGGGTGACCGTCGAGTTGTCGTGTGTCGATGAACTTCTCAATGGCTTCCTTGACAGGTCCCGACAGCTGCCGGCCGTACGTCCGTAAAAAAAGATTTTGTAGAGCAGGTAACACTTCTGTTTCTCCTTCCCCAGCGAGCTCTTGGAGGGTAGGTGCAATGAGTGGAATAGAACCCACGGGTTGCACAGTCATTTCTTTCACAGAGGTGAACAGGTGTAAAAATTCTCGCCATTGGATGACCTCGATTTCGTCTTGCCAATCCTCATGATCTATTGCGATCTCAAGGCTTTCTAAAGTTGGGAGGAAAGACAAGAATGAGTTCAAGACCTGAGCAAGAGCAGAAAGCTGCCAATCCAACAACTTGCAAGCGATTTCCAATCGTAGGGCTTTCTTCTTGTTATTTGCCATTACCTCTCGTCCCCAAAGTGTGACCTCGACAGACCAACTGTCAAATTGCACGCGTGCTGTATGGATTGTCATGAATGTTTCCATGCGACAGATGAAGTTCCCGAGTAGTGGAGCGTCGAATACAGGTTGATTGAAGAGATAAAATTCACTTTCGTTGAGCATGGGTGTTTCGATTTGAGAGAGGATGTCCTCTAAGTACTCGACATCGCTTTTGAAGTATAAGGAGGTGAGATTGGGGAAGACCACACGAGTGAGCGGGGGCGGACGTCGGCTTGGTCGATGGACCTCAGATTGGAGGTGTTGGAATGAAAGCTCAAATGATTCGAGCCTTGCCAATGTGGACAGACAAGGGACAATCGTCTCAGGTGAAATGTATCCGGAATGAGGAACACGGCAAAGGGAAAGCTTGACAAGGTTAGTGGTAGATGAAAGTAGTTTTCCAATTGATGGATAAGGAATGCCTTCCAAGGAGAATGACCGCAGACATGGGGCACATCCACCCAAAAACGAATCGGGAAGGACTGGCACATCTTGTCCAAAAGATATGAGCTCCAGATTTGTTAGCTCGAGGAATGGCTCATCTATCGCCGTAAGTTCGTTCAACAAGAAATCTTGAACTTGCTCGTTGTAGTAGAAGATTTTACACACTCGATTGTGATGCCTGAGCGCGGCAATGACGTTAGTCACTCCCTCTTTGGACTGCACGTCCCGCGCAAATATGACAATAGGTAATGTTGACCAGATATCCAGCGCCTTTGAGTTGGCCGATCGTTGTGGAGTGCAGAGAAGTTTGAGATCCAGGCGACGTGGTGAAGCAAAGACGATACATCGCCATCTGCGGCACACGTGTACCAGGGTTTGCCATCCGTCATAATTATGATCGTAGTCAAATTTGTCGACATCATCTTTACTCAGATAGAACTCGAATGTTTCTAGGAGGACATTGTCGGGGAGAGCGTCGATAGTCGGTCCTGGGTAAAGCCGGTCTGCACCGTGACAGCCCAATTCAGAACCAGTCATCCTAAGGACCTGCTTTTTGTCACTCACCTCGGCCTTCTTCAACCCACAACATATTTCGTCGATATGCGACGTGCTTTCCCCCATTGGAATCCTTGACGACCTGCATCAGCGATGCGTTGAATTTGAAGGACGGGTAGTTGGTGATGGGACTGCGGTTCAGTTTCAAGTTTCGAGGAGGCTTGATGGCGACGGGTGAGTGACGAATCAATCTGGAGACAGGGAGGATGCAGCAAAGCGGTCATGCAAGGCTTGAGGCCTTGAGGTCGTGTTTTGCATGCGTCGTTTATCTTTGCGTGGTCCCGGGCCGCACAGCCATCGACGTACAGCATCGGCCGCAATGCAGCCGCGGCCCGGGGAACAACGGCCCGGGGAAGGTGAGGTGACAATGAATATCCCGACCAAACTTGAAGTTGCCCTCCATTGTGTTCAATATCTTCTCAACAGATACATAAGGTATTCCTAGCAAAGCCCCTGCAATTTCAGACTGGCACGAGCCATTTGTGTACATGCTAAGAGCGACCGCCATACACAACTGTGACTCCGCGTCTGTAAAATCACTCAGCATGGTACGGCACGGCGCGAGAACGATTTCGCAGGATCGTCAAAATGGTGGTCCTGTTATTCCCGAGGTCATAGTACACACTGGATCCTGGAATCGCAAAAGAGATTGGGTCGTGGTGACGGATATAAAAGGAACAGGGAATAGCTATACAGGCGTGGAAGAATAAGGGTACAGAAAATGGTGATAAACATGTATATATCACGAAATGCCTATCAGATGCAAAATAGAGAGTACTCATCGATCACAGTCCCCTCAATACATCTGGGAATCTCCGACATCCACGTGGTCGACAGCGACAGGGTGACCGGAGAGCTGTCGTGTGGCGATGAACCCCCCAATCGCTTCCTTAACAAGTCCCGACGGCTGTGGTCCCCGCAAGGAGAGCTTTTCCAGCGCAGGTAACGCTTCTGTTGCACTTTCCTGGGCGAGGATTTGTAGGGCGGGTGTGACGAGTTGAACCATCTTCCTGTGTAGGACCAGATTCTTCAGAGAGGTGAATGGGCGCAATAGTTCCAGCCATTGGGCGATCTGTGTGTCGTCGTGCCAATGTTCTCGATACTCGCTAATTTCGAGGGTTTCCAATGTGAGAAGGGGAGACAAGGAAGAGCTCCAGAACTGCTTAAGTGACCAAACCTGCCAATCCGACGATTTGCATGAGACCCCGAGGCTTATCTGGCTATTTTTCATCGCGTGTGTCCAATAAACGGTGACCTGGACAGATCCGTCCCTAAATTGCACGCTTGCTCGATAGGGCGACTTGAATGTCTTTGTGCGGTCGATAAAGTCGCGAAGAGATGGAGTGCCGAATGTTAGTTGGTTGAAGAATCTTACAACCAACTGGCGGAGTAGAGGGATGTCGATTGTGGACACGATGTCCTCCAAGTAGTCTCTGTCACCTCCGAAGTAAAACCGGGTGAGAGTGGGGAGGACGATGCGTTTGCGCGACGACAGACGTCGGCTTTCTTTGCAAGCACGAGATCGAGGGGACCGGAATGAAAGCTCAAGTAAGTCGAGGTTTGTCAATGCGGACAGGCAAGTGACCATTAATTCGGGTGAAATGTATCCGGAATGGGGAATATCCCAAAGTTGAAGGCTGAAAAGATCATGCATGGACGAAATTAGCTTCGGTAGTGTCGGAAATGGAATGCCACGCAAGAAGAGTTCTTGTAGACGTGGGGCGGATCCACCCAAGAATGAATGGGGAAGCACGGGCGCCGATTTGTGGTAGGACCGAAGCTTCAGCTCTGTCAGCTCCGGGAAGGGCTTCTTCATGGCTCCAAATTGTTTCAACAGCGAATTTGAGATACCCCGGATGTTGATTTTATAGACGCGATCGTGCTGCTTAAGAGCAGCAAGGAGGTTGGTGACACCCCGCACTAGCGAGGTGTCGGAAAAGGCATATATGAGAATTGGCAATGCTGGCCATATATTCAGCATCTTCTTGATCGGTCTTCTGTTTGTGCAAAAAAGTACCAGATGCAGGCGACGAGATGAAGCGAAAACGACAGATCGCCATCTTCGGCAAACGTGGATGAGCATATGCCATGCGTCTTCAAATAATTCTGGTCCCTCGCTAACGGGATACGAATAGTCTTCAGGGAGGGCCACATAGAGATCGAATATCTCTAGAAGGACGTCGTCTGGGAGTACGTTGATGGTATTGTATGGGTGGTGGTCTTTACCGCCCAACTCAGTAGTCGTCCAAGACGAAACTTGCGGAGAATCACTCACTTGGACTTTCTTCGGCCCGGGACTTATTCCGTCGACGTGCAACACGCTTCTCTGAGCTTGACTTCTTAACGGACGGCATTAATGATAAGATAAGAGATGAATATTGGAGGCTAGTGTTGACACTTCGCGCGCAGGGAATAGGAACGCGGGTGGAATTGGGAATCAAACGTAAGAAGGTGCATCAACAGACATGACGACGGGATAGAAAGTGTCCGGGAAAAGCGCCGGAGTAGCGCGGGAAAACGTAGAGGAAATTTCAAATGGCTTTGACGCCTGCCCACACATGCGGGCCGAGCTGGCCCGAACCTTCCCTTGCACCATATGGCACCGTCGGTTCGAGTTGGGGAGGTCTGTCGAAAAACAAACACAGACCAGTGAGTGACAAATCGGGTCTTTTCGCAACAGAGCTGGGTGACTCCAGACGTACATGTCAGACGTGACAATCGCAGCAGGGAATCAACCTGGAGACTGGAAGGATGTGCAGTTACCACGGTATCCCCCACGCGTTGAGGATGGTGTGTGAGCGTGAACCCGACAAACCGAACATTCATAATAACGTCGTCGAACAATCGAGTACTGTACAATACTCAAGTAAGCAGCCATCTATTTCCCCTGACGCCGCACGACGATTCACAGTGGGTTCTCATGACCTGTATATCTCGTACAGCCTCCACCCTTTTTTTGCAGCACAGCGACAGGAAACGTGGATTGCCCGAGACAAATAAACGCGTGAAGCCCTCAGGGGTGCAGCAGTAGTGTTGATTGATTATACGAAGACGCATACATTGGTGGTAATGAAATCCCTATATAGCCAATACGATGTGCCACTGCCAGGTTAGTGGGAATCATAATGGTAGCTTATGGTTCAAACGAGCGAGCGGCTGCCGGAGTCTTGATGGATACCTAGAACACACTGTCTTGTCAGGTAGAACGGATACGTAAACCTGCTGCCGATCCCAAAGCCGACTGGAATGTGATGCGCGTTCAAGTAAAAGGCCAATTTCCCCCTCTGCCCAATCAGCAAGGACCGTCAACAGTAGCACGTCAACACTGCAAACTACTCACCTCAAACACCAATCTTTCACAACGTCGCCCGCGCACCCTCGAATGTATCCTGCCTGTCCCGGGACAGCGCCACCTCCTTCCTGACGCACATCAGAGCTCGGAGTCGCACCTGCACCTCTCAGTCCTCTTTCATCTCCAAAAACGGACCCGGAATACGCGAACGCATGAGCGTCACGGCAGCAATGCAGCGGTGCTGTGATGGCAGCAGTTGCTGCCGCGGTCCCAACTCTCGTCCTGGTGCTACGCACGATGTGCCCTTGATGAAAGTCCGTCACGACAATCGTTTTCTTGATCAACGATGGGCGCAAGAAAAAACAAGATCCCGCGTACGTTCGGCCAGCTGGGGCTTTATGTCGGATCTACCGCGCGCAAGAAGTACGCACCATGCGTGTCCAAAGCTTCCCATTGCACGTTAACAGGATCACATGGAAGTGCGAATTTCGAGTCGGTGATGATGTAGTTCTTCGAGCCTGCGCGGAAGTATCTAGGATGAGAGGTGGTGGGGGAAAGGACATGGTGTAGAGCCTGATGTGCACATGGGGATGGTGATACCTGAGAGTGACAGGGTAGCGGCCGATTTCTCACATCGGAACTGTCACGTGGCAGCACTTCCCGGGCCGATCCAGACCTCGGAGGTCTCATTTCATCTCTCCGTTCGTTCTTGCCGGCCGCGCGCGAAATTTTAACAGACCTGTCACAAGATGCAGGCAACAGCTTTTCGGGCACACAAGTAGGGCCGCTTGAGGGACGACCGCCAAAAAGATCTCAGGATCTATCGCAAAATATCTCTATTCGACAGTACAGCACATTTGGTAGAATCGTCAATATGACGATGTATCCCGCTACACGGTGACTGCATGCCACAATATATACTGGGTCTGAGAAATAACATAGCTTACGGTGATCACAGACAAGGGTTCAACAACTAGCCTTTCAGAAGTCGAACAACCAGTGAGGGAGAATGGCGGGCAATACGCAGAAACATGAATAATCAACTAGATGGAAAGCACTGCGCACTCACCAATCACCGCTATCCCGAAATATTTACCACCAACCACCTCGCTCACAATGGACAGCCACGGGGCAATCAGAGAGCTGTCTCTCGGCGATGAACCGGCCAATAGCTTCCTGGACAGTTTCTGATGGCTCTGGGCCCTGTAAGAAAAGATTTTGTAGCGCTGGTAACACTTCTGTTACTCTTTCCCCGGTGAGCTCCTGCAGGGCGGGCGCGACAAGTTGAACTAATTTATCGGATAAGAAGATATTCTTCACAGAGCCGAACGGGTGAAAAAGCTGCAGCCATTGCGTATTCAGAATGTTGTCTTGCCACATTGGTTTTACCCATTGCAATCGATTCTCGTAGATGCCAAGGCGTTCCAAAGTGGGAAGGGGAGGCAACGAGGAGCTGCAGACATGTGTGATAGCTGAAATCTGCCAGGACGACTGAAAGCTGGGGATTCTCAACATTAGCATTGTGTGATCAACTATCCCTTTTCGCCGAAACAAGGCGACCGCCACGCGATCCATAGAAAATTCTATGTCCGCCCGATGGGGGGCCTTGAAAGTTTCTGTGCGACTGATGAAATGGCGGAGTTGTGGTGTGTCGAATGCCTGTTGATCGGAAATTGTTATCCAGGTGTCGTCGAGTAGAGGACACTCGATTTGGGACACGATGCGCTCCAGGAATTCGCTATGGCCGTTGAAGGCAAACTTGGTGAGAGACGGGAGGACGACGCGTGTGAACAGGGGCGGATGTGGATTTCCTCTGGTGGCCCCAGGTGAAGGGCATCTGTGTAAAATAAAAAGTGATTTGAGCCTGGTTAACACGGACAGGCCAGCGGCCAACGCTTCGGGCGGAGGATGTCCAAAAGGAGAAACATGCTGAAGGCTAAGTTCGACAAGGTCTCTGGTAGACGATAGTAGCTTTGGTAGTGCAGGGAACGAAATTCCATCCAACCAGAGGGTTCGTAGACGTGGGGCGGATCCAACCAAGAATGAATCTGGAGGAACCGGGGGGTAGCTCTTTGACTGAAGGCTCAGCTCTGTCAGCACCGGGAAAGGATTCGCCCCAAGTTCTTTTAAGAGTGAATTGGGGATATCATAGATGGTAATTTTGCTCACGCGATGGTGATGCTTGAGCGCAGCAATGATGTTAGGCACACCCGGCAGTGCCGATACGTCGAGAGAGGCCCATATGGCAATAGGCAACTGAGGCCAGATATTCAGATGTTTCTCCACCTGATTTCGGTTCGTGCAAAGAATATGTAGATCTAGGCGACGTGGTGAGGCAAACACGACAAATCGCCACCTCTGACACACGTGCACCAGAGTGTACCATGTATCAAGGGAATCGTAGAGCTTGAAAGCTTTGTCGTCCACATAAAACTTGAATATTTCTAGGAGAACACTGTCCGGGAGCGCATCGATAGTTACCCTTGGGTAAAGATGGCCTGTACAGCCCAGCTCTATAATAGTCCAAGAGGAACCTGTGGGTTATCACTCACTCCGATCCTCCTCAGTACACACCCTTGTTCGTTGACATATAACACTGATTTTCGCATTTGAGCCCTCGACAGTAGGCATTGCGGATAAGTCGATTATCGAGAGGGTCGAAACTAGTGAGTGACAAGTCAGGTCTCTTCACAACAGAGCCACGGAGTAACTTGAGATCTCACCTGTCAGCGATGCGATAGCCACAGCAGAGGACCAACAGAATGGTTAGTCCACTGTGTGGCGTATCGTCGCTATGCTGTTAAGCGTTGTGTACACCTATTTACGGGCTTCTGCACAGCCTTTCCTAGGACACAGTCCCACTCAAGAACTTGAACCACGCTGCTACTGGTGGAAGCAATGCGGTAACTTACTAGATGCACCGGCGGCATCATAGTAAAGAAGAAGCATTTCGGTACAGCTAGCAAAGTATATTCCCATTGATGTGACAATCCGAGGAACGGACAATGCAAGGCAGAATGTAAAGAAAATAGCGAAAGGCCCTCCTTTGGCTGGCGTGGGATTGGAGTGTGGGATTGGAGTGGAGTTGACCCACGATCGACATCGGTCAAACGAATACAGTAACGACTGAAGCAAACATCGTCCTTTCATTCATTCTAAAAAAAAAAAAATTCAAACTCACGCCTCTCACTTACGGAAGTACCGACCAGGGACGCAGAATGTATACGTAGTCTCTCGAACTACTCCACCTCACAGTACGCAACCATATGCGATCCATGAGGATACAAACCCTCCGATCTCCACCAAGATCTCACCCTGACTAGACTCGTGGCCCAATGCGACATGGAAGAGAACTGGAATTTTGAAGGAGGACGAGCGTGGTGCGTGACCCCGCACTGTATTCGCCTACCTCGGCTCATCTTTCCTACCCTCTCTTTTTTCGTTTTTCAGAACTTCCGTTCGTTCGTCGCCCTCGCATCGTGAGACCCTGACCTCGTAGGCTCAGACCAAGGAACTAGGGCATTCTCCACGATCGGTGACATCGAACGCATCTTCGAGAGCAAGCGCGACGGTGCACGAGGCGACGTTAGATCCGGCCAATACCCTCTTCCTCACAGTACCTCCGTACCGCGGTCAACAGGACGCGCTCGATGCGCTTGTCCCAGTCCTGCCTAGGCGCCCCGGCCCATTCACGGTCTCCGTCGCCACCACCTCCAACTCTTACCCTGCTACCGAGCTCTCCTTCGCGCTCACGCGCAATCCCTCCGCTCAAGTCGCACCAGGGACGTCGCACGCGGGGTCACAATGAAGGCCATTCCGAAGGAGGTCAAGGACGACGAGGAAGTCGTGCGGTGCGAGATGCGAGTCCTACAGGGTCTCGATCATCCCAACACCGTACCTTCTCATTATCCCCTACCCCATTCCTCATATTGCGCTCGCATGTCATCGTCTTTTTGTCTCCTAACCGTTTTCTGTTTTCCGTAGGTCAAATTTTACAAGTGGTTCAAATCCCCGACAAAATACTATCTCGCTTTGGAGCTCGCTGTGCGGTGAGCTCTTTTGAGCGTCTCAGCCAACGCGGCCACTTATCGGAACGGGATGCCGTGGCAGTGCTTTGGTACATTTGATCGGTTTTTACCCGCTGATAGCAATGCGAGACTGATGCGTTTCGTATTATGTCCAGTTTCGTCTTGTCCGGCGTGACGTACCTGCACGACCACGGCATCGTCCCGCTGGGATCTCAAGTATGTTGTCCCTCCCCTTTATCATTCAGTTCCAGATCTTCGGCGAGATCTGATGCGTGGCTTGTGAACACAGAGAACATTCTCTTTCGTACCAAGGACCCATGGTCAGATATGGTCACTACCGACTTTGGTGTGTGCGTCCCCTGGCTTTCTCGCCGGAAACATGTCTCATATGCGTGTGATTTTACCTTGCGGTTCCAAGCACCTCGATTCCTCTGCGGAACTGCTCTCCTCCGTCGCAGGAAGTTTAGGTTATGTCACCCCAGAAGTACTCAATCAAGGGGGGCACAGCAAGCCTGTCGACCTTTGCTCAATAGGGTACGGTTATTTCCTACCACTATCAATCATCCATAGCGCGATGGAATGCTAATTATGTGTTGCAAAATCATCACATAGGCCCACCTCGCGGATACGCGCCATTCAGGGAAGATGAGATGGAGGTGACACGGCAGACGATGGAGGCGAGGGCGAACGTCCATGATAGACGCGGGAATAACGTATCTGACGAAGGTACGTCCGGGATCGTCGCGGCTTCTGGGAACGCGCATATCTAACTTTGAGGCCCTGGTACCCTACACCGCAACCAAGAGGTTTACCTGTGCCCTCCTCAATCCCAATCTCACGTGTCGCCTCACCGCCGAAAATGCACTATCGTATGCATGGCTCAAGAGCTTCGCTTCTCCGACCGAACACGACTTCTGCGGTCTGCGCGAGAACTTTGACCCGCGCTCACGCTAGCGCGGTGGTTAGCAGAAAGTAATGGCGCGAACCACAACAAAATGAACCGGCTGGCACTCAGCTCTGGCGATGAAGATGAGGGAGGGAGCAGAAGCGGAGCGCCTCGTGGCGCGCGACGCCGGAACCAGACACCAAGAAACAACAACCCTTGTCGCCTCCATCGCCAGGTGATCATGCACCTCGGGGCGGGCTGGCGTGACTCGTGGCGAAGGAAACTCCAAAATCAACAACGTCGCCTCCGATGTCATTTTATGATGCCCTCAACAAAGCCAGGGACGTTTCTGAGGCTGAAGAGGTGCGAGAAGGGGATGCCCTCCGCGCATAAATGACTCCGGCGCCCAGCTACGCAAAACTGAGGAAGATGCCGAGGATGATCACTTGCACGAGCGATTCAACATGATGTCTCCGCGGATGCCCGGGTCATCCGACTCTGAGGATTATGGCGGCGGTGCGGCGCGTGCAGGTAGTCGACTCGATCGATGTAGTCGGCATCCTCGAGAATTTGTGGCGGCGGATGCAGCTGAGATGATAGTCCGGACAAAGACACGCTGAGTCATGCCGTACCACGCTCTGAAGAGATCGTCCGAGTGCGACTCAAAATTTTGGAACTCCCATCCTTGTTGAGGGATCTTGTTGCAACCTGCAACTTGGCTGTGACTATGCTTGGTATCGTCTCAATCTACGACTCACTTGAAAGCATCTTTGTGCTACCCATTGTTCGACTTGCAGGTCTCGAGGCTTCTCGACGAGCCCACAAAATTTTACTTACAAGACCAAGTATCTATCCTACGAGATTCAAGACACAATTGACCCTTCAAACTCGACTTGAATGTCACGTTCGCGCAATTTGCTACTGAGACTCCCATTTCTATATTGTTCTCATCCCTTCTGCTGACGACGAAAAGTAGCATACTTGTAAGATATCAAAAGCTACGATACGACTGCGAAAATGGATCTGCATTCTGGTTTTCTCCCCTCCCAAAATCGCCTCCCGTGCTAGTCTTCCAAGTCGTCTTCACCCCTTTCGTCTCTCGCGCTCCCGTTGGTGCCGTCCTCGATCGACGCCCGGACACTTAACCTTCTTCAAGAGTGGCAGAGATGAGACATACTTTGGGGTTCGAGCTCGTTTGGCTTGTGTGTGTGAGGAGCCTGCAGGTGTCAAAGGGTTTGAAATTTCTTCTTACGTTCCTTGCGCTTTTCCTAGCATAGATTCGTTGTACGTACGTTGACGCAC